>ULSJ01037811.1_pt1 | contig 27579 bp, 19 predicted proteins | sample 1956291 | NCBI WGS metagenome assembly ULSJ01 (sample SAMEA4835705, study PRJEB28245) | human gut metagenome | biome: gut microbiome; material: fecal sample | place: Denmark | collected 2008 | reverse complement strand
GCAATCTTGTTGCGGAAACTTTCCATACGTTGCGCGAAACTGTCGGCAGGGTTTTCACCCATCGCCTTGCTGTCGGCTGAGCAGCTTGCTCCGCCTTGTTCGCCGTGCTTTTCGAGCGTAGCCTGTTTGTACTGCTCTTCCATTTGCAGGATGTCGGCTTCGTCGACGCGTTCTTCCATAACGGTACCGGTAACGACAACAACGCTGTTGACGGCATCTTTCGGGAAACTGCCGATTTTTTCTCCGGCATCCACACGGATGACGCTGTTTTCATCGCTTCCCATAAGGAAGATTTTCTTGCCGCCATGCTGGCAGATGTGCATGCACACGCCTTCCACCTGTACGGTCTTGCCGACCAGGCTGTCGGTTTTTGCCAGAATGTCGTCTACACTGCTGACGGCTACTGTGTCGGCGGCAACAGTGGCTGAATCGGTTTTTGACGATGAGCCGCAGCTTGTCAGGCCCATCAAGCCTGCTACAGAAAGGAGCAGGGCTGCATAAATTGTTTTTCTCATACTAAAATTATTTTTTAATTAGTAATAGCGGTATAAACAGATAAATGCCCAACACAAATATTGGCAACAGAGCCGGATATTTGCGCCTGCCCTGACGTTTTGCCACGAACAGAAACAGGACGGCAAGCACCAGTCCCAACGGGAGTGCCTTTAGGGAAAATTCGCCGATACGCGGATAAACCCATCCGTCGTTATAGGATGTGAACGACACTTTGAAGGGGAAAATGTATTCCGACAGATTAGTCGTATCGTCGGCGTAGCGGTTCACCATGTCGTCAACGGTTTTATAGGTAGAAGCATCAAGCGCATAATAGTGCTCTTCCTCTGTGTCGGCTACTTTTACGGTGTAGTAGAACATGTCGCCGATGATGGTCAGCCCTTGTCGGTAAGGATTGTATTCGACGGTTGTCTTATGTACGGAATAGTCCCTGCCGACGATAGCCAGCCGGTTGTCTGCGGTGAACAGATAGGCAAGGGTGTTGCGGTGGGGAAATTCGGTAATCATCAGGGATTCCACTTTGACGGAGTCCGGAAGTGTGATGGCACGGACATAAGGTTTTCCGCTGATTTGCTTTACATGGAAAAGCGAACCTTTGCTGTCGGTCATCACGTAACCTTCGTCGTAGCCTTTCATTGTCGACGGGTTGCCGTTGATTTTACCGATGGGGAACACGAAGCCTTTGCGCTTCATTACATCCGTAAATTCCCGGCTGCGAACCTTGTTGACCGTGTTGGTTTCCATATTGATGAATTCCAGTCCGTTGTCGGTCGAGCGGAATGCTTCTACTGGTTCTTCCAGATCGACACGCTTGGGCATGGATTCCAGCATCATATACAGCTTGGGTGTCGTTTTGTTGACATCCGACGGCGAGAGGCGCATGTTGAAATTATGGTGCTGTATGTTTTCAGCCGTGATGGCTACACCCTTGATGGTATCGGGCATCCGGCTTTCTGAAAGCAGTTGCCGGTAGTAGAACATGGGCAGAATAGAATCAAACTGCGCATCCGTATAGCGGTTGCCTTTTCGGTCGAAGTAAACGATATTTCCTTCATCGTTCACTTTCAGCGAAGCAAAATCGTCGACAATGCAGCTGTAGAGTGTAAAGGGTGTCGACTTCGATTCGGCCGTGCAGATGGCATAGAGCCAGGGAAGCAGCCATGCCAATAATAGGATGGCAGCCATGTATAGGTATATTTTTCCAGAGAGTTTCATTGGATTGTTATTGCAGTGTTGATAATCGGTAGTTTAGTCCTGACAGCCTTCCTTAAATCTGACCATGGAGCGCAAAATGAGCAGCAGCGCGGCCAGATCGAAGAGAAAAAGCGGGCCAATAAATGAATTGTAGCTTTGTGGCACATCAAGCAGGAAGTGGATGCGCAGCAGTCCGATGCCCGTGAGGATAATCAGGATTCGCATGCGCCACGAAGGCTCGATACATGCGGCATAGGTCATCATATAGGCGGCATAGCCGGCTGCATACCACGGCAAAGAGGAAAGCAGGATATGGGCAATGAGTTCGGCAGCCATATACTGTTGCAGAAAAATCCATAATGCTGCTGTTTGTGCGACGGTTATTATTGTGAGTGCGCCCAATCCGTAGAACATCATGCCGAGCATCATGCCGGGTTGCGGAAAGGGCAGGTGAAGCGTCAGTTTCAGGCGTTTCTGTACCACTTCCGGAACAAACTGGACCACGCCGAGAAGCAACCCGAATAGCATGGGGACATATTGCATCGGTTCGATGAAAATGACATCGCGCGTCAGCAGAATAGCCCACAGATGGGAGGCTCCCTTGAATTCAATGGCGTTTCCGATGCGCAGGATGATATAGAGCGTGTAGCTTACAAAAACTACCAGCGCAGCCAGCAGATACCATCGTGTCTTTATCCATTCTTTGAAGAAAATAGCTTTTTTCATATTGTCTTTACGTTTACGCTGGTTAGTATTTGCCGGTCAATCCGATGAACACATCTTCAAGACTCATCGTTTCTTCCTTCAACTCGCTGTAGCTCACGCCTGATTTCCGTAGCAGATGCTCGACGAAAGCGCGGTCCTCGAACGAGTAGAGTTCGGCGCTGTCCTTAATAATCGACGGATTGTAAATCCTGTCGGAATGCAGTTCGGGTGCGGCTCCCGAATGCCGGTAGCTGTAACGCTTGAAGTTTTTCATCAGTTGGTCAACGGGTTGCTGCACGAGGATGCGGCCGTAGTCCATGATGATACAGTCGTCCACAAGGCGCTCCATGTCCTGAATGATATGCGAAGTGAGAAATATGGTTTTTGTTTCCGCCTTGGCATATTCGTGGAGATATTCAATGAAAAGCCGGCGGTATCCCGGGTCCAGTCCGAGCGAGAAGTCGTCGAGTACCAGCAGGTCTGCATTTTGGGCGAGTATCAGCCCGAGTGCCACTTGCGACCGCTGTCCGCACGACATGTTCGCGATTTTCTGGTGGGGCGTCACTTTCAGCTTGTTCATCAGTTCATAATAGGCATTGCGGTTCCATTTCGGATAGAATGCGGAATAATAGTGTTCGATGGACTCGATTGTCATGAAGGCATACTGGATGTGTCCCTCCAGCAGAAGGGCGATTCTCGCTCTTGTTGCAGGAGTTATGCGCTGGATGTCCTCGCCGAAAATCTCACATTTTCCGGCTCTCGGCTTCAGATAGCCCATCAGGATGTTGATGGTGGTGGTCTTGCCCGTACCGTTCTTTCCCAGCAGTCCGAGAATCCGTCCTTTGGGGACATCGAAATTCAGGTCCTCATAGATTTTCCGCTTGCCGTAGTAGTGTGTAAGGCCTTTACATTCAATTACTTTATCTGTCATTGGTTTTCAATTTATCAGTAACACAAAAGTAGGTTGCCCGTAAAGACACCACAATCGCAATTCTTTGCGATTTTCCTGAAAACAATACCTAAAAAAAGCGATTGTCGTGTGATTTTGTACGGTCTAATTTTGCTCTCAAAAAATGAATCGTCATGAACATACGACTCCGACACCTTATATATGCGCTGTTGCTGACAATGCCTTTGCAGGCGTTGGCGGAATCGGTGCGCGGATATGTGCTGGATGCATCTGACAATGCTCCGCTTCCCTTTGCCGCCGTGTCGGCAGAGTGTGGCGGGACGTTCCGTCAGGGAACGACAACCGATATCGACGGCTTTTTCTGTCTGAACGGAGTGCCCGAAGGAAAATGCCGGCTGCATGTCTCGTTTGTCGGCTATTTGCCCAATGAGGTTGTCGTTGACCTGAAGGCCGACACGCTGTTGTTGCTGAAAATCGTTCCGGATGCCGTCCGGTTACGGGAAGTGGTGGTGACCGCATCCGAGAAGAAAGGCATGACAAGCACTTCGGTCATTAACAGCGAAGCCATGCTCCATTTGCAGCCGTCCTCGTTTACCGACTTGCTGGCTCTTTTGCCGGGAGGGTCGACCAAGACTCCCAACATGAGTGCCGCCAACACTATCAAACTGCGGGAAGTGGGAATTTCCGATGAAAATTACAGCACTTCTTCGCTGGGCGTAAAATTTGTCATTGACGGGGCTGCATTGAATACGGACGCCAATCTGCAATACCTGCCCGATAGTTATCAGGGCGAACCGGACTATGCGCGCAACCATACATCTGCCGGTGTAGACATGCGTACTATTCCAACGGACAATATCGAGTCAGTGGAAATTGTCAGGGGGATTCCTTCGGTAAAATACGGTGACTTGACGAGCGGACTGGTGAAAATCACGCGTAAAAGCAGAAGAACTCCTTTTGAGGCAAGAGTCAAAGCCGACCAGTTCGGTAAAATCATTGCTGTCGGCAAGGGGTTGGAATGGGAACGGCATTCGCTCAACCTGAATACCGATGCCGGTTTCTCCAGTTCGCGAATTGACCCGCGCGACCCGTTCAAAACGTACCGTCGGATCAACTTATCTGCCCGTATGCGTAAAAGTTGGGCTTTGCGAAGCAAGGGCTCTCTTGTGTGGAATGTCAACGCCGACTACACGGGCAGCGTCGACAATGTGAAGTATGACCCCGAAATACAGAAGCAGAAGGACGAACGCTACAAGTCTGCTTACCATAACCTGCAACTCTACAACAGTCTGAAATGGCTTAACAATGAGAATGACTTTTTGCGGAGCGTTGTCTTTTCCCATACAGCAGGATTGTCAATCGACAGAATAACGCAGACAAAATTCGTTTCGCTCGACCGTGATGCCGTTGCCCCTGTATATGATTCGGAAGGGGAATTTGACGGCGTGTTTCTGCCCTACAAGTATCTGGCAAGTCAGACGGTCGACGGCAAGCCGTTCTATTCCACACTCCGCCTTGATGCCGAGGGCGAAGTGCAGACCGGAATGCTGAAACATCGTTTTTCCGGCGGCTTCGAATGGCAGTACGGCAAGAATTTTGGCCGTGGTTTTGTTTATGATGTGACAAGGCCGATTTATGCCGGAACTGCCCACCGTCCACGTGCCTATTACGATATACCGGCTTCGAGCGTCGTGTCGTTCTATATCGAGGATTTGATGGAACTGCCGATTGCACGTCATAAGCTGTCGGCAATGGCCGGTGTCAGAGGTTCGATGATGACAGGCCTTTCGTCTGAATTTTCCATGTGCCGCCGTCTGTTTGCCGACCCTCGCATCAACCTGCAATGGGATTTGCCGGAGTGGGGCGGGCTACAGACTTCGGTTTCCGGCGGTGTAGGCTATATGCACAAGATGCCAACCATTGATATTCTCTATCCTGACCGGCTGTTTATCGACCTTACTCAACTGAACTACTGGCATCCGAACTCCGACTACAAACGCATTAACCTGCAAACTTACGTCATTGACCGCAACAACTATTCCATCTTGCCGGCCCACAATTTCAAGTGGGAAGTTAGGATGAATCTTGAATACAAAAAGCATAGTCTGTCGGTGACATATTTTCAGGAGGACATGACCGACGGATTTCGCAATGTGGCGATGGTGGGAAGTTTTGCCTATAAAAAATACGATACATCGGGCATTGATGCTTCACAACTGACGGGGCCTCCGTCGTTGGAAAATCTACCTTATGAACAGACCCGGGTGCTTCGCACCTATGGCGTGATGCAGAACGGGTCGCGTATCTATAAGGAAGGACTTGAGTTTCAGTATTCTTCTCCGCGTTTCCCGGTCGTAGAAACACGTCTGACGGTGAACGGAGCCTGGTTTTATGACATATATGAAAACAGCCGGCCGCAGTTCCGTTCGGTGAGTGCCGTCATCGGCAATGTGGCGGTGAGCGACCTCTATATCGGGCTGTACGATTACAAAGACAGCTATATCCGTCAGCAGTTCACGTCGAACTTTATTGTTGACACCTACATTGACAGGCTTGGGGTCAATCTGTCGGCAACGGCGGAGTGCTATATGGCAGGCCGCTATGAATCGCCTGCCACCGGAGCTAAGCCGATTGCCTATATGGGAACGGACGGTGTGCTTCGCGAATACACGGAAGAGGATGCCGCCGATGTCTACAAAAAGCATTTGAATTTGACAAACAATCGGAAGAACGATATCATAGACCGAAAGCGGTTCTACATGTGTACGAACTTCAAGGCCAGCAAACGGTTCGGAAAGTTTATGACTCTGGCGTTTTTTGCCGACCGGATTTTGAACTATGCCCCCGATTATGAGGTGAACGGGTTCGTCGTACGGCGCACGTTTTCTCCCTATTTCGGTATGGAATTGAATTTTAAACTTTAAATAGAAACCATTAAATTAACTTTGTATGAAAAAGAAAATTTTGTTTGCCGGGCTGTTGGCGCTTTCGTTGGCAGTCGTTACTTCTTGTCATGATGAAAAGAAGGATTTGATGAAAATGTCGGATATGACAGTTTACTATACGGCTCCCGCCAACGTGACTGCAACGGAAATTACCAATGTGAAAATCACAATGAAAAACCTTTCGACCGGCCAGTCGAAGGAATATAAATACGAGAGCATTTCGGCTCCTGTCACGATTCAGGTAGAAGAGGGACTTTACAATATTGAGCTGGAAGGAAACATCAAATATACGCTGAACGGAAAAGTAGTGACGTCGGTTATCCGTGGCAGTAAGGAGAGCGTGAAGGCCGTAGGGGCTGTGAACATTTCGCTGGAAACCTATTTCCATACAGTTAAGGAGGGTTTTGTTTTTGCCGAAATCTTTCTTTCGGGAACCCGTACTCCGGAAGGTAAGACATATACGGGTGACAGCTATTTCCGCATTGTCAATAACAGTGACGAGACGCTCTATGCCGACGGACTGTGCCTGTTTGAATCTGACTTCCAGACGGACATGAAACAAAACTATACGCCCGACATCATGAATCAGGCCATGACAGTGGCTACCGGCTTTATGGTTCCCGGCGACGGAACGCAGTATCCTGTCAAACCGGGTGAATCACTTCTCATCTGTGACAACGCTATCAATCATAAAAATATCAATCCGAATTCGTTCGACCTTTCGCATGCTGACTTTGAATGGTGGGCGGAGTCGAGCAATCCTGACTTTACAGACTCCGACAACCCAGAAGTGCCCAATCTCATTCCTGTAATGAAAGAGTCAGCTACACTCTGGCAGCCGCATACAAGAGGGGTCAAGGCCTATGCGCTGGCTTATCTGAACGACGGTGTGAACCGGATAACTCCGGAGCAGTTTGTTACGAATTACCATTACGACTACAAATGGCTGTTTATTTTCAACGATTTTCAGACAGAAATGGAAGGAAGCGGCTATATGCTGCCTAACGGTTGGGTGGTCGATGCCGTCAACCTCAGTCCGGCAACCGGTCCGCAATGGCTTGTGACAGACCCGTCGCTCGACAAAGGCTATGCTTCGGTAAGTGCGATTGATTTTGATGAAAACCGTTTCGGAAAATGTGTACGCCGGAAAGTGGATGCAGGAACACACAAGCTGGTGGATACAAACGACTCTTCTGCCGATTTTGAAAATAGGGTGGAAGCCGACCCGAATCATGTTTTTAAATAATACTTTAATCGGCCTGGCAGGTGTCCTAAAAAAATATCTGTCAGGCTTGTTTAATTTGTCTGTAAAATGAAAAAACAGAGCGGACTTATTTGTTGCTTTCTCCTGCCTCTGGCGGTAATGGCACAGCCGGTGGCTGAAACACATTTGGATGTCGTTGCCGACCGTCTGTCATTCCGTCATACTCTGTCCCAACTTGTTTATGAAAACCCTGCCCATCAGCCGTTGCGGTTTGACAGCTCGTTTTCTTCACTTGCTGTCGGCTATGAAGAAAACCGGTCAGACAGTCAGTACCTGATGCAGACGGGAGCAGGCGAGCGGTTTGCGGAGTTTGAAGCATTGTCTTATGTCAGGTTGGACAACCGCTCGTGTGCATGGGGAGAGGCCCGCTACAGGAACGGACTTCAATTCGATGTCAAATGGAATGAGAATGCGGACTACGAACGCGTTTTCCCCTATGTGACGGCCGACACTATCGGAGGCAATCTCAATTATGAATCCTATTATTTCAAAGGCGGTTACGGCATTCAGCTCAATCGTTTTTCCGTCGGTGTGCAGATGGCCTATTCTTCAGCGCTCCATTACCGTCAGACAGATCCCCGGCCGAAAGACAATTCCGTGTATATCAATGCTACCGTTGGAGGAAGCTGCAAAATGACGGCCCGTTATTCGTTGGGCGTGCATGTCTTTGCCGAACGCTATACCCAAAATCAGACCATCGCTTTTCTTGACCCGTTGGGCAGTGTGCCTGTCTACCACATGAGTGGATTGGGCATGCACTATGTCCGTTTTGCCGGAACTCGGACGGAGGCTGCCTACAAAGGGCGCAGCTATCGGGGCGGCATTACGTTGAAGCGACTGGGGGAAACCGGGGTTGATGCCGGGCTGCAGGTGGAGAATTATAAATTGCAGAAACAGTTGCCGTCACTCAGCAATGCTCCGATAAATGATGTTGACCAGATGAAATATGAAATGGACATTGTCTGGAAATTGCGTCGTGTGCAGCTGCAATTGGACGGCTCGTATTCTGTGCGTTCCGGAAGCGAACGGATATATGACGACGGAACGACGAACTGGCACGAAATAACTTCGACAACACCCTATAAATATACGGAAAAGCAAGTGATGGCGGCCGTTTTGTTACAGCCGTTTGCCGGACGTAGATGGACACTGGAGCTGATGCCGTCGGCAGGATATCGTCAGGAAGAGGAAAGCTATTATCCGTTACGCTCGCAAGCGTTCGACCGGGTTGGCTTGCGCCTGGCCGCAAGTTTACACTGCCGCCTGGAACGGCATCTGTTTTCTTTCGGTGTTCAAGGTGGATGGCTCCACTGTCTGTCGTCGATTCAGCGAGTGGAAAATCCCGACTATTTCCCGTATTCGGACGAAATGCTTCGGCGTAATTATGCGAATCTTTCTGCCGACTTGAATTCATTGCAGTTGCATTTCCAGCATAATGCGTTGTTGAAACGTATGCCTGCTTCCATATATTGGCGGCTGGGCTATTCGCTGATGTCAACTTTCCGTGGATATGCCAGCCATGGAGCGAGTCTGTCCGTAGGGTTTACGATTTGATTATTTGAATTTCCTTTTCAGATTGCGGGCGAAGAAGTCGATATGGCGGACGATGGTGGGCAGCGTGCCGTAGTAGTCGCACATGATGTGGTAGCGTTCCTTGAGGGAAGCCTTGTGGTTCTTGTCGGTGATTCCTGCTATCAGATAGTCGATAATCGTAGTGCCGGTGTAGGCGCTTGTCTTCATTTTTTTCAGGCAACGCAGACACCATTCATAGTCGGCGGAGAAGCGGTAGCGAAGGTCGTACATTTCCGCCAGTTCCCGTTTTGCGATAAATGCCTGGTGGCAGACAAGCATTCCATGTTTGAAACTGTCGAACGTGAGGTGTTCAGGTGCGGTAAGGTGGCGCATTCCCACAAACCGGCGTTCGGCATCGACGAGCTGTGTCTGTCCGTAGACGATGTCGGGGTAATGGTTTTCGGTGATTGTTTCCGCGATTTGCTTCAGTGTTTCCGGAGCATGGAAGGCATCGCCGGCGTTGAGGAAAATGAGATATTTCCCGGTGGCCTGACGGATTCCCTTGTTCATGGCATCATAAAGTCCGCGGTCGGGTTCCGACGTAATGCGCATATTGGCGATTCCGCTGTTGCGTGCCAGCTCCACGGTGTTGTCCTTCGACTTTCCGTCGATGATGAGATGCTCGTAGTCGGTGAATGTTTGTGCCTTGACGCTGGCAAGTGTTGCCGGCAGTTCTCTGGCGGCGTTGAAAGTGATGGTGATGATGCTGAATAGGGGTTGCATGTCCGTATAAAAATTATCCGTGCAAAATTACGGAAAATTGGCCGTATTTCATCTGTTTGCTCCAGTGAATTGCTCGCTAATTGGATTTAGTCCAAATAAGCGATGGTATGTGTCTGATAATTAAATATGTGCGCAAGGGCGTATTCTGTATGTTGTGATTAAAAGATTGGTGGAACAGAAAAAGTATTATCTTTGCCAAACGAATTGCATAACAAACTAATTAAATTCTTATAAAATGGCTTACGTAATCACTGATTCTTGTGTAGCTTGCGGAACTTGCGCACCATTGTGCCCAGTTGAAGCTATCTCTGAAGGCGATATCTACAAAATCGATGCAGATACTTGTATCAGCTGCGGAACTTGCGCAGAAAACTGCCCGAGCGAAGCTATCCACGAAGCTTAATCTTCGAGTGTAGATAAAGAATAAAAACGGAATCCATTCTTGTGGATTCCGTTTTTTTGTGCATTTTCGGGAGGTTTGCGGTGAGCCTTATCAGGATTTTGTTTGCGGGAATTGATGTCCGTTGGCGAAAGATAATTTTTAAATGAAAGAAGAACTGAACAGATGTTAAGACAGAGGATGCCGTTCTGTGCTTTTTTCGGATTTTTTCTACAAAAAATGAAACTTTAAAGGTTTTTCTCCATCATTTGTATAAAGATTGTAGCATTTTGCGGAAAAGAACAGATTATTTTAATATCTTTGCAAATTGTAAATTGAAATCATATTCTGCTTAGAAATTGAGATGAAAAAAGTATTATTTTCTGTTGTTTTGTTGTCGGTGTATGGCGGTGTTTCAGCTGAACAAATCAGTGTTTCTCAAGCCGCATCGATAGCTGAAAAATATTTGGGAGAAGCGGTAAATGTCGGACAGAATCTTGGCCCTGCGAAAATGAAGGGCTTGGAAATGTCGGAGGAAAGTCCTGAATATTATGTGTTTAATTCCAATGACAATAAAGGGTTTGTCATCATTTCGGGTGATGACGAACTGACGGAACTGGTGGGCTATTCGACTGAAGGCGAGTTCCGTTCAGAAAATGCGCCGGAAAATCTCCGTGCATGGCTGGATGGGTATGCCGCATTTGTCCGCAGTGTGCGTGACGGGAGTTCAAAACCGATGCGAACTATTGTAAACAATGGAACACCTGTGGTAGGACCGTTGGTGATCACACGATGGAATCAGGGTGAACCGTATAATTTGCTTTGTCCCTATGACTCGAATTACAAAGTGACTTGTCCTACCGGATGTGCTGCCACTTCCATGGCACAGCTGATAAATTATCATGAATGGCCGGTGCAGGGTAAAGGCACAAAAAGTTATTATTCCAGCTATGGCGTCCTTTCGGTCGACTTTTCCAAATCGGTTTACGATTGGGCCAACATGAAGGACCGTTATGAAAGCTATTATGATTCAGACAACAATATCATTAATGAATGGAATGACACGGAAGCTAATGCCGTAGCCAAACTGATGTACGACTGCGGCGTTGCTCTTGAAATGGGCTATGGCCCTTATTCAAGCGGTGCTACCGATACGGATATGTCCCTGGCTTTGTGCAATTATTTCAATTACCATGCCGATTTGATAACCCGTGACGGCCATACCGAAGAAGAGTTCCTTTCCCGCATTAAGGAGGAACTTGACAATCAACGTCCGCTCGTTTTCAACGGTCAAGGTTCGGGCGGCGGCCATTCTTTCATTGTTGATGGCTATGATTCCAATGATTATCTTCACGTCAATTGGGGATGGAGCGGTATTTCCGACGGATATTTCAATGTCAGCTATATGAATCCGAATGACCTGGGAACAGGTGGCGGTAGCGGCGGCTACAATGAGATGCAGTCTATTGTCGTTGCTTATCCTGACAAGACAGGCAATGGCTCTTATGGACAGTTTGTCATGCGCCTTGTTGACTCTACCGTTTGGAACGGTGGTGACGGTTATGTGAAAGCCTTGCAGGAGTCAATTGAGAAAGGTGAAGACTTCGAAGTGGAATATTTTGGTATTTGGAATACATATAGTCTTGACTATTATGGTGATTTTGCTCTGGGAATTTTCGATGAGAATGGAGAACGGATTGCTGTGACAGCGTCGAATGCTGCTGTCGTGGGACGATTTAATCTTACTTACTACCCGGAAAAACTGGTGGCAAATGAAGAATTAGCGGCTTTGCCTGACGGCAATTACACGATTCGCATGATTTCACGACAGGATGGCTATGATGATTGGGTGCGTGTGGCTGTCGACGGTATCAACATTTCTGTTTCCGGAAATGAAATCAAGGTAGTAGAACCTGTTATTCCTACGGCTGTCATCAGCTGTGAGAAATTTGAAACATTGACTGAACAAGTGAATGTGGGTGGTACTGCTGATTTCCAAGTAACTTTGAAAAACGACTCTGGGTATGATTTCATTGGTACTATGTCTCTTTTAGTATACAATGATGATACAAATAAAAAGGTATTCAAGTCGTCGGTAAATGTTTTTGTTGGCAAAAACTCTGAACAGGTTGTGAGTGCCAGTTTGCGTTTGCTTAATTCGATGACAGCCGGCCGTTATCGTGTGGAGGTGGAGAATTTCACGGCTTCCAACAATGTGGAATTGGATTTCACCGGAGGCGAAACGGTGGCTTATGTAGAGGTTGTCGACCCGTCGGGTGTGGCTTCTGTCGGTGGCGATAATGTATCTGTTTCGGTGCGCGGCAATGTGATTCACATTGACGGTACGGCCGAAGAGGCAGCCGTGTACGACTTGTCGGGTGTTTGCATTTGCACGACGGCCGACCGTGAAATACCAATGGACGCTTCGGGAGTTTATTTCGTGAAGGTTGCCGGAAAAGTCTGGAAAGTTTTGGTTCGCTGAACTTCTGTTTAGCAATAGGATAATGCCGGATAGTGTCATTTTACGACACTGTCCGGTTTTTTTGTTTGTCAGATATTTTGTAAATCGTTGAAATTTATTAAATTTGCGATTAATGGAAACACAAAAATAAAAATTATGAAACGATTCTTTCTATTAGGGACGCTTTTGATTACAGGTTGGAGTCTGCATGCTGCACAGTTGTCAGAGTCGGAGGCTTATCGGATTGCCCAAAAGTACAATCAATCATTGGCGACAACGCCGTGGAAGCAAAAGGCTTCCGGGGTGGCATCGGTTTCTTCCGATGCCGAGTATTATGTGTTTAATGCTGCCAAGAACCAGGGATTTGTCATTGTCTCGGGTGACGACAGCCTGACGGAACTGGTCGGCTATTCCGACAGCGGGACGCTCGACATGGAAAACCTTCCCGACAACCTTTCGTCGTGGCTGGATGCTTATGCCGAGTATGTGAAAGCCGTGCGTCGTTCGGAGGCCAAACCGTTAAAAAACAATCTGATGCCGTCGCTTCCGGTAATTCAGCCGCTGTTGGGCCAGATTATGTGGAATCAGAGTATGCCTTACAATGACATGTGTCCTTATGACAGCGATGCTCAAGAGCGTTGTCCTACGGGATGTGTGGCTACGGCGTTGGCTCAGATTATGAAATATTGGGAATGGCCCGTCAACGGTGTGGGCAGTTATTCCTACAATTCCAGTTATGGAGTGTTGAGCGCCGACTTTACCAAAACTTACGAGTGGGACACGATGCGCGACACTTACACTTCCTATTATGACGAAAATTGGAACATTGTAAATGAATGGACGTCGGAAGAAGGTGAGGCCGTTGCCCAACTGATGGCGGATTTGGGTGTGGCTTTGGAAATGAATTATGCTCCGGGCGGCAGTGGTTCCAATGATGTAATGGTAGAGCGTGCAATGCGCGAGCATTTTCGTTATCAGCCTGAAATTCATTCTCGTTTGTCAATGTCGTCTTCCGAATTTGTCGATTTGCTGGTGACAGAATTGCAGCAGTCACGTCCGGTTTATTTTAGTGGTAATAGTGCCAGCGGATCCGGTCATGCCTTTGTTGTCGACGGATGCAATTCCGATGGCTATTTTCATGTGAATTGGGGTTGGGGCGGCATGTCGAACGGTTATTTCAATGTGAACTACATGAATCCGAACGAGCAGGGTATTGGCGGGTCGGACGGAGGTTATTTCATGTATCAGTCAGCTGTTACGTTGATGCCTTACCGAGATGGAGACGTGGCTCCCGCAAAGCAGGTGAGATTAGACTATGTGATTGCTTCTGGAAATGATGTTGCCGGTTTGGTAGCGAATGTCGTTTCTTGCAATAAGAATGAGCAGCTGAATTTCTCTGTTTACGGTTTGTGGAACTGTTCTACTCGTGATTATTCTGGATTAGTGCGGGCTTGCGTTAAAAATGAAGACAATGACATAGTGGTAGCCGGACTCAACTATTATGTAATTGAAGAATTGCCATCGTATTATTTATATTCTCAAATTGATTTTACTTTTGGTTGTCCTGACTTTAGTCAGTTGGCCGACGGTCGCTATACGCTTTCGCTCCAAAGTTGTGAAAACGGTTATGAAGGAGAATGGGTAGACTTTCAGTCGCGTTCGTTTATCACCTTCGAGGTGTCGGGAGACCTGGTAACTGTCCTTCCGAACGAACTGAAACTGGAAATGAATACACCGATGGAAGGACCTACGGAAGTTTATACCGATGAATCGATGAATATAAAATGTGTTGTTGAGAACGTGAGTGATATTACTGCCGTTGGGGCTCTAAGATTGAAGATCTATTCAGCTTCAGATGACGCATATATCGGGTTTCTGGACGATAATGTGACGATTTATGACAACGTTGATTTTGAAACGACATTCGCTTTCTCTTTGGCACAGTATTTTACAGTGGGCACAAGCTATTACTGCACGTTATGCTTTGTTGACAGTTCCAATAATGAAGTGCCCATTGATACGGATCTGGAACCTTTCCGATTTACGGTGATGGAAGGAAATGCTCCGCGCAAGCAGCTTGCATTCGGTTATTATGACACGGCGGACAGTAAGGGAGGACTTACTACGGGAGAAAGCAAGATTTACTCCGGATGGTCGCAGAATATCATGATACACAATCTGACAAATTACAATGATGAAGCGATGACGGCGTATGTTGGTATCGCATTGTTTGATGAATCCGGCAGTTTTTATAAAATTTGTAATTACGGAACCTTTATGTTCGATTCGATGACGTATCAACCTACGATTGAAGTTGTGGCCGGTTTCTGCGCGATGGACGCTTATGACGACGGGACATACTATTTCGAAGGTATGTCGAGAGAACAGTATGAAGGGATGAATTACGATTGGATTCATTTCCAGAATACGTCAAGGATTTACGTACAGAAATATGGCAGTTGGGTATATGTCTACGATCCGAACAATTATCTGAAGGTGACGAGCATGGCATTTGTGGGTGATCCGCTTTTGGATACAAACGTGTCGGTTTCGCTTAATTTGAAGAATGTGGCCTATACTTCCGCTTCCGGCAATCTGGAATACAAGGTATATGAAAAGGGATACTCCAACAATCCTCTTGTCAGCGGTACCATTGATGTGAATGTTGCAACAGAATCGACTGTGGACATTCCGTTTGAATTGGCTGGCAGCCAGTTTGCTATCGGAAAGGAATATGAACTGGAGATTTCCGGTTATAAAGATAACGCAGATTCGGATAAAACTTTTGTCGGACGGACGTTGCCGTTCGTTGTACTTGACCCGTCAGGTGTCGATTCCATGGCAGCAAGTTCATCGGTTTATCCGAATCCGACTGTTGGCAATGTGACGGTAACAGCTGTTTCTCCGATTGTTTCGGTGGAATTGTTCAGCGTCGACGGTCGCAGAATGTTGACGGCTCAGGCCGACGGACAGACTTCTCTGAACATGGATTTGAGCCAGGTTCCATCAGGTGTTTACGTGGTGATGGTGCGTACGGAAAACGGTACGGAGCGCCATCGCGTCATCAGAAAGTGACAAAGTTTATAACTCTATAAAAATAAATGAGGGCAACGACGTTTTGTGGTTGTCCTCATTTGTTATTTTGATAGAAGAAAATGTAATTATCGTTCTTCGTAATTGATGCCGATCAGATTTCCAGAACCGTCATATCGGTATACGAACGTGTAGTTGACATCGTCAACACTGTTGTCGTTGTAATGGATTCGGGTTGTCGCAGGAAGATTTTTGGTAGGTCGGCCAAGAATACCGGCAAGAAAAGCATGTGTCAGCGATACTCCGAACGACGAATTGATGTAGCTGGGCGATACGGAGGTATACGGCATGACGGCGTAATCGTTGGCTTTTTCGTTGTAGGTTATCGTTTCTGTATGTTCGTCCGATTTAAGTTCTACCAGATTGCCGTTTTCGTATTTGAAGGTATAAACGTCGCCTGCCAGATTGCATTTGACAAGATGTCCTTCCGAGTCGTAATAGAATTTATAGACTTCCCGATAGTTTTCATAGTTGCAGGTGTTGATGGCCATATTGGCAAAGCCGTTGGCGCCGATGGTGAATTCCGTGTAGTATTCATTGTCGTTGCCCATTGTGTATTCTGTCAGAATGACTTTGCTGGGATCGCTCTCCGGGTAGTCGAAACTGTATGTGAGTTGTCCGTCGTAGATGACGCCGGTCAGGAATCCTTCATTGTTGAAGGTGTAGTCCAAAATGTTTTGGCCATGAATTCTCTGTACTTGCTCCTGGCGGATATATACGTTGGCGGGGTTGAGGCGTCCGTTTCCGGAGTTGTCGACAACTCCCAGTTCTTCATTGCTCAATCCTGTGTCGCAGGAAACGGCAAGCATGCAGCCGAACAAAACGGCTGAGATTTTAGTGATGGTTTTCATATCTGAGGAATGTTAATATCTGAAACTGATGTAGAATGACAAAGCGCCGGTGTTGATTTGTGTCCGGTCGTTGTAGTCGGAGAATTCCAGCAGTGTGGCATTGTTGTGCTTGGCATGTCCCCAACGGTATTCAATGCCGAGTCCGATTACTTTGTAGGAAATGCTGGCGCCATAGTCGAAGCAGCTCTCGTAGGTGTGGCTGAAATTGCTGTCGAGCAACAGCATCGAATAGGTCGGTACGTAGTGAAAGTAGAGATGTACTTTCAGCTTGTCGATAGGATTGATGGTAAGCGACGGACCGACTCTCAGGCTGGCATCAATGAGATGGTTGCCCAGGTTGATGTCGCCTTCTTCGTAGTTGCTGTCAGCTGCATCCATATAGTTTTGATAGAAAACATTGCGGTTTGGCAATATTTCCTCGTCGGCAAACTGTGCGTAGGTCAGATTGATAAATGTGGCGTCAATGCCGAATTTCATTATGTTCAACAAAGGCTTTTTGTGGAGATAGAAAACTTTCCCTGTGTTGATACCGAATGCAAATTTACTTTTGGCATCGTAGATGTCAGCAATGTTTAAATTGATGTTGGAATAACTGAGATTGAAATATTTCTTCCGTTTTGTCCAAACTTCGTCGTCGGTTTCTTGAGCTGAGCAAATGCCCATTATAAAAAACACTAGCAGAATTGAAATTATACACCTTTTTCCCATAATAAATTGATAAAATTTTTACAAATCTATACAAATTTATTACATAACAATGTTAATTTAAGAAAATTAACATGTTGGTGGCCTGAATTATTCCGCTGTTTTCCTTGTTTGTCGGTCGGATGACCGATGGGGATTAAAAGACATAGCCGACACCGATGCGGAACTGGTGGAACGGATAATCGCGGAGTCCGTACTGGTAGGCTATAAGCGGACGGAAGTGCTTGCATTTGAGCATAAAGTCCGCCTTAATGACCATCGGCTTGTCGCCGTCGTCAATCCAGCCTGAATATCCCTGCCAGGCAATAGATGTGGTGAACACTTTTGTGTCGAGTTCCGTCTTGACACCATAAAGCGGAGCATCGTTCTGTACGGATTTGTCCACTTGCCAGCAGAGGAAGCCGCCGTTGACAACAAAACGCAGCTCCTTGAAAAAATCATCCTTAAAGTAGACGGATTTGGCTATCGACATGTCGAAAAAGTAGCCGGGAGCGTCGTAGTAGCGGGCATACTGTTCGCTGTCGCCCGACGCTGTGATGAGAGCGGCACGCAGCGTGATGTCGGGCCGCCAGCCGGTGCGCTGCTGCAACAGTTGGATATCGGTCGACACATACAGATTGCCGAATTCGCGGCCTTTCGTTTTCTGTTCAGGCGACTGCTGGTGCTGGAGCGATTCCGGCGTGTTTTTGTAGAATTCAATCACCGGCATCCAGAGCGAGAGATTCACGCGTGGAGTGAACAGCGGAATGTTGGCTTTGACGAAAATGGTTTTCGTAAGATCGCCGTAGAATCCTTTGTGAAGGTCGAAATCCACTTCCGCATAAAGGCGTTTTTGAACGGTACCGTCGAGCATGTCGGGTACGGGCAGGGCGTTGGGGCCGAAGCTTCTGGGCGATACGGCATAGTCGTCGGCTGCCTGTACGGCCGTTGGCAGCAGGAGTGCAAGAGATAGCAGCAGTTTTTTTAGCATGGCTGAATTAATTGTTTACCGGGATGATTTTTTCTTCTGTCACATACCATACGTAGCCTTCCGGGTGGCATCCCGAAGTGGCTTTGGATATGATGTTCATATAATTTCTGACTTGGGTGATATACTTTTTGTTTTCCGCTTCACCGAATTTGTAGTCGATGACAATGGTTCGTCCGTCGGGAGTCCTTACCACGCGGTCGGGACGGTATTCCTTGCCTTCCTCGTTCACGATGGTGCGTTCCTGAAGCAATTTGTTTCCTTTCTGGAACCATACGGCTGCATCGGGATTGTTCAGCCCTCGGGTAATGATTTCGTTGAACTCCTCCATTTCCTTCTTGTTGATAAGTCCACGTTCCTTGAATGTGCGGATAACATGGTCCTTGTCGGCAGCCACATGGATTTTTCGCATGATGTTGTGGAGCACAATGCCTCGGTATTGCAGGCTGTCGCGCTGTTCCATGATCAGGTCGGGCAGGTCGAACTGCCATATTTCCGGTCGGTTGATGACTTCATAGGCCGGCATCGTGTGGCGGCGGTTTTCCGTTTTGGCTTCTTTGTCCTTTTTCTCCTTTGTGGTGGAGGTGCCCAGTTCGAAAATACCGTTGTTGTAATATTCGTTGGGTGCGATGGTCAGGTTGCTGTAGATGGCAACGATATCATCGATGCTTTTGCCCTTGTTCTGGTCTTTGACTCTTTGGGCATTGTCTTTCAGCAGGGCTGTGACAGTCGTTTGGTTGGTTCCGAATACCGACATCAGTGCCTGAGGCATATTCTTGATTCCCTCCTCATCGACTTTCGTTTCTTTGAAATAAACAATCAGTTCGTTGACGGCTCGCGTAAATGCCACATACGTTTTGTTGAGCGAATCCATGACACTGTCGTGCTTCAGTTCCTCGAATTCTTTGCTGAACAGGTTCTCTGTGTCGCCCGAGCGTTTTATGGGCAGAATCGGCGGTAATTTGTCGGGGTCTTTAATGCCCAGTGCTTCGGCGAGTTCTGCCGTCTGTGAAATCCATTCCTGTCCGCCCTTGTCAAATTCCCAATCACAGAAGGGGATGATGACGCAGGGAAATTCCAGACCCTTTGATTTGTGTACGGTCATCACCTTGATGGCGTCGATGTCGTCCGACGAGGAGATGGAGCGTTTTGTCTTCACTTCGTCCCACCATTTGAGGAACATGTGCAGGTTTGAGCCGTAGTTGGCCATATAGGCGATTACACAGTCTTGGAATGCCTGTATGTAGGCCGTGTTTTCCCGGCGCATTTCGTCGGAAATATAGGCACTGATGATGTGATTGACGATGGCATCCAGTCCGGCACAGTCGCCCGAACTGAGCAGGGCTTTCGCGTCGATGGCTTCCGTTTCGTTCAGCGCTGCTTCGAAGGCTTCCGAAATTGTCTTCGTCGGGTCGTTGTTGGCATAATAGTCGAAGCGGCTGCGAATCAGTGCCAAATTCTTTCCAGCCAGTCGGTTTTCTCCATTGTCGTCGGTTTTGTTGCCGTTGGAGTTGTCGAGTTCCGCCAGAATGCTGACAATGATTTTGACGGCCGGGGAGTTTTTGATGAGCAATGACTCTTCCGACACAACCGACAGCACGGCCTTGTTGGGGTCCTGATTCGTTTCATTGTGTTTCAGCAGGTGGGAGATGACCGTTTCCCCTTCCTTGTTCGTGTTGACAAGAATTGTAATGTCCTTTTGTGAATAGCCGTGGTCGAGCAGGCTGTAAATGTCGTCAATCATGCGGACAAGTCCCGGATCGGTTTCGGTCTTGTCGACCTTTTCCAGTTGCTCGATGCGGACATGGCCGAGGTTGTCCCAATTCTTTTTCGCCACCTGTTGGATGACATTGGAGTAGATGTCCTGCATGCCCAGCATGTTGGCAAGAATGGTGAAGAACGTGTTGTTCCACTGAATCACGTGGCGGGAGCTTCGCCAATTGGTGTTCGACTCGATGTCGTCGCCCTCCGACACGATGGACTCTTTGGGGAAATCGCGGTAAATCTGTTCCTTCAGCAACCGTGGATCGGAGTTGCGGAATCGGTAGATACTCTGTTTCACGTCGCCGATAATCAGACTGTCGTTGCCGTTGGCCAGACTGTTGCGTATCAGCGGGAGCATGTTTTCCCATTGCATTTGCGACGTGTCCTGAAACTCGTCGATGAGGAAATGTTCCAGCCTTACACCCACACGCTCGTAGATGAACGGTGCGTCGTCTTCGCTGATGATTTTTTTGAGCATTTCGTTCGTGTCCGACAGCATCACGAGGTTGTTGTCGGCCGTAAACTGGCGGATGTTCGACTGGATGTCGCCCAAAAGTCCGAGGTAGTAGAGCTGCTCTGTGATGAGGTCATAAGTGTTTAGCTTGGCAAATGATTGGCGCAAGTCCTCCAGACAGGCTCTCATTTCCCCGCTCCTTGCTTCTGCTCCGGATTCCCAGACCTTTTTTGTGAACATTTTTTTCTCGTTGCCTATCTTGCTGAAAGCTGATTTCTGCTTTTTTTTGTCGAGGCCGTTGAATTGTTGTTGGGCCAGTGCGGCAACCGGATTTATGTCGCGGGAAAAGGGAAAGTCGGCAGTAATGGCATTGAATCGGTCCACATCCCGCTTCACGTTGTCCCATTCTTCGTTTTCCTTCTCTTTCAGCAGTTTGCAGAAGTCGGTGATTTTCGATTTGTTTTGCAGAAAATATTCCAGTCTTTCCTGATTCTGCTGCACTTTTTCGTTGCTCAGATTTTTTGCAAACGAGTAGAGGGTAGTGCCATAGGAGTCTGTCGACTGGTTGAAGATGTTCCACGAATTTCCTTTTCGGATTTTGTCCATCATGAATTCTTCCAGCCAACTGATGAGCAGATGAATGTCCTTGTCCTTGCTTTTGAGCTGGAGCGACTGTTTCAGGTCGCTGATGCCCACCGATGTCACGTAATCGAGGCTCAGTTCCACGTTGTAGTTGTAGGACAGTTCCGATTCGTAGGCAAACGTGCGGAGAATCAGCTGAAAGAACGTGTCGATGGTGCTGACATTGAAGTTCGTATAGTCGTGCAGCAGCCCTTTCAGCGCAACTTCTGCCGCTGCGTGTATCTTTTCCGGTGTAGTGTGGAGTTCCTTAGTCAGGTAGTCCATGTGTTCCTGCTTGGCATCCTTGTTGCGAAGCGTGTCAAGTTCCTGTATGATACGGCTTTTCATCTCGTTGGTCGCCTTGTTGGTAAACGTGATGGCGAGAATCGAGCGGTGTGCCAGACCGGGTTGTCCGTTGAGGCGGTATTCGCCGTTAGTCTGTTTTTTCCCTAACAGCAACTTCAGGTATTGGCGTACCAGTCTGAAGGTTTTGCCTGAACCTGCCGATGCCTTGTAAACATAAATCATAGTCGTCGTTTTATTTTGTTAATGTCAGATAATGCGTGCGTTGTAGCCTTGTGCCGTCAGCAGGTCCTTCACCTTTTGGCGGAAGTCGCCCTGGATGAGAATTTCGCCGCCGCGTGCCGAACCGCCCACGCCGCATTTCGTTTTCAGCAGGCGTGCCAGTTCCTTGAGGTCGTCGTCCGTGCCCACGAAGTCGGTAATCAGTGTCACCTCCTTGCCCTTGCGGTTGCGCTTGTCGAGCATGATTTTCAGTTTCTGCTTGGCAGGTGGCAGTGTTTCCTGTTCTTCCTCCTCGTCCGTTTCGTATTGCATGTCGGGGTTGGTTGAATAGACGATGTTCAACCGCTGCTTCCAGTCGTTGTCCTTCATAAAAGTTTTTTCGTTTATATAAGCCAAAAGCGGAAAAGTTTGCCGTGCGTGCAGTTTCCGCCCGTATCTGTTATGCAAAAATACGGTATATAGTTTTTTTTTGCAAGTAAAAAGAGGGGAGGGGTGCTGCGGATTTGAAAGCTTGAAGGGCGGCGCAAAAGAATTTTTCCCGGTTGGCAATATCGGCTGCGTTTTCACGTTATCTATTCAATGAAAGAATTGCGTTCTTACATATTGTCAGCGTTGGTTTTTCTGGTGGCAATGGCCGCTTCGGCACAGGACAACGACAAGATTATGAACCGTCCGTATGCCGACATGAAGCTGCTTCACTACGGGTTCTCGTTCGGATTCTACAACCAGAGCCTGTGGCTGACGCATAACGGCTATGTGACGGAAAACGGCGAGGCCTGGTTTGCCGACATGCAGGAACTTTCTCCGGGTTTCTGTGTCAACATTATGGGCGACCTCCGTCTGCACGAACATCTCAACCTGCGGTTTTCGCCGGGTATGTATTTCGGCGCCCGTACGCTGACTTTCCGCGACCAGACAAACGGAACGATTGAAAAACAGAATATAAAAAACAGTTACGTGGTGTTGCCGCTCGATTTGAAAATTTCGGCAACACGCTATCATAATGTCCGTCCGTATGTCACGACGGGTATGCTTGCCACGTTCGACGTGTCGAAGCGGAAGGATGGGGAACTGCTTCATTTGAAAAATACGGACTATTATGTGACGATAGGTCTTGGCTTGGACGTGTATGTGCCTTTTTTCAAGTTTATTCCCGAGGTGAAGTTCTGTTTCGGGCTGAGCGATGTGCTGAAAAAGGACCGTCCCGACCTGGCGGAAGACCCGAACAAGCTGAAATACACGAAATCAATCGACAAGGCGACGTCCAACATGGTGGTGTTCACCTTCTACTTTGAATAAACATAACGATTGTAGCATTTGAAAAGATTCCGAAAAATATTATCCTTCACAATATTGACGCTGGTGCTGATGGCATTGGGCGGCGGAAAGGCTTCGGCACAGTTCGACACGCAGCTGTCGCAATATTGGGCACTGCCTGCCTATTATAATCCCGCGGCTATCGGCAGAACGGATTTCATCCATATCACCGGCGGTTCACGCCTGCAATGGCTGGGCATTCCTCATGCACCGAACGCCTTTCTGGCAGCGGCCGACATGCCGTTCAAGTTTCTTGGCAAGCGTTTCGGTGTCGGCGTAATGGTGCAGCAGGAAAGTCTGGGGCTTTTCTCCAATCTCAATGTTGGTGCGCAGATTGCCTACAAGATGAAGCTTCTTGGAGGAGAACTGAGCATTGGTCTGCAGGTGGGAATGTTCGACCAGGGCTTCAAAGGAACTGAAGTGAGCATCCCGGAAGACGATGACTATCACCAGGCTACCGACGATGCCATCCCGACCACCGACCTCCACGGAACGGCGTTTGACATGAATTTCGGCGTGTTCTATACCCATAAATGGGTGTGGGCAGGACTTTCGTCTACCCACCTGATGCAGCCCACACTGTCGCTCAACACCGAAGAGGGAACCTCCGAATCTCTCTACGAATCGCAGGTAGGCCGGATGTATTATTTTATGGCCGGCAGCAATATTCCGTTGAAAAATACGTTATTTGAAATACAGCCGTCTGTATTGGTGCGTACCGATTTTTCGATGGTGCAGCCCGAAATAACGGCTCGTGTGCGCTACAACAAATTCTTGTCAGGAGGCTTGCTCTATCGATTGAATGATGCTGTCGGAGTGCAGTTGGGGGCGGAATACAAGAACTTTTTCTTGGGCTACAGCTATGAATATCCCACCTCTGCCATTTCGCAGGCAAGCAGCGGAAGCCATGAAATATTTGTGGGCTATAATGTGAAACTTGATTTGTCGGGCAAAAATAAAAACAAACATAAGAGTATTCGTATAATGTAAGAATATGAAAAAAATAGCAGTTTATATCGCTTTGGGTCTGATGGCTTCATCCTGTGCTTTCTCGCCGAAATCGGCAGTGGGAAGCGACGGCGGTGAAGTAACCGGTGTTAGAGGAACGGCAATGGGCGAACCTACGCCATACGGGATGGTGCTCGTCAGCCGTGGCTCTATGGAAATGGGACCGAACCAGAATGACAGCGTATGGAATATCAAGGCCGACCCCAACGGGATGTCGGTGGAATCGTTCTGGATGGACGAGGCGGAAATTACCAATGCCAAATACAAGCAGTTCGTGTTCTGGGTACGCGACTCCATCATCCGTGAGCGTCTTGCCGACCCGGCTTACGGAGGTGACGAGGAATATAAAATCGAGGAGGATAAGGAAGGTAACCCTATCAAGCCTTATCTGAACTGGAAAAAACCGATTCCCTGGCGGAATCCGACCGAGGACGAGCAGCGTGCCATTGCCAGCGTCTACCGCTACAATGCCATTACGGGCGTGACCGAACTCGACCCTACTCAGATGAACTACCGCTATGAGGTGTTCAACCTGACGGAGGCTGCAAAGCGCAAGAACCGTCTTGACCCTGCGCGCCGCAACTATAATACGGATGTGCCGGTATCCGATGAGGTTCCGATGATTTCAAAGGATACGGCATATATCAACGATGACGGTCGTATCGTGCGCGAAACGATTACGCGCCCGTTGTCGAGCGACTACGATTTTCTGAATACCTATATCGTGAATGTCTATCCCGACACTACGGCATGGATTAACGATTTCGAGAATGCCTACAATGAACCTTATACACGTCTTTATTTCTCACATCCGGGCTATAGCGACTATCCGGTTGTGGGTGTGAGCTGGGAACAGGCCAATGCGTTCGCCAACTGGCGTACCGACTACCTGCGCCGCTCGCTGGGACGTCAGGGTGTCTATATCGAACCCTACCGTCTGCCGACGGAAGCCGAATGGGAGTTTGCTGCCCGCGGCGGAGCCAACAAAAACATGTATCCGTGGGAAGGCGACCTTCCGATTTCCGGTGACGGTTGCTTCTATGCCAATTTCAAGCCGAATGAAGGCAACTATGTGAAGGACGGCAACTTGATTACTTCGCGTGTCGGTACTTACGAGCCGAATGATTTCGGACTGTATGACATGGCGGGCAACGTGAGCGAATGGACATCGACGGCATATACGGAAAGCATCGACCGCCTGACGAGCGACATCAATCCGGAATACCGCTACAATGCGGCTATCGAAGATCCCTACAAGATGAAGCGCAAGGTGGTTCGCGGCGGTTCGTGGAAGGACATAGCCCACAATGTGCGCTCTGACCTCCGTTCGTGGGAATATCAGAACGAACAGCGTTCCTACATCGGTTTCCGTTGCGTGCGTACGCAGATTGGATTTGCCAAGAAACCTAAAAGATAAAACTGAAATTTAGATTCAAGAAACACATAAAATTGCTGTAAAATGGGCAAATATAAAAGATATAAGAATAGAATAGAAGCCTTCCTTTCGGGTGACAAGGGACAGCGCTTTTTCAATTTTGCATACAGTATCGGTGCTGCTGTCGTTATCTGGGGTGCGCTTTTCAAGATTCTGCACCTTCCGGGTGGCAATGCCTTGCTTTCTATCGGTATGGGTACCGAGGTGCTGATGTTCGTTTTGACGGCTTTCGACCGTCCGCCACGTGAATATCACTGGGAAGAAGTTTTTCCAGTGCTGAACACTAAAAATCCGGAGGACCGTCCGGAATTCAATGGTGGCAACGGTGGCGGCTCTGTCATTATCGGCGGCGGTGCCGGTGTTTCGGGCGAAGCCGGCGAAGGCGGCACAATCAATGTCGTTGGCGGCGGCACTGCTGGTGGAACAGTATCAGGAACAGTTTCCGGTACGGTGAACCTGGGCGGTATCGGTGGAATCGCCGGCGGAGTAGTGGACGGTGCTGAAATGAAGACCATCTCCGAACAGTATATGGAACAGATGACTGCCATCACCGAACAGATGGAACAGCTTCGCACGACGACCGAGGCGCTGAACAAGGTTTCGACTGTGCTGCTCGACAGCTATAAGGCTATCACCGACAATTCGGAAAACATCACGGAAAGCTCTACCGGCTATGTGGAACAGATGACGAGTCTGAACCGCAACATTGCCGGACTGAACACCATCTACGAAATCCAGTTGAAGAGCATTTCTTCGCAGCTCGACAATATCGACCGTGTCAACCGCGGTTTGAAGGAAATCAGCAGCATGTACGAGCGTTCGGCTTCGGAAAGCAACCGCTACGTGGAAGAAACGCAGAAGATGGCGAAATACATGCAGCAGCTGAATTCCGTATACGAAAAGATGATTACGGCAATGACCATCAATATGTATCGTCCGATGGTAAATCCCGACGATTTGAAGCCGCAGACACCTCCGGCTGTGCCGAAGGAGGATAGTTCCGAGAAGAAGGAAGGCGGCGAGGTTATTACATTTTGAGGTGATTTAGAAGATAAAAACAAAAAATGGGATCTAACTCAACAAGACTAACGCCACGTCAGAAGATGATCAACCTGATGTACATCGTGTTGACCGCCATGCTTGCGCTCAACGTTTCCAGCGATGTGCTCAACGGGTTTGCTCTCGTCGAAAGCGGTCTGATGCGCACCAACATGAATGTGCACGACCGCAACGAGGTGCTCTATCTGCAACTGGAAGCTTTTGCGAAAAAGAATCCGCAGAAAGGACAGGTGTGGTATGACAAGGCTTCGGACGTGCGGAAAAAGACTTTGAACATATACAACTATATTGATTCGCTGAAGCTGGAAATTGTCAGGGATGCCGACGGCGAAGAGGCGGATGTGGCCAATATTGTCAATCAGGACAATCTGGAATCGGCTTCGAAGATTATGCTTACTTTCCGTAACGGCGAACATTTGAAGGAACGCCTGAAAGTATATTCCGATTATGTCACGAAATTTATTTCCGACACTTCGAAGTGTGCCACAATTCGCAAAGCACTTTCCACTGAGCCTGTTACTCAAAAGGGCACACGTGTGAAAGCTCCGTGGGAAATCGGCATGTTTGAAAATATGCCGGTGGTTGCAGCCGTTACACTGCTGACCAAATTGCAAAATGATGTACTGTTTGCCGAGGGAGAAGTGCTCGCAACGCTGTTGAACAATGTAGATGCGGGCGACGTGCGTGTCAACCAGCTTGATGCCTTCGTCATTCCTAATTCGCGTCTGGTGATGCGTGGCGGAAAATATTCAGCCGACATTGTGCTGGCGGCTGTCGACACTACCCAGCGTCCTACAATAGTCATCAACGGCAAGCAATTGCCGAAGGATTCCCGCAAATATGAACTCTATACCGGACAGACCGGTACATTCAACTATAAGGGCTACCTTGAAGTGACTCGCGGCGACGGAACGACTTCGCGCCATGAATTCGCTTCCGACTATACGGTCATTGAGCCGATGGCTACGGTTTCGGCTACGATGATGAACGTGCTGTATGCCGGTATCGACAACCCTATCAGCATATCCGTGCCAGGTGTGGCACAGAATGCCATTTCGGCAACGATGACCAACGGAACGCTTACCCGCAGCGGTAACGGCTGGATTGCCCGTCC
>ULSJ01060780.1_pt1 | contig 27887 bp, 30 predicted proteins | sample 1956291 | NCBI WGS metagenome assembly ULSJ01 (sample SAMEA4835705, study PRJEB28245) | human gut metagenome | biome: gut microbiome; material: fecal sample | place: Denmark | collected 2008 | reverse complement strand
ATTGGTCATCACCGGTCCCACCTTACCGGAAACAGCCGCCAATTTTGCCGTTGTTATCTCAATGTTTCGGGAAATAGCATCCAGACGCGTCACCATTTCGTCAAGAGCCGGGTTGGCCATAACACTGTCAACACTCGCCAGAATATTGTTCAGCCGCGGTAAAATTTTCACGACTTCGGGCATAATGTCTGTCGAAATTTCCGACATTAAATCTGAGGATTTTGAACCGGCTATCCTATCACCTTCTGCAAGATATTCTGAACTCGGCGCCATTTGGAGAGCCAAGCTTGCCGTTCCCAGCATGCTGGAAGACATGGTGATTCGACTTCCTTTCGTTACTTTTATCTGGCTGTCCAAATTTATTTCCACCAAAATATTTCCAGGGTTATCATAATCATAGAGAATATCTGTAACCTGCCCCACTTTCATACCGTTCAAAGTTACAGGTGAAGCTTCAGTCAGACCGGAAACATCTTCAAATGAAACATAATACATATTTGAAGACTTAAACACATTTATTCCTTTTAGGTAATCAATACCTATAAATAGAATTGCCAGACTCAGGATTAATATAAATCCAATTAAAATCTCTTTTGTAAAAAGGTTTCTCATCTCTATCTATTTTACTCTTTTATCATTTTTAAATTCCACAATAAACGCTTCCTTGAATTTTTCACGAACCTTACGGAGTTCCTTTTGCGCCTTTGATTTACTGTCAGTCTCACCATAAGTATACTTGTACAGCCCATTTTCATAATAATAGTCACAATCTTTCAGCCCCTTGAAATGACTGCTATTTTTTGACAACTTTTTAGCACTGGTAAGGAACTGTACCTTATATATAATGGTATCGTCATTCTTTTTCTCCGCTTTTTCCTTATCTTTTTCTTTAACCTTGTCTTCTTTGACGGTGGCAGATTTTTTAGATTTCTTCTCTACACCTTTTACAGACATAGATTTTGAATAAAAATCGTTGGCTTCTTTATATTGTACAAACGCATCATATATTGAGCCTGCCAATTCCTTCTGTCCGGAATCAGAAGACAAATATTGTTCTTGTGTGGGGTTACAAATGAAATCCAGTTCAACAAGCACAGCCGGCATTCCCGTCGCAGCGAGCACCCAAAATCCTGCCTGACGGACACCGTTGTCTTTTCGGCCAACTTTGGAAAAACAAGATTGCACCATCGAAGCAAATTGAACGCTTTGTTCCATATGCTTGTTTTGACTCAACTCAAAAACGATGTAAGACTCTGTTGAATTTGGATCAAAACCGCAATATCGTGCCGTGTAATCGTCCTCAAGAACAATTACTGAATTCTCCCGTTTTGCCACTTCAAGGTTTTCTTCCGAACGGTGCAAACCTAACGTATAGGTAGCAGCGCCATGTACCGTCAAACGATTTTTTGATCTACGGTCAACGGAATTAGTATGGATGGAAATAAACAAATCGCCATGAGCCTTATTGGCCACATCAGCCCTGCCCTGCAATGAAATAAAGGTATCATCATCACGTGTGTATACAATCTTTACATCGTCAAAATTTTCACGAATCAGATCGCCCAACTTCAAAGCTACCCCAAGATTGATGTCTTTTTCACGTGCTTTTTTGCCAACAGCTCCCACATCTTTTCCTCCATGTCCCGGGTCTATGACAACAACAAAGTCGCGTCCCCAAGCCGAAACAGAAGCCGTTAAAATACAAACCAGCAACAATAAATACCTATATATGTTTCGTATAATTGATTTCATTTTTCTGAATTCTTCGACAAAAGTACTACAAAAAATCTATTTAACGGTACGCCATCTTCCTTTTATACAATTTATTTTGACCAATAACCCAAACTTTACCATTATTTGCGTAAAAAAAGCCACAAGAACGATTACATCATTGAATTTTATTGTATATTTAGATTGAATTTATAAAACTCTTTCGTTTATGAAGAAATTTTGCTTGATAGTAGGAATTATTCTCAGCGTTAACGGTCTGTTCGGATGCAGCGACGCCAATACGCAGTCACTTGATATAAAACGCTTTGAAAAGGACGTCGTACAATTCAACACTTTTCAAAAAGCAGCAAAAGACAATTTTGTCAACAATTATTCAAAAGTAATTTCATTATATATAGACAATATTTATCCTGACAGCACTAAAACTACGGAAGAAAAATTGAGTGACTATGCGGGTTCAACTTCTTTCAAATATTTCCAGAAGGATGTTGTCGAAAAATTTTCCGACCTCTCAGCCTTGGAAAAAACGCTGGCCTTGGAAAAACAGAATTTTGAGGTGATTCTGAATTTGAATTTTCCGGAAATTGTCACGGCCGTCATCCCCTACAACCAGTCCATCATTCTGGATACAACGACAGTAATCGTCGGACTAAACCATTATATGGGAACCGACTACCAGCCTTACAGCACTTTCCCCAACTACATTAGAGAGTTTAAAATTCCAGAAAAAATACCCTACGACATTGCTGAAGCGTTTTTAAAAACGAAATACCCATATACCCCCCACCAAAACACGTTACTGGAACGAATGATTTATGAAGGTGCCATATATCTCGCAGTTGAAAAAGCCGTTCCGTCATTCAAAGACAACATTTATCTATGCATGAGCAATGATAAATTTGAATGGTGCAAAAATAATGAAGATAAAATCTGGAACCAGATACTGATTGACGACAATCTGTATACCACCGATGAAAAAATCATAAACGGCATCATCATGCCGGCTCCATTTTCCAATCCGATTTCACAACAAACGCCCGGAATGGTCGGGAGGTGGTTGGGAAAAGAGATACTTGCCAAATATCAGTTGGGCCACAATTTCTCCATCATCGACTTTTTAAAAAACAAACAATACAACAACAGTCAGAACATATTAATAGAATCCGAATACAATGGACAAAAATAAAGAAATCTACGGCTTGATCGGCTATCCCCTCGGTCACTCATTTTCCCAATCGTTTTTCAATGAAAAATTCCAAAATGAGGGCATCAATGCCGAATACCGGAATTTTGAAATAGAGGACATTGAAGAGTTTCTTAAAATAATCAATGAATCCATTAAAGGGCTTAATGTAACCATTCCTTACAAAGAACAGATTATACCTTTTTTAAATCACTTGGACCAAACGGCGGAATCCATTGGCGCCGTCAATGTTATAAAAATAGACCGACAGGCGGACTCTCTTATTCTTACTGGCTACAACTCTGACGTGATTGGATTTTCTGAATCCTTAAAGCCGTTACTGAAGCCCCACCATAAAAAAGCGCTGATTTTAGGTACTGGTGGAGCATCTAAAGCTGTGCGCTTTGGACTGCACCAATTAGGCATAGAAACAGATTTTGTCTCCCGTTCAAAAGGCAAATCCGAGTATACATATGCGGACTTGAACGAAGAGATCATTCGGGAGCACTCAATAATTGTCAATGCTTCACCTGTGGGCATGTATCCACATGTCAATGAATGTCCGAATATTCCTTACGAATACATCAATGAAATGCATATATGCTATGACCTTATCTACAATCCAGAGGAGACACTGTTTTTGCAAAAAGCCAGAATGAATCACGCTACTACTAAGAATGGCATGGAAATGCTTGTCCTTCAAGCACTCGCAGCTTGGAAAATTTGGAATCAATGATAGCATTCTGATGAAAATAAGCCTTGCAACCACTCCTCTGTCAAGGGTCCTTATTCCTCTAATTACAGGAATCATAGGTTTCCGATTACACATCCATCCTGGAGTGGTTGCCAGCATGGCCCTGTTTTCCTTATTTCTCTACAGGTTTCCGTATATCAAAAAAGATCCATATTTCAGACTTCGCTACCATTGGATGTTCAACATCTCCCTGTTTCTGCTCCTTACATCAATTGGGTGGTCAATTGCCTATGTTCACCGTCCGGCAGAAATTGAACAGACACATTTGGGCCGACCGATATTTTTCAACTATACCATTGAAAAAATCGAACAGAAAAACATCACGACACAAGTTTATGGCTCTTCCAGCAATTTCAACCGGAATCCCGTCCATATTCTATTAACCTTACAGGGGAATATGTACGACATTTCACCCGGAGATATACTATGCTGTTATGGAACAATCGAACCCATCAAAAGACCGACTATGCCCGAGGCATTCGATTATGCCACCTACATGGCAAATCAAGGTTATCTCTACTCAGCTTTTATCGAACGGAAACACTATGAAATAATTGCCCACGAAGAAAATCTGCACACCTTCGCCAACAAAATAAAACAAGACATCATCCGGCACATTCATTTTTTACAACTCAATGAGAACACCTCCAACTTCATCATCACCATCCTTACCGGAGAAAAGAACTATATAGCCGACGACACGCGCGAACTTTTCAATGATGTTGGACTGGCACACATTCTTGCTGTCAGCGGCCTGCATATTTCCATCATTGCTCTGATTCTAAATTTTCTTTTGTATCCTTTTCAACCCATTCTACCCAGAAGGATACGACTGTCAATAATACTGCTTGTCATTTGGCTTTACACACTTATCACAGGATTCTCACCGTCTGCAACCCGAGCTGCAATCATGACATCTTTTGTCCTGACTGCCCTCATATTCTATAAACGCAACTATGTGTTGAATGCCTTATGCGGTGCGGCAATTTTCACTTTAGTATTTAATCCTGCCGCCATCTATGATATTGGATTCCAACTAAGCTATCTGTCGGTATTGGGCATTCTGTTCTTTTCTCCCATAATGACATTTGGAAAACGCGACACATGGTTACGCAAAATATCCTCCCTTATGGCATTGTCGGTATCGGCTCAAATCGGAACACTTGTTCTGTCACTTTACTACTTCCACAGCCTACCGCTATCCCTGCTTGTAAGCAATATCGTCATCGTGCCGCTATTGCCACTGTTTATGCTGGCATCCATTATGGCAATCTTATTGTCATACTGCAGCATAACATTTTATCCCCTAACCGACTTCATTGACTTTTTCTACCAATTCATCGAGATTTTCACATCAACGCTGCGTTCGCTTCCATATTCAACCATACAGGACATCTGGGTAAACGATATTGTCATCATTCTCTACTATCTGTCAATAGCGGTCATTTGTCTGTTTATCTACACCAAAGCCAACAAACGCCTATACGTGTATCCGTTGGCAGGAATCGTCTTAAGTTTTGTTATCAATCTTTTTATAAACAACAGCAGGGAAGAAAAAGGATTTATTCTATCCGACGATTATTATTCATGCAATTTCCTCTATTATGAAACACCGAAAGCATTTATCGTCAATTCAACGAACGATACCACTGGCATTCAAGACTTCATCAATAGAAATAAAAGTTTTTTCATAAAAAACAATATTACAGACATTACCGTCCTGACTGACAGTTTTCAGTATTCACAATTTCATTTTAGGTATCCGCAAGTGGAATGTTTCGGAAAACGCATCGTGTTTGTACAAGGAAATCACAGGAAGAAATCTCCTCCCCAAGAAATATTGCCGGTCAATTACCTTGTAATTACCAAAAGATACTACAACCCAATCAGCATCTTAACAAAATTCTACCAGGCCGATACCATCGTTCTTCCCAAAGAAATATATCCAACCAAACTGTTGGAATTCCAGAACGAAATAAAATCAGTCCACCTCCCATGTTATGACATGGAACAAAAGGGTGCGCTCATCTACCCAAAGTAGCATTACTTCACTTTCGCTGCCGTCACGTAGGTCCTGACATAATAGGATTCTTTCAACGAACTGACAATCACCCCCCGACTGGACGAAGCGTGAATAAATTTATTATCCTTGAGATAAATTCCCACATGATTGACCTTCTTTTTATTTTTTCCCGTTGCAAAGAAAACCAAATCTCCCTGTTGCAAATCCTTCTGTTTGATTCTTTTGCAGTTTTTGCTTAGAATAGCAGCCGATGATCGTTCCAACTTTTTATTGTAGACAGCAGAATAAACTTTTACAGTGAAACCGGAACAGTCAACCCCCTTTTTAGTATTTCCCCCATACTTATAGGGAGTTCCCAACCAACGGGAACACATTTCCAGCAAATCAAGATTGTCATCGGAATCTACCTTGATGCCCAATTTTTTCGACAAAGTTGAATAAGTGTCCTTCTTTACGCTTTCGTATTTCTCATGCGAGTCATTATTCACGGCCTTTTTGGAAGAATGACAGCCGGTCAAAGCAAACAGCGCTATGCAAATGACCAAAATGGTATTAAATAGTTTCTTCATCTTGTATTGTTTCTAAAATAAAACGGCAGAATTGGTTCATGTAGATATCATAATCCAATTCTGCCGTCAAAATGCGGTTAATTATTTTTCTTCAGCCGTAGCTTCTTCTGCTGCTTTTTCACCTTCTTCCTCTACGAAATCCGTGTTTCCGCTTTCTACCAAAGTATTGTACCAAGAAATAATTTTCTTGATGTCTGTAATATAAACTCTTTCCTGATCAAAATCTGGCAGAATTTCCAAAAAGAAATTTTTCAAAGCTTCCGGAGTTTTGTAATCACTTGCTTTGACAGTCTTTCCTTCGAATTTTTTATAGATTGTTTCGAATACTTTTGTCAATTGCACTTCTTCGCCCGTCGTATAAACTGCAATATCACCAAGAGAAACGACTTTATCATGCGAGTATGCCGGAACACGTTTCTTAGTCTGCAATGATTCAACAATCAACATATTCTTACCTTGTGAAACGAGTTTAAATAGGCCAGGCTTTCCTGAAATAGATAAAATAGCTTTAAGCATAATGCATCAATATATTTTTAATAAATTTCTACAAAGACAGAACAACAGCCGAAATCAAGATCTTCATTATTGATTTCTTCATGCCATTTCCATCGGTTGCAAAGATAGCAATTTTTATTTTTTTACCATCCTTTCAATTGTCAAATTATCTTTAGCGATCAGTCTGTCCACCTGGGGAAGCAAAGCAACTTTCCCGTTATTGTCAATTTTAAAAAGTGGCAGACTCGTTTCAGAAATTATTTTTTGCGACCGGATTCGAGCCTTCACCTGTTCGACCGGAAGTCCGTTACGTTTTACAACACGTGCCACTCTTACATCTTCCGGCGCATCGACCATCCAGATTTCATCCACAAAAGCATCCATTCCGCTTTCAAACAATATGGCAGTTTCCACAAAAACAGCACTTGTTTTACATTCAGCCACCCAATGTTCAAAATCCAAATGAACTTCCGGATGAACAATATTGTTAAGTTGCTTCAATTTTTCCGGATGACCGAACACAACAGTTGACAAATACGGACGGTTAAGCTGACCATTTATAAGAGATTCTTCGCCAAAAGCGTCAACAATCTTGCTTTTGATTTTCGAAGAGTTATCCATCAACCGCTTGGCTTCGGAATCACAATCGTATACAGGAAAACCCATTACTCTCAAAATCTGGGAAACGACACTTTTCCCGCTACCGATACCACCAATAATAGCAATACGTTTCATATCAGTGCTCAATTATATACTCCACACTGTCCAATTCCAATCGGACATTTCTTAAACTTGTCGGCACCTTTCCTAAATGTATCGGAAGTTTGTCCGAGCCTTTTGTGATATTATTGTAATCTACGACAGCTTGAAATTCGTTGTTTTCTATCACGTTGCCATATTGGCTGATAGGCAACAAATACGAAACAGACACTCTGGAGGGGAATACGACCATTCTGACATTTTCAGGAAGATTGGTTATTACTACCGGAATGCTCGACTTTTGACCAACCAACGGTTCGACAGGTATAATCACCCGAACAGAATCCGGCACCATCTTGACATCCTTCATCTTCTTGAGTGCCAATGTCGTCAAAACAGTATCCGTTAATTCTTTCATTACAAAATTATCCGTTTCCACAGCGTTTGTAGCATTCAGCGTAATGGCATCTGAATAGATTGTGACAGAATCCGGAATCAAACCAATTTTGCCATTAACCACGTATTGCAGATGTGCTCCATATTCACCTTTAATTATCACCGGGACACGCTTTCCCGGAAGTGTGGTATACTTGGCTGATAAATTCTGAGGATTCGATCCCACTATTGTCGCGTCTGCACCGAAACAGGAACGGAACAAGTCAGCCATTTCCTGATTGTTAATCACCAGTTCACCCTTTCCGTTATCAAAATCCTTGAAATCCGCCGTTATTTCGGCATCTTTACCCAAGTAATATTTGAATAACGAATAACCGTTGTTTTTTACAGTCACAAAAAATTCTTTTGGATATTCACTGACAATTGTCACATTATCGGGTACTCCCGATAATTTAAAAGAAACGCGAAAACTTTCCTGCGTAACCTTGTTCAGCGTCAGCACCATCCAAAACACAAAAGAAATGGCAACGAATACCAAATACAGCAATATGTCACGTCCCTTCGAGGAAGAAAGGAAGTCACGGATATTCTGTATATACTGGACTATTTTATTACGGTTGATAAACATATTGAAAAAAACAAACCATTCTCAACAACATAAAGGTTCTGAGAATGGTTTTCTATATAAGACGATATATTTTTATTCTTTGTCTTTGGTGGCTGCAGCTTGGGATGCTTCTGCGGCTGACGGATAAACAGAACCTTTGTCAATTCTGATTTTCACATTATCGGCAATTTCAAGAATGATATATGTATCTTTAACTTCCTTGATTTTACCAAAAATACCGCCGGCAGTAATCACCTTGTCACCAGCCTGCAAGCCTTCTCTGAACTTGCGGATTTCTTTTTGTTTCTTTGATTGCGGACGGATCATAAAGAAATAGAAGATGAGGATCAGAACCACAATCATCAAAATATTCATCATACCGCTTCCTGCAGCACCACCTGCGTCTTGCAACAAAATTGAATTTAATTCCATTTTAAAAAGTATTATGTGTTTTATTAGTTTCTTCTACAAAGATAATGTATTATTTAGTTTTTGAATAGTTTGCCGTCCTTTTTTAGATAATTTATTATAGAATTCAAAATTCCATTAACAAACTGTCCACTTTTATTGGTGCTATAGCACTTCGCAATTTCGATAAACTCGTTCATTGTTACTTTGGTCGGCACTGACGGAACTTTCTCCAACTCGGCTATTGCAACAAGAAGGACAACAATATCCATAAAAGCCAGACGTTCCGTGTCCCACGACTCCTTTGAAACGAATTTGTCAATCAGCTTCATGTATTCATCCTTATTGTTCACTGCATTGACAAACAATTTTTCAGCAAACAGACGGTCTTCGTCGTCCTTGTATTTTGGCAGAAGTTCTTCATAGCCTTCTTCTTCAAAACGCTTAATCGTTTTAAGGACAAAAGTACCTACCGTATCCAAATCATCGTTCCAATACACGGATTTGGCTTCCAAAGCATCTGTAAGATTATCATCGACAAACACAACTTTCTTCAACAGATTTCTCCATAGTTCACAATCCTCCGCCAAAGAAGTGCCCGGTTTGTCCATATATTCCTGATAGATGTCAGAATTAACGATTTTATCAAGCATCAGACGCAAGGAAACTTCACTGTCAGCCCAGCTCACATTATTGTCTTTGACAAATTTTGTAAACATCTCACAACCGGAGATTTTTTTCACAAAAAGATTGTCGACAAATTTTGTATTTGGATTCAAATCTTCGTCCGTAGGCAAATACTTGTTTCTTGCATTGTCCAGACGTTCTTCCTGAAGGCGCACAAACTCAACAGGAAGCATCAGCAGATAGTAGTAAAGTTCATAAGCCTTGTCAAGACTCGTTGCCAATTCTTTTTGAGCTTCCGACATTCTTTTGCCTTCCTGGTCCAACAAGTAGGAATATACCATTTGGACAACTTTGATTCGTATTAAGATTCGATTTATCATATCAAAAGACGTTTTTATTTTTGACTTGCAAAGTTATTCGTTTTTCTTCAATTTTTCAAATATTAGAGCGTTGTCGGACAACCTCGTATATCAGAATTCCGGCAGCGACCGACACATTCAGGGAATTAATCTTCCCGAACATGGGTATTGCAGCCAAATAATCGCATTCACGAAGATTCTCATTGGAGATTCCAGTATCCTCAGCCCCCATCACAATGGCAGTGGGCACTGTATAATCGAACGTAGTATAGTTTCTACTGCCTTTTTCAGTCGCGCCGACAATCATCAATCCCGACTCTTTCAGTTGCTTGATTGCCTTGTTGAGATTTTTTACGCGCACAACCGGAATATGCAACAACGCCCCAGCCGAGGTCTTGACAGCATCAGCATTTACGGATACACTGTTCTTTTCAGGAATAATGATGGCATCAACGCCGGAACATTCACATGTACGGGCAATGGCACCGAAATTTCGAACATCCGTTATCCCGTCAAGAGCAACCACAAAAGGCAATTTTCCGGCTTCAAAAAGTGAAGGAATCAGATCGTCAAGATTGTGATAGGCTACCGGCGAAAGGAATGCCACCACCCCCTGATGATTCTTTTGTGTAATCCGATTGATGCGTTCCACCGGCACACGCTGTGCAACGACACCATATTCCTTTATCACTTGAAACAATTCGGCCACGAGTTCCCCACTGATATCTTTCTTTATCAGCACCTTGTCAATATCTTTTCCGGCTTTTATTGCTTCAATGACAGCACGCAGGCCAAAAATATAATCACTTGTTTTCATATTCTATTCAATATATTTCAATAGCGATTTAGCATTATTCACGGCAGCTTCATCAATTGTCGAACCACTAAGCATGCCGGCTATTTCCCGAATCCGCCCGGCTGTGTCCAACTCTTCTATATGAGTTACCGTCGTCTGCTCTTCGTCTTTTTTAAACACTTTGTAATGATGTGCCCCCAACGCGGCGACTTGTGGCAAATGGGTGATGGTTATTACCTGAATACGCTCACCAATGCGTTGCATCATTTCTCCGATTTTATTTGCCACTTCTCCAGAGACACCCGTATCCACCTCATCAAAAATTATCGACGGAAGCTGCATGCTTTCGGCAATAATGGTTTTAATGCTCAACATCAACCGGGAAATCTCACCGCCTGATGCCGTTTTTTCAATCGGCATCGGTTTCTGATTTTTATTGAATGCAAATAAAAAGGCCACCTTATCCTGACCATTCTTGTCATAAGGAATTTTCTCAAATGCTATTTCACAACGAATATTGGCCAACCCCAACGGACGTGCCACCTCACATATCTTTTTAGAGAAATTCTCGGCTGCCCGTTTTCTTGTAGCACTTAATTCATCCGCTACTTTTGCCATTTTCACCTTTTCCGCCTCAACAGCTTTCTCCAGTTCTTCAATTTCGTTGTCCGAAGATTCAATCTCCGACAGGGACTTTTCAATACCCCGTTGAATTTCAAGCAAATCCTCCAACGTATTGACATGATATTTCTGTTGAAGCGAATAGATGGCATTCAATCGGTCTTCTACACGCTCTAATTCTACAGGATCATCATTGAGCGTTTCAACCTTTCGGGAAACAGTTTCATAGATATCCTTCGCCTCGATGAGCATTGACTGTATTCTTTCGGACAAATTTCCTGACTCGTCATACAAATCGGCCAATGCGTCCAAACGATGACTAACGGTCGACAACTGCGAAACCACAGAGTCTTGACCGTCACTCAAACAAGAACAAACATCCCACAGACTGGATTTTATTTCCGAAATATTCGACAGCACATTAAGTTCTTTTTCAAGCTCCGTCTGTTCGCCCTCCTGCAATTTCAAATCAGAAAACTGACGCATCTGAAATCTCAAGAAATCTTCGTCCCGGCGGTTAGCTTCAATACGTTTCCGAGTCTCCGCCAATTTCCGACATGCAGCCGTATAGGTTTTGAAAGATGCGTTATAGGCCTCCTTTATCGGTCTGTTTCCTGAAATATTGTCCAACACTTCCAATTGATAGCCAGAGTCCAGCAACAAGGCATTGCTGTGCTGCGAATGAATGTCAATCAAATTCTGCGACAATTCCGACAGCAGATTCAAATTGACCGGGGTATCGTTGATAAAAGCTCTCGACCGTCCATTAGGATAAATTTCCCGACGCAATATACATTCTTCGGGAATATATTCTATATCATTCGCCGCAAAAAAATCCTGCAAACCATAATTTTCAATGTCGAAAACCGCTTCAATGACAGATTTTTTTTCTGCATTGCGTATAATTTTCAAATCAGCACGCTGCCCCAACAACAACGACAAGGCACCGAGGATAATCGACTTTCCGGCACCCGTTTCACCGGTTATTATCGACAGTCCCTCATGCAAGTCCAGTTCGATGGAGTCAATCAACGCATAATTGGAAATAACCAACCGTTTCAGCATACTTAATTATTTTGAGATTCCTCTTTAATTTGATTCAAACGCTGCCCTTCTGTCGGATACAACGGATACAACAGTTCATACACGGACTGTCGCTCGCTCACATTGGATTTGGAGTAGACATTCACAAGCTCGTCAAGTTTTGCATCCTTAAACATTGAAAGGACAACTGACATCGGAGCGACATCGTAGATTGACTTCAGAATTTGCAACGATTCCGTAATAACCGCTTTTCCTTTGTCCGGGCTCAAAACCATTTCGTCAAGCCCCTTACGATGATAGTTGTATATAAGCGTACGGATAGAACTGGTCGCCTTGTCCGTAAATGCGCTCAGGACGGCACTACGGTTCTTATTGTCTTCGAACGCTTTCCAACCGCTTTCTCCTGAGCTTTGTGCCATTGTAACGACATTGTTTGCCTTTTCATAATACATGTCACCTCCATTTGGAGAAAAACTGTCGAAATCAACAGCAAGAATCAAAAAAGCGTAGAAATTGAGAATTGCAGTCAGATTGCTCTCCATCGTATTTTCCGAATAGACCAAAGGCTCATTCTCCTGATAGTCGAACTCTACGTTTGTATCCTTGAAATTAATCAATGTCGTCGTATAGGAACTGTTATACACCGGCCGCAACGACTGTACCTGCAAATCACATTTCATTGTCGTACCATCATAGCTGTTGACGGTCAGAAACAATTTGCACTCAATACGTTCGTTGGCAAGAAACTGGGCGTTTCCCCACTGGGTATTGTTCATATACTCGGTAATGGCGGACTGCAATGTCGTAAACACATTTTTATCCGTACCGGAAATCTTGTCACTGTTTACTTCCACCGTACAGTTCAATTCCTGTGCACGCAGAAGTTGAGGACACACCAAAAGCGTGACCAACAAAATCAAGTAACAGCGTAAATTAAGACTTCGAGTCTTCATTTTGCCTTGAAGTTATCAAATCGACAATATCAGCAGCCACTTCTTTTTTAGGCTTTACCTCATAGGAATGGACACTGCCATCCTTTTCTATGATAGTAACCTTGTTCGTATCGACGCCAAATCCTGCCTGTTTGTCGGCCAACGAATTCAGCACAATCATATCCAGATTTTTTCGTTCGAGTTTTGATTGGGCGTTTGCCATTCCATTGTCAGTCTCCAATGCAAAACCGACCAACATCTGTCCTGGTTTCTTGATGCGTCCCAACGCAGCCGCTATATCCGGATTTTTTTTCAATTCAATCACAGGAATTTCATCCTTTTCCCGTTTTATTTTTTTCTCCGCCACAACGACAGGAGCATAGTCAGCTACCGCCGCACACATAATGGCAGCATCGGAATCAGGGAAAGCCGACAATGCGGCATCGTGCATCTGTTGTGCAGACTCAACTGCCACTACCTTGATCGACGGATGGTGTGCCTTGATTGAAACAGGACCGCTGATAAGCAAAACGTCGGCCCCACGCTCAGCACATTCTTCCGCCAAAGCATACCCCATTTTCCCGGAAGAGTAATTTCCGATAAAACGTACCGGATCTATTTTTTCATAAGTCGGGCCGGCTGTAATCATCACCTTCTTGCCTTCCAGATCTTTTCGGTGAGTCAGGAACTCTGCCACCACTTTAAAAATCTGTTCCGGTTCTTCCATTCGGCCCTTTCCTATCAGATGGCTTGCCAATTCTCCGGAAGCAGGTTCTATGATATGGTTGCCATAACTGCGCAACAGCTCCAAATTATGTTGTGTTGACGGATGAGCAAACATATCCAAATCCATAGCCGGAGCAATAAACACAGGTGCTTTTGCCGACAGATAGGTAGTGACCAGCATATTGTCGGCCACTCCATTTGCCATTTTGGCTATCGTGGACGCCGTGGCCGGAGCAATGACAACGGCATCAGCCCACAAGCCCAAATCCACATGGCTGTTCCAAGAACCCGTATTGGCCGTAAAAAACTCGCTGATTACCGGATGTCCGCTAAGTGCCGACAATGTGACAGGAGTAATGAACTCTTTACCTGCCGGAGTGATGACAACCTGCACGTCAGCACCCGCCTTTACAAACAACCGAAGGAGACTTACCGCCTTATAGGCGGCAATCCCCCCCGTGATACCCAATATAATATGTTTGCCTTTGAGCATTATTTCATTCTCAATTTAATATTTGTCAATACGTTTTTCGTATTCTGAGGAAAATCGCCCTGCATCATCCAACCGAAATAACCGATATCTCTGCGAAGGACATCCGCAACAGGCTGACCTTTATATTTTCCAAAATTGAACACCTCCACATTTTGGTCGTTGAGCACAATTCTGCCGGCCAAATCCACATTCCGGTTTTGAGAGGAGAATTTCGACAAATAGTCTACATCATTTTCCAACGTCGGATAACGGTCAAGCTGTGCCTTCAATACTTCATAAGTGGCACGCGTGTCAGCAGAAGCGGAATGCGCATCATTCAGGTCCTTATTACAATAGAACTTGTAGGCCGCAACCAGCGTACGTTGTTCCATTTTGTGGAATATTGTCTGAATGTCAATAAACTTCCGTTTTGATATATCAAAATTCACACCTGCACGGAGAAACTCCTCCATCAGCAAAGGAATATCAAAACGATTGCTGTTGAAACCTGCGATGTCGCAACCTTCAAAAACATGACTCAAATCTTTGGCAATATCCTTGAACAAAGGCTTGTCCTTTACATCGTCATCCGTAATATGGTGGATGGCGGTCGCCTCCGGAGGTATCGGCATACCCGGGTTCACGCGGATAGTCTTTTCCTGTTCCTGTCCGTTGGGGAATACCTTGATATAGGATATCTCCACAATTCTATCCTTTGTGATATTTACCCCGGTCGTTTCCAGGTCAAAAAATATCAACGGATTTCTAAGATTCAATTCCATAATCCTAACTATTTGCAACCATCATCGGCATCAACAATCCGATCCAATCTTCTTTTTCTGCCTGTTCAACAGGAACGAACAGTCCCGGACGAGCCGGATCTGAAACCTTGAAATAAATATTGTCAACCGAAATGTTGCTCAACACTTCAATGATTTTATCTTTATTGAATCCGATTACGATTCTGTCGCCCGAATATTCACAACTTACAATTTCTTCAGCTGAAGTAGAATCCTTGACATCCTGAACACGAATCATAATCTGATTGTTGGTAATTTCCAGGCTGACCAAACCCCCTACTGCCGCAAAAATTGCCACACGACGGATAGCGGTCAACAACATGGCACGGTCAACTGTCACTTCATAAGGATTGTTGCGCGGAATTACTGCATTGTAATCCGGATACTTGCCATTGATCTGCTGCGTTGTCAACGTATAGGCATCCGTTTCAAACGATACAGTCTTTGTTCCCAATACGACTTTTACATCTTCCTCCGCCTTCGACAGAATGCCCAGCAGAACATTGGCTGGCTTCGCCGGCATAATAAACGAACTTGTATATCCGGTTGCAACCCGGCTGTTTATATAACGGACAAGTTTGTGAGTATCGGAAGCCACGAATCGGATTTCATCCGGTTTGATGTCCCACAGCACGCCAGTCATTACCGGACGAAGCGGGTCTGTACCGACAGCAAACACTGTCTTTTCAAGACTCTTTGTGATTTCCTCTGCCGGAATATGCATTTCCAGTGTATCCTCTACCGTTTGTTCTTTCTGAGGATATTCGCGTCCGTCAATTCCGACAAACTTATATTCACCGTTGAGGTAATGAATATTGATTTCAAACGTATTGTCGTTCACTTCAAACGTAAATCCCTGGTCAGGAAGTTCCTTCAAAAGTTCAAGCATTTTCTTAACATTCACAGCAAACGACCCTTCACCCTCACTTTGCAAAAGTTCGATACGGGTTGTTATTGTATTTTCCTGGTCCGTTCCTGTTACAATAAGCACGCCGTTCTTCAATGTAAACAAGAAGTTTTCAAGAATAGAAATCGTGCTTTTTGTGTTAACCACCTTGCTGACAGCAGACAAATGCGTCAGCAACGTCTTGCTTTGAATTGTAAATTTCATATATCGTTAAGTTTTTTATCTGATACAAAAATAATAAAAATAAATCAGCCGGAAAGCAGATACCTTATTTTTTGCGCTTGCCGGAAGCTGACAATGTCACTCCACCGTCAGCGATCAAAATCTTGCCCTTCTTATACAGGTACCCCAACGCCTTTTTAAAATCTTTTTTACTGCATTGGAACACGGCCTTAATCTCGTCAGGCGAACTGGAGTCGGATAATGTCATCTCGCCGCCGGCATCATGCAGATACCCCATGATACGATTGGCCAACTGAAACACACGTTCACCGCCACGCTCACGCAACGTGACATCGATTTTTCCGTCATCCCGAACGGTTTTCACATAAGCAGGAATTCTGTCACCCGGGCTCAACGGATCAAACAGGTCATTGTTATAAATCATACCCCAAAACAGATTGTCGACAATCACCTTGTAACCCAAATCAGTTTTATGTACAGCCAAAATGTCGACAGTGTCGCCTTCTGAATATCGGGGAATACGGTTTCCGACATATTTGTTCAATTTCGTCGAACCGACAATACGTTTCGTTGCATTGTCAAGAAACGCATATACCACATAGCTTCCACCTACACGGATTTCCTGACTTTGTTCGCGGAACGGCACCAGCAAATCCTTCTGAAGCCCCCACTCCATAAATGCTCCGACTCGATTAACTTCAACGGCCTTCAACAATCCAAATTCCCCGACTTCAATCAGAGGTTTTTCGGTCGTGGCTATAAGCCGGTCCTCCGAGTCGCAGTAAATGAAAACGGAAAGTTCATCACCGACATTCATGGAATCGTCCACGTATCTTTTAGGCAAAAGTATCTCTCCTGATTCACCTCCGTCGAGATACAAACCAAAATCAACTTTTTTTACGACCTTCAGATTATTGGTTTTTCCTATTTTTATCATATCTTTACGTTCAGAATTGAGCTGCAATTTTTTGTTGTTATAATTCTACTTTTGTTGTTCAACGAAACCTAATTCATAAGCAATGAACTATTTTTCTAACTCTCGGCTAATCAGCATAGCAGTTGCCATTTTTTCGCTTTGCGGATGTTCAAATCCATCAGGCACCTCCAACCAAAAGGACAACGCCCTTCTACAATTGGACTCCATCTCTTGCGTCGACTCCATAAAGGACATCGTCCAAAGCACAATTACCGTCAAAGCCGATATCGTATATCCAACATTTTACAAAGATAAGCAAAATTCAAAAGGCATACAATCCCTTTTCGCCCAACATATCTTAAATATTCAGGAATCGGACAGCTTCGACATAAAAAAGGAAATTCACCAATATTCCCGCGACATACTGGAAGCCTATAAAATGCCGCCGGCCAATGAGCAGATAGAAGAAACCGACAAAGATGAATACACGCCGACACTCCGGCTTGACATCAGTCAAAAAATCAACGTTGCCTACAACGACAACGGACTAATCTGCTTCCGCAAGGCATCAGAAATGCGTAAAAACGGCAAGCCTACCATTCAGACGAACAAATATTACACGTTTGATCTAAACAAAATGATCCGCCTGACGGTTCCCGACATAATCCAAACTGAGTATCAAAGCGAAGTCAACGAATTGCTGAAACAACAGCTGTTAAAACAAGAGGGCGTCAAGTCACCCTCCCAATTGTTTGATTTGGGATATTTCAACATTGAGAATCTTTCAGTGACCAACAACTTTTATTTTACGCCCAAAAGCATTATCTTTGTCTATGAGCCATACGAAATTGCATGTTTCGCTCTCGGCGAAACCAAAATCGAGCTCAACTTCTCCGACATTGAAACTTATTTGAAGGACCCGAATCTGGTAAACAACTTGTAACATCACATTCATAACAAATGGAAGAAATCATAAAATATTTCCCCCATCTCACCGCCCAACAGATAGAACAGTTCAAAGCGTTGGGACAACTTTATCCGGAATGGAACGAAAAAATCAATGTCATTTCCCGAAAAGACATTGACAACTTATATACCAATCATATCCTCCACTCGCTGAGCATTGCCAAATTTACCGATTTCAAACCCGGCAGCACTATCCTTGACATGGGCACCGGCGGCGGATTTCCCGGCATACCGTTAGCCATCATGTTCCCCGAATGTAAGTTTCATCTTGTCGATCGAACCGGCAAGAAAATAAAGGTGGCATCTGACATTGCCAGTCAAATTGGACTGACGAATGTCACTTTCCAACATGGCGACGTTGCCGAAGTAAAAGAAAAATTCGATTTTGTAGTGTCGCGTGCCGTCATGCAACTCGACAGCCTCATTCCGCTCATCAGGAAAAACATCAAGAAAGAATGTATCAACAGCATTCCAAACGGATTGATTTGCCTCAAGGGAGGTGAACTGGAGGGAGAAATAGGAAAAGTGAAAATGCCTTCGATTACCGCCAACATCAGCGATTATTTTGCGGAAGATTTTTTCAAGACAAAAAAAGTTGTATATATCCAAATTTAAATTCAATACAGCTATGCATGTAAGCCGATTTGTATTTAACGTCTTTGGCGAGAACACTTATATATTATGGGACGATGTCACTAAAGAAGCCGCAATTGTTGACCCTGGCATGTCAAGCCCCGCAGAAAACGATGCCGTCGATAAGTTTATTCGTGAAAAAGGCCTGAAACTTATTCACCTCATCAACACGCACATGCACATCGACCATGCCATAGGGAACGGGCATATAATGAATTCCTATGGACTTGTATGTGAATGCAATGAAACGGACAACTATTTAGCCGAACGACTGACAGCACAGGCTAAAATGTTCGGCATTTCTTTTCACGGCAAAGATATTGCAGTTGGCAAGCATCTTCCGGACAACAGTGAAATCAGCATTGGAAATGAAAAGCTTCGCGTGCTTTATGTCCCGGGTCACACCAAAGGCCACATAGCACTCTATTCTGCCTCGTCCTCCTTCGTTCTGACCGGAGACGCCCTCTTCCAAATGAGTATCGGAAGGACCGATCTTCCCGGAGGGAATTTCAATGACCTCATCAACAGCATCGAACACCGCCTGCTTACGCTTCCTCCGGAAACCACTGTTTATCCCGGACATGGCGGTGAAACATCCATCGGATTTGAACTGGAACACAATCCCTATATATAAAAAATGAGAAGAGAGCGAAACCCACAATCGCTCTCTTCTCATTTTTTTCTAAATCGTTTAAGAATTTTTCTTACCGTCTGAAACATCTTAAAGCCGACTATGGCGTACTGTATGACGTTCTTGTTGGCGGAATACTGTCCCCATATCCTGGAGACGACATTTGTTTTCGAACCATTAACAAGACTTTCCTTCAGCCCACTCAGGCGCTCCTTCTGCATTTCCAGACGGACAAGCACCAATGCCTTCTGATATTGCAATTCCTCCAGTGTGTAGCCTTTCCATTCAGGCACACCGTTCATTCCCGTCGTATTCTCCTTCATACCTCTACTTTTTATCAATCAGCAAACGTGAGACAAACCGTGTTATCGGATTAAAAATCAACGCTTTCCTGAACAGGATAACTATACATACAATCACAAGGAAAAATCCGGCAATCAGGACATAGGACCATGCGCCACCTACAATTCCAGCCAAAACCACCTGCAACGATGCTCCCAAATAGAACAGCGCCACCACAGCCAATGCTGCGACAATTCCGAACAGGGCCATCATCGACAGCAGGATGGAAAGTTTCTCTATGCATATCAGCCTTACATAGTCAAGCTGAAGAAGCCCATACTTCTTCAACTCCGACCAAGCATTCCGACTTGTTGACTTTTCTTCTTCCATATCTCAACAAAAAACCCGAAAGACAGGCCTTGTAAGCAAAGCTGTCCTTCGAGTTTTAATTATTATCATTACCCTTCTGTTTCTTCCGTAATTTTATCCACAAGCTGCTCCACTTCGTCGTCCGTAAAATCAATGCCTTTTGATTTCAGCAAAGATTTTATTCTTGCGCGAGTGTCAGCACCTTTTTCCGGCGCAAATAGCAATGCAATAGCACCACCAATAACAGCGCCACCAACAAAAGCAGAAATCAATCCTAAAGTTTTGTTCATAGTCTGTCAGTTTTTTAAAGTTTCAACTCTTTAGAAATTTCATCACTCAACTCATCCAATTGTTCAGCTTTCAATTTAAGTTTTTTAGACTTCAAAAATTCAGCCAATTTTGCACGAGTGTCAGCACCCTTTTCAGGGGCAAATAGCAATCCTACGGCTGCTCCGGCAATTGCACCGCCAACTACAGCCAAAATAATATGCAATGGTTTCATACACTAAGGTTTTTCATGTATAACAATCAACGGAAATAAATGTTTAGTCAAAACTCTTTTTTCAGACAGCCGACTGAATGATATCAATACATATCGGCTTCACACCGCTTACCAGGCATTCGATGGCAATCACCATCAGAATCAGTCCCATCAAGCGCATCATTACGTTGTTTCCCGTATCACCAAGTATAGCAATCAGCCGGGTTGACGCCCTCAATGTTATATAGGTAATGAAAAAGATGGATGCAATTACACCCATAAGCACTAGTTTATGAGCCGTTGTAACGGCATCCTCCATCATCATGATACCATTGGCAATAGCACCCGGACCACAAATCATCGGAATCGCCAAAGGAGTAATTGATATATCGTTGGCATAATCGCGTATCTCAGATGCAGCCAGCTTCACCCTTGTAAATTTGGCCTGCAGCATATCATAGCCTATCTTAAACATGATAATACCGCCGGCTATACGGAAACCATTGGTCGACATTCCAAAAAACTTAAACAGGAACTGTCCGAAAATTGTAAACGATACAAGTATCAGAAACGCCACGAAACTTGCCTTCTTGACAATACGACGGCGCTCCGCCTCGTCGAAATTCTGTGTCATGGTCAAGAAAACCGGCATGATACCCAGCGGATTCGTCAGCGTAAAAAAAGATGTAAAGCACAGCAGTGCGTAAGTAACCAATGAATTTTCCATAATCAAAAAAAAATAATGGTAGAGCTGTTACACTCTACCATTTATATAATCCACATCAAAGAGCGTGCTGAAACTCCGAAAAACAGGATTTGAGTTTTCTTCCTCCTTTGTAATCCTCCGGTCTATTCGACTTCCCAAAGGAACGAGGCCCGCCATTAGAGAAAGAAATATGTCTCGGCATTTCATAAAATTTGATGAGTTTCCCAATCTGCTTTGATGTGGGATATCTTTCTCTATTGCAAATATAGCTATACTATTGGAATTTTGCAAATTTTACGCACAAAAAAAGCCTCAAAAAGAGGCTTTTTCTTGATTTAAAACTGCTTATATTAAGCATTCTTTACCTTGTCAACAATAGCTTTGAAGGCAGCCGGATTGTTAACAGCAAGGTCAGCAAGGACTTTGCGGTTAATTTGGATGCCAGCTTTGTGGATAAGACCCATCAACTTAGAGTAAGAAAGGTCTTCAAGACGAGCAGCAGCATTGATACGCTGAATCCACAATGCGCGGAAATTACGTTTTTTATTCTTACGATCACGGTAGGCGTATGTAAGACCTTTTTCCCAAGTATTCTTGGCAACTGTCCACACGTTCTTACGACATCCGTAATAACCTCTCGTAAGTTTCAAAATTTTCTTTCTCTTAGCTCTTGATGCTACGTGATTTACTGATCTAGGCATTTTCTTTCTGTTTTTTGAATGCTAGCGGCTGTTACGCGCTTAAAGGCTATACATTCGGTTAATAAAAATTGCTAATAAAATCTCTGTAATTAAAAGTCAAAAACCGTACTTTATTATCTGATTGCTAAAAGATCACGCACGTTGCGAACATCGGCAACAGTCAGTGTAGTAAAGTGTCCGAGGTTTCTTTTCTGCTTTTTAGTCTTCTTTGTCAAGATGTGACTTTTGTAAGCATGTTTTCTCTTAATTTTTCCTGATCCGGTAAGGGCGAACCTCTTTTTGGCACCGGAATTAGTCTTAACCTTTGGCATTTCTTTTTGTTTTTAAATTACTATTGATTTATTTATGCTTAAACAAAGCTCTTATTATTTTGTCTTTTTAGGAGTCAGCATGATAATCATGCGTTTTCCTTCCAAGACAGGCATTTGTTCCACCTTACCATATTCTTCCAAGTCATTGGCAAAGCGCAGCAACAGGACTTCACCCTGCTCCTTGAACAAAATCGAACGCCCCTTGAAGAACACATAAGCTTTCACCTTGGCTCCCTCTTTCAAGAATCCGATCGCATGCTTCAACTTGAAGTTGTAGTCATGGTCATCCGTTTGCGGTCCGAAACGAATCTCCTTAACGACAACCTTGGAAGACTTCGCTTTCTGTTCTTTCTGACGCTTTTTCTGTTGGTACAGAAATTTCTGATAGTCGAGAATACGGCATACTGGCGGATCTGCCTTAGGAGAGATCTCGATCAAATCAAGTTCCTGCTCTTCCGCAATGCGCAGAGCCTCCTGAAGCGTATAAACTCCCTGCTCAACATTATCACCTACCAGACGCACTTCACGTGCACGGATATGTTCATTTATAACATAAGCGTCTTTTGCGCCTTTATTGTCTTTTTTTTGAGGGACAGCATTGGGCTTTGGTCCCGTTCCAAGTGGTGTTTTTGCCATTAATTGTTTTAATATTTGGTCATTTCCTCTATTTCTCGAGCGAAATTCTCGGCAAAGGTAGTAATTTTTACCGAACCTTTATCACCTTCGCCCTGTTTTCTTACAGAAATTTCTTCATTATTAACTTCTTTTTCACCGACAACGAGCATATAAGGAATACGTTTCAATTCATTGTCACGTATTTTCTTACCGATTTTCTCGTTACGGTTGTCAACGGTTGCTCGGATTCCTTTTTCAGCAAGAATCAGACGAACCTTGTCGGCATAGTCGTTGAACTTCTCGCTGATCGGAAGGATAACGGCCTGCTCAGGAGCGAGCCAAAGCGGAAGGTTACCGGCTGTATGCTCAAGCAGCACTGCTACGAAACGTTCCAATGAGCCGAACGGTGCACGGTGAATCATCACCGGACGGTGCTTCTGGTTGTCGGAACCCGTATATTCCAAGTCGAAACGCTCCGGAAGGTTATAGTCAACCTGAATAGTACCCAACTGCCAACGACGGCCGATTGCATCTTTCACCATGAAGTCAAGCTTCGGACCATAGAATGCAGCTTCACCATATTCGATACGTGCAGGAAGGCCCTTTTCCTGACAAGCTTCAATGATTGCCTGTTCAGCCTTTTCCCAATTTTCTTCAGATCCGATATACTTTTCACGGTTCACTTTATCGCGCAACGAAATCTGTGCTTCAAAGCTTTCAAACTTCATGGCACGGAACACGATGGAAATAATATCCATCACGCGCAAAAATTCGTCTTTCACCTGATCCGGACGGCAGAAAATATGTGCATCATCCTGAGTAAAGCTACGTACACGAGTCAAGCCGTGAAGTTCACCGCTCTGCTCGTAACGGCAAACAGTACCGAATTCAGCGATACGCAATGGAAGGTCGCGGTATGAGTGAGGTGAATTTTTGAAAATTTCGCAGTGGTGAGGACAGTTCATCGGCTTCAAGAAGTACTCTTCACCCTCTTCCGGAGTATGAATCGGCTGGAATGAATCCTTACCGTATTTTGCGTAGTGACCGGAAGTGACATACAGCATCTTGTTACCGATTGGCGGCGTGATAACCTCCTTATAATCGTATCTTCTTTGAATGTTGCGCAAGAATTCCTGCAAACGCAGACGAAGTTCCGTCCCCTTCGGCAACCACATTGGAAGTCCCTTTCCTACTGTTTCAGAGAACATGAAGAGTTCCATTTCCTTACCAATCTTTCTGTGGTCACGCTTCTTTGCTTCTTCAAGCATCACCAGATACTCGTCGAGCATTTTCTTTTTCGGGAATGAAATACCGTAAACACGGACCAACTGATTGCGCTTTTCGTCACCGCGCCAATAAGCTCCGGCAAGAGAAAGCACCTTCACAGCTTTGATAATACCCGTATTCGGGATATGCGGACCTTTACACAAATCCGTAAACGCACCTTGTGTATATGTTGTAATGTGGCCGTCTTCCAGTTCACTGATCAGTTCACATTTGTAAGTTTCATTTCTATCACCGAACATTTTCAAGGCATCACTCTTTGAAATGTCCTTACGAACGACATCCTCCTTGCGAGAAGCCAATTCCAACATCTTGGCCTCTATTTTTGCAAAGTCGGCGCTGGTTATTGAATGTTCACCCGGATCGATGTCATAGTAAAAACCGTTCTCAATAGCCGGACCTATACCGAACTTCACTCCAGGATACAATTCCTGCAGTGCTTCTGCCAACAGGTGGGCCGAGGTGTGCCAGAACGCATGCTTGCCTTCCGGTGAATCCCATTTGAAGAACCGAATTTCACCATCGTTTTCGATTGGGCGAGTCAAATCCCATTCATTACCGTCAATTGTTGCAGCCAACACGTCTTGTGCAAATCGCGGGCTAATGCCTTCTGCAATCTGAAGCGGCGTTACTCCTGCTTCATATTGCTTAATTGCTCCATCTGGAAATTTAATATTCATATCAATTTATATTTTTAATTCTTGCATAAATACAACGAACGCAAGATTCAGGTGCAAAATTAGTTAAATATTGGGAGTTATTGCATTTTTTGAAGAAAAACTTTACTGAATATTAGCGTCTCATGCGTTTTAACACATTATAAGACGCCATAATGCCAAGTTCGCCGGCTTTACTCAAATCAGCGACACCTTTTTCAATGTTGCCCAATTGCAAATATACCATACCGCGATTGAAATACGCCTCTCCAAAATCCGCCCTTATATTGATGGCCGACGTATAGCAAGCCAAAGCCGCTGTGTAATCGTTGAACGACAAATAGATGTTACCTTTATTAAAGTAGGCGTACACTTGATTCGGCGACAATTCCAACACCTTATCCAAATCATCGAGCACAGACTCTGCCATATAGCGGTCGTTGACAGCCTTCAACTCCCCTATGGTTTCACGCTCTGCCTTGCGGGCCGAATAGGCTGACGTCAATTCCGTATCTGTATTGCCTTCACGCATCACTTCCATCTGGCACATTCGCGCAACCGAACGGGCAAAATACCCCAAAACGAACTGTGGGCTCAACCGCACGGCCTCGGTCAAATCATTGACAGCCGATTCGTAATCCTTCACCATCATATAGCTCATTGCCCGACCGAAATAATCGATGGCACGCGGTTCGGACGACATCAGCAAACTCGAATAGTGACGAATCAATTCAAACTGGATGTCAATCTGATCTTCCGACAACTTCGGCTTCACATTCGTTATATAAAGCCTGTCGCGCAAATAATGGCTAGAATTGATTTCATCAACATCTTTCTGGTAATAGGCGTCAGAACGGAGTTCTGTGGTTTTATCGAAATACGACAGGATATAGGAATCCAGCATTTCTATATGCGTACTGTAATTCTGAACCTTACCTCTATATTTATTGTCGTATTCCGGCTTTATTTCGTTGTCATTCTCGACGGTCATCAGCGTCTTGAATTTCTTCATCACCTCCTCAGGCGATTCTTCCTCTTCCGTTTTCTTCTCTTCTGACGGTTCGTCCTCTTTCAAGGCATACTCTCGCGCCGCCTGTTTTTCCTGCAAATCTCGGGACTTATAGTAATCCCGTTCACCGCCTTTCCGGTCACCTGACAGGCGCTTGCACTCGCTTCTTTCAAAATAGGCCATCGGCAAATTGGGATAGCGCTCGATAACCTTGTCATAGTCGGCTATAGCCAACTTATACTGACGTGTCTCCTGATAAAGAGTTGCACGGTTATACAGAGCCATAAAGTTATCCGGCTCACGCTCCAGCACATACGAAAAATCTTCAATGGCCTTATTGTTGTCCTGCACCTCCATTCTCAAAAGTCCGCGATTGAAACGAGCCGGAACATTGGAAGGATTCAGCTCAATAGCATAGTCAAAATCAGCCATAGCACCGAAATAATCATCCAAATGATATTTCAAGAATGCCCGGTTAACGAAATAATCCGCCTTCTTAGGCTCCAGTTTGATGGCGCTGTTCATGTCCTGCAAAGCTTTCTCATAATCCGACGCCCTTTTTATCAGGATATCCGCCCGCATGACAAATGCATCAGCGTTATTTTCATTGACCTCTATACATTTGGAAATATCATTCAGAGCTGCAATCGTGTCACCCACCGACAGATTCAACTGCGCACGCCCCAGATAGGCATTATCAAACTTCGGGTACAGCCGCGTCAGCACTGCATAAGTTTCGGCCGAGCCCTTGTAATCCTCGATCTTCTGCTGCGCCACCGCCTTGTTTATCAAGAAAATTTTACTTTCCGGCAAATACTTCAGTCCCTGATTATAGTCCTCAATAGCCCCCTTGTCGTCACCCAGTTCCTGACGGGAAATACCCCGAACCTGATAGGCATCAACAATAAATGGATTTCTTTCAATTGCCAAATCGCAGTCCTGTTCAGCTCCGCGGTAATCCTCCAGATAAAATTTGGCTACAGCCCTGAAAAAATAAGGATCCGCCAAATACGGCTTGGCTTTTATCACCTGATTGAAATACTGTATCGACAAAATATAATCCTCAAAATACAGAGCATTCCGTCCGATAATCATCACTTGATCCGTATTAATCTGCGCACCCACCGGCAACGATAAGCCCACACACGCAAACACACAAACCAACACGGTTTTTATATATTGATACATTCTGTTCATAATTTAACTTGACGGCACAAAAATAGTAGAAATTATAGGATTTTTCCGTATCTTTGCAGAGAAATAAAGCATTTAATATATATTTTAAACTTTTAAACGAGTTTTGTTGTTAATTCAATTTTAGGTATAGGTAAAAAATGGAAAATGGTTGTTTAAAGAACGTAGTAATTATTGGAGGTGGCTTTGCAGGACTGAATCTTGCAAAGAAACTTGACAAAGAAAAATATAATGTAACTATAGTGGATAAGCATAATTTCCATAGCTTTCCCCCACTTTTCTATCAAATAGCTTCTTCCGGTCTGGAGCCGAGCAGCATTTCTTTCCCATTCCGTCGTGAAATGCGAAAGATGAAAAATGCCAAATACCGTTTTGGCATGGTACAGAAAATCGATCCGGAAAAGAAAACAGTACATACCCAGTTCGAAGAAATTCCTTACGATGAACTTGTCATCGCAACGGGTACGACCAACAACTTTTTCAACATGCCGGAATTGAAAGAGAAAGTGCATACATTGAAATCCACGGCTGAAGCCATCCGTCTAAGAAATGAAATTCTCGACAGACTGGAAAGAGCTTGTATTACGACTGACAGCAAGCGCAAAAAAGAGCTGCTCAGCTTCGTTGTCGTCGGAGGCGGTCCGACCGGAGTAGAGATTGCCGGAGCTTTGGGCGAAATGAAACGGTATATCTTGAAACGCGAGTATCCGGAAATCGACAAGGACGACGTTCGCGTTATCCTCGTTGAAGGAACTGACCGTTTCCTCCGCACCATGAGCGAAAGAGCATCAAAGGATGCCG
>ULSJ01063494.1_pt1 | contig 29439 bp, 16 predicted proteins | sample 1956291 | NCBI WGS metagenome assembly ULSJ01 (sample SAMEA4835705, study PRJEB28245) | human gut metagenome | biome: gut microbiome; material: fecal sample | place: Denmark | collected 2008 | reverse complement strand
TTTTCGTTTTGCGAGTGCAAAGGTACGCACTTTACTCTTACTCTCCAAATATTTTTGCCACTTTTTTCAACAAAATTTTACGGAAATTTATAAATATGCCCATATCAATTATTTAAGAAATCCACCATTCGGCCGCCGATCATAGATTCGCTTTTGACTGCGTGTTTTGTAAGCTCGTGAATCCTCTTTCCGTACTGTTGCCGACAAAAGCAAAAATCAATCCGCTTCGGACATCAGCGCGAAACCTACCATAAATTCCAATAACAAATTCAGGATTACCTCATACAAAAATTCCACATTAACTACCACACATCAAAAACAAAATGGGCTACAAACAGCATCAAAAGCCATTTGCAGCCCATATTTACTGGAAAAAGGCAGGACCTTATTTCACTGCTACTTTATACACATTTCCATTTACTCGTGCCACATACAAACCTGCCGGCAATGCCACTTCTGATTCGCCAGCGGCCAATTCCGTAGAAAGAACCAATGCCCCAGACAAGTTATACACTTCCAATGTTCCTGCATTGGCAGCCACCACACGGATAGCTCCATCGACACCAAAAGCCTTGGAAGCATCAGCCTCAACACCTTCAACAGCACCTGATTCACCTACAATGATTTCCTCTGAAGCATCGGAATACAAATATCCGCTTTCTTCAGAATCACAATTTGTGATAGCCACTACATCGTAGGACAAAGTTTCAGCGCTCTTCAAGTTCGGAGTTTCAACGTACAATCCTTCGTTATAAGCAGACTTGGAAGCATACATCTTCCACAAAATATCGCCTTTGGCCAAATCCTGAGTAATTCGAATATTATCGACATAAACGATACCGGTCTGTCCCTGATCCGTATTACGGTTATCAGCGAAAGCTATAGCCAAATAATAATATTCGGAAGACGGGAATGTGAAAGAGAATGTTTGAGAAGAAGAGGAAACAGTCTCAAACTGCCAGTCAGTAGATTCACCTGTCACAGCATTCACAAGGCATACGCCCAAATCCGTATCAGTAGAACAATCGACAGACAATGCATCAAGTTGAATTTTCACATTGCCACGGCTGCTGGAGGAAACGCCATAAATCGGAGTTGTCAGCATGGCATACTGTCCCAGCGGCTGATAGTAGTTTTTCAATCCAATCATACCCTCGGAAAGTACAGTCGTAAAGCCTTCCCAGTTAGGATATTTTGTATAGTCGTCCAAAAGCTGGTTCAATTCATTGTAAAGAGGATCGATGGGAGTTCCACCCACAACCTTGCTGAAATCTTCATTCTCAACAATGACAGTACCATTTACAGGAACGGTATAATAGGAATAAACCGTCAACGCATAGAATGCGGCATTTTCAGCCGGTTTCCAGTTTGCCTTGAAACCAGACTTTGAAATCTCAGTTGCCGGAAGAGCAACAGGCGTACCCACTGTTTCAGACGGAGCCTTTACCAAAGCCTCATTCGATTCCACGGAAGTGAGAGTCTCGTTTTGAGCCTGAACCGAATAGAAATAAATAGCGCCGTCAGTCAAGCCTGACACCTCACAAGAAGTACCAGCCACTTTCTTGTCCTGGAATTCGTACACACGTTCATTGTTTTCATAACGGTAGACATCAAGAAGATAGCGAGTAGCGTCAGGCACTGCCGACCATACAGCAGTAAAGCTGCCGTCTACAACTCCTGCCACGTTGTCTGCCTTAGGAGCTTCCAACGAGGGTTCTTCCACTTCTTCGTCGGCAACCTGCTCAACCACGATATCATCAATCAGGAAATCAGTATCAGCATAGAACTGAAGCATTGTCTGGCGTACACCGCCTGTAGCCTCAACGGTATAAGTACCCCATTCATTAGAAACGGTAGCAACACGGTAGTCAATCATGCCTGATGCATCGCCCCAAATCATATAAACTTTTCCAGACGTTCCTTTCGAACGCAAAGACACGCTAATGTTGAACTTACCACCATCGGCACTCAAGTCAAGCACCGGCGTAGCCAACAATGATTCGCCATCATCAGGAAGATAAGCGCATCCACCAGCCTGATATACCGAGATGCCTGCCCATCCGTAAGTTTCGATATAATCCTGAAGGATGATACCTTCGGAGTTCATGATGTTGGTCATGTCCGGAGCATCTTCCGTACCGGCCGTAAACTTGCTGAAGGTTTCTGAAATGACAACTGACGTTTCTTCAGAAAGAAGTGAAGGATTCTGAACATTCCGTTTTGCCACTCCCCCACCATTAAAGGCCGGTGAAAAGCGGACAAGTGGAGCTTTCTTGGATACGGCTACAGAATGTTCGCTCTTCTTTACTACTCTGTCAGACCATGATGTATTTACGGCATTAACGCCCAATGCAGTGACGCCCAACATACAGAGAGCGGCACTTTTGATTATATAATTTTTCATTTAGAATACGAATTTATTAGTTAATACGAATTTTTCATTTTTCACGACAACGATATGTACGCCCGTTCCGGCAACTTCTATCTCCGAATATCCGGCAGCGACAGGCTGCTGAAGCAACAGACGGCCGTCAACTGAATACACCTCCAATGTTACATCCTCACGGGCTGTCACATCAAGGACACCATCGTTTGCCTCCAACGAAACCGGCACTTCCTCAACATCGACTACTTCCACACCAGAATAGTCAAAACGTTTCTCGAAAATACGAGATTCATTGTTTCCTTCATACAAGCAGGCAATGCCATAAGTATGCGAACCTTCTACAGCATTTGTATCCTTGAATGTACGGGATGACGTAAAGCCGATAAATTCACCGTCGCGGTAGACATTGAAACCAAGAGGATAACAAACATCGTTAACGGGGTCGTAGTCCTCCGAAAATTCCGGCTGTTCATTTTCTACGAATTCCGGTTTGGTGCTACCGGCTTCAAGTGTAGCTCTGAGGTAAACATTTGCATCGAGACGGTCAGAATACCATACACCGTCTTCCATCACCAAGTTACCCAATCCAGGATTATAAGCCTGCGCATCGCAAACAACAATCCAAGTGTTGATAGTCGACGTAGCATGGAATCCAATCATGTAGTCATAACCAGCCTCAATTTCCACCGGAGTCTTCAACAGCATATCACGCCACATTCCGGAAGCATATTCCGACGCATCGCGTGTGCTTACGATTTCAAACTCATCCGTTCCTTCCGGAGCACGCCATACGCGCAATTCATATTTTGTCAGCTTCTGGCTTGTGAAAGGCAAAAAGGCAATTTTGCTAATTTTGTATCCAATATAAGTCTTCAAATCAGAAGCATTGAAACGCTGCGCGAAGTCAAGTTCATCGCCCTCTATATATACATGCTTGACATTTTCATCCAACAATTGAAGTGATGTGCGGGAAAGCATGGAATTCATATCCCATTCCAATACCAATGCCCCGTCGGCAGAATGAGCCTCAGCCGATGCCACTCTGCTTTCCGGCACCCGTACTTCGGCCTTCACGAACGGTGAATAAAGACCGTTTGTATAGCAAACATCAACTTTATACTCAGCATAAGTTTTTGTCAAGGAACGGTCAACATAGCCTTCCGTAGTCACCTCTGCAATCAAGGCATCATCGCGGAACACGCGATAGTTCTTTATGTCGCCAGTCTGCGGTTTGGTCCATTCCAGCGTTACGATACCGCGTTTTGCAGCAGCAAAGAAATTACCTACAGTTTCAGGAGCATCACCCTTTACAAACGAGAAAGACACAAGCTGATTGCTTTCCGTAATGTCGTTCAATGAAGTGTAGGAATACTTACCGTCGTTTGAATGCAATCCCGGCAATGTCGCATCGGAGAACACTGTTCTGTTTCCAGAACCCGGGAAAGGAGTACCCGGAGAGTTCACATCGCCATAAGAAGCCGGAGAACCGTCTGGCAAACATCCGGCAGAAGCAGAAACGACATAAAGTCCCTGTTCTTTGTCGGCATTGACACTGTTCAACCCCACTTTTCGCTCAATGATATCTTCATCTGCATGATAAACCACCAAGCCGTGTCCAGGCAATACCCGGTCAAACTTTTTCTGCTGACGATTTTCCAACACAAAATAGTCGCCCTCACGCATAGTTTCCACCACATAAGCCACAGGCTCATCAGATGCAGCAGGAATATCGGTCACTTCAGTCGATGCAGTAAGCACGGTAGGCTTCACCCAACCGAACTGAATTTTCTGCCACATATTATAATGACACGGAGAGTCACCGTTTATCTTATAGGTTCCCCAAGCACCGCCAGCCATCAAATCCCACTCGCCGGTACCTTCAAACTCTCCATCCGTTTCATAATCGACATCATAAAAGTCGGGAGCACCCAGATTGTGTCCGAACTCATGGCAGAATACACCGACACTCATCATCACGCGCTGCGGAGCACTGAAGAGCAATTCCGGTTGGATCGTATATGTACGCACACGGAAACCGTCGACCGTAGTATCCAGCAATTCACCGCTATGCGACCAGATATCACTGGTACTACCCGATACTTCCTGTCCTGTTCCCTGGTGAATAATCGAAAGGCCGTCCAGTTCGCCGTCGCCGTCATTGTCAAACTGCGAGAAGTCAATCGTACCCTTAATTTGTGTCAAAGCTTCACTAATCAAAGCTGTCATGTCCTCCGTACTGTACATATTCTTATTTTTCGACAACTGAATCCAGCCGACAACCGTTGTCTCCACATCCAGCTGCTGATAAGAATTTTCAAGATAGAAATCACGGAAGCAGCCCGTGCCGTTGTAGTTCGCCTCATTCATCATGTTGTCGAAGTCGTCACGACTGAAACTTGTCTGCGTGTCGGCGAAATTCACAAGGAGCATCAAAAGCTTGTGCTTGCCCGTCAAAGGGAAAGTGCCTTCCAGCTGCAAAGAAGAAGAAACCGAAATCCGTTCAGGCGAATTGACATCCTGACGTTTCAACAATTTCATTTTAGTTGCTGCCAACGCATCATTTCCCATATAGGGAACCGACGAAGCCGCAACCATACCTTTCACATTCTCGGCATAAACCAAGTACCCGTTATCTGCTTTTTTCAAAATATGTCCGTCAACCGACTCTATCCAATGCCGGTGTTCATCACCTTTTAATCTGTACTTCACTACAGTTCCGTCAGGCTGAACATAAGAAATATCTCCCGGGAAGGCCGGCATCGAAGATACCGGCACAGCCCAAAAGATATTCAGCAGACAAACTATGCATAAAAGTTTGATACGCATATTCATCTATTCAATTATTTTACGAATTTAACGCTCTTTCCGTTTGCAGACACTACATATACGCCTTTCGCCCAATCGGCAACTGGAATAAATGCTTCTGCACCATCAGCCTTCACTGATGCCATCAGTGCTCCTGACAAAGAATATACATTAACTGTTTCTCCTGCATTCAAACCGGCAACCTTCAAAGAAGAACCGTCGACTGAAACATAGAAACGAACTTGAGATTCAACATCTGCTACTGAAGAGAAGCTGCCGATTTCCATCCAAGGCATTACACCGAAACCGTAACCCTTCAATTCAGAAGAGAACTCATCAGCTCTGCAATATTCACCGTTCGGTACAAAATCAGAACCTTCGATGGCAGCTTCCGGCTTCACGTAAAGCGTAGTCTGACCATTTGAGTGCTGACGAGTATCGCTACCGAAGAATGATCCGACAGTCCATTCCTTGTCAATATCCAGAGAAAGTTCATCAAATTCCAATGCAACATAGAATGTACCCTTAACTTTCGCCGGTGAAGCAAAGCCCCATGAAACTCTAACCGGGTTATAGATACCAGTGTCACCCAACTTGTCAGCCACCTTGGCTACTTCTTCATAAAATGGATTAGCCAAATCCGGTTTTCCGTCTTTTTCCGGATAGATAACAACTTTGAAGTTCTTGTCAGCATCATCGCCTTGACCTGTATTGATATAAAGGCCGTAGTTCATCATGTTGAAGCTGATTGAAGAAATTGTCACTTCCTGATTTGACGGCATTTCGAAACGTTCTGCAAACGCGCGATAGTAACGGTTTACACCGACAACGTAGTGGTAAAGCACTTCATATGTATCTGCAGTCTGAACTGTACCGTCAGTTCTGTATGCAGGAAGGTCACCTTGCTGATAAATCTTGTCGAGGAGTTCGTCAGCTGTACAAACAGCCACTGTTCCCATTCCTTCTGCCGGTACTACTTCACAATTAAACTTACGAGTAAATTCTGAGCTTCCACCCTTGTTTTCAGCAACCAATTTAATTGTATAGCTTCCTGATTCAGTAAATGAAATAGAAGGTTCTTTAGCTTCCGGATTGTCAATCTTGGCAGAGCCAGAAACCGACCATGAATAGCTGTCGGCATTGTCGACATTAGCAATCAATTTATACGGAGTATTCGGGAATACCAGCGGAGAACCGCTCATAATCGAATTCAACGTGTTAGACATGTAGATTGAACCAGAAGGAGGCAACACCTCATCTGCTTTTCTCAAAGAGAAGTCGTCAATACAGTAGTAACCGTCGTTCGACACTTCAGAATTTGCCCAGAATGCAAAGCAGTATTCTGCAGTAGTTTCCGGAGTATAGGTCAGTTCAATCAGCTGCCAGTCTGACATCAACTGGTCAGAAACGGCAAACAACTCTGTCTGCATATCGTATGCCTGTTCACGTCCTACTGTAAATTTGAAGGAAGCAGGATTAGTTCCACCCGGCAAATACAAATAGAACGAAACAGAATATTCTACACCAGCTTCCATTTCCATCAACGGAGTGTAAGCAATATCACGGCGGCTGGTAAGCATTGCAGAAGGAGCTACCATATAATAGTCACCCGAAATAGCAGGCTTATCTTTCAAAGAAGCAGTCACAAACGGTTAGTCACCAGTTGCCAGCCATCCAATCGGCAAATAAGCAACGCCGTCATAGTGCGATCCTTCGTCGAATGTTTCCAAATAAGGAATTGAAGGAGTCCATTCCGGTTCTTCCGGTTCGGTACCCTCAATGTTAAAGTCATCCACCATCATGAATCCGTCGTTCGACAATGCCGAACAAGCCCAGAAAGCGAAGCAATATTCGCCGGATGTTTCCGGTGTAAAGGTAACGTCCACTTTTTCCCAACCTGTAGTTGTTGCATTTTCATAGCTCTTCAACACTGTTGTCTGAGCCGCTACATCCTGAGCATTACCTGCCGTAAACTTAAAGCTCGGCTGGCGTGCACCTTGTCTCAATTGTACATAGAATGACACATTATAAGTAACACCGGCTTCAAGGTCCATCATCGGAGTGAATGTCACATCCTCACGACCTGCTGAATAACCAGGGTTAGCTACCAACAAATTAGCGCCAGAATTAGGAACTACACCATAATCTTCACCCGGAGCAACATTAAACGCATTGTCGGAATTTGAAACCCATCCGTTCGGCAATGTTGCATCACCTGTAAAGTGAGAAGCTTCGTCGAATGTTTCCAAATAAGGGAGTGTTGCTTCCCAACCCGGCTGCGGTTCTGTTTCTACTTCTTCGATAGAGAAAGAATCGTAGTACACATCGCCAGCGGACGACAGAGTAGAAGAAGCCCACAAGCCTACGCAATATTGTCCGTCAGCGTCAGGTACGTATGAAAACTCTGCCAACGTCCAATTATCAATAGCCTTGTCACGGTCTTTATACATAAATGTCAAATGGTCGTTATACGATTGTCCCATACCGACCGTTATCTTCATTTCTGCCGTACGACCGTTCAAACCCGGCATCATATATTTCACTTTAATCTTATATTCAGTACCGGCCTTCATATCCAACATCGGACTGAAAGCAACATCCTGACGGTTGCTTGTTTGCGGATAACCTGATACAATAACATTGTCACCGGTATCTGCCACCTTACCATAATCGGCAGCCAAAACAGTGCTGAACGGAGAAGTACCCAATGTAGTCCATCCGTTTGGCAACACGGCATCACCTGTATAGTGGGTAGCGTCATCAAATGTTTCTACATACGGAAGAGAAGCTTCCCATGCCGGTTCTTCCGGTTCTGTGGCCTCTGTTTCAATAACCAATGTGTCAAACATTACATCGCCTGCACTTGAAAGGACAGCTGCATTCCAAAGTCCAAAGCAGTACTGACCGTCTGTTTCCGGAGTGAACACACATTCAACAAGTGTCCATTCGCTAACAGCCGTGCTTTCCTCTTTCAACACTACAGTTTGAGCATCAGCGGTCTGTCCATTACCAGCCGTAATCTTCATAACAGCCGTACGACCATAGTTTCCGCCGGTATTCATATACTTAACTGACAACTTATACTCCTGACCGGCCTTCATATCCATCATCGGAGTAAAAGCTACATCTTTGCGATTGCTTGACTGAGGATATCCCGATACAATCATATACTCGCCAGAATCGGCAAACCTTCCATAATCCGTCGCAATGACAGCAGAAAATGAAGCAGTTCCTTCCGAAGACCACCCCTTAGGCAAGGCTGCTGCTTCTTCAAACTGAGTCGGGTCGTCGAACGACTGTTCATACAGAATTGTCGATTCCTGCGCCGACACTGACAAACTTGACAATCCTGCAAACGTCGACAGAATTGCCAGGCTTAAAGCCTGTAATTGTTTTCTCATAAATAAAAATAAATTAATACTGTAACTTTATAATAAATAAATATTTTTTATACAAATATCTACATGCAACCGCAGCATTTATATTAGCAAATATATATATTTAACTCCATTTACAAATCATTTTTTAATTTTTTCATCGATTTTTCTCCTAAACATTCGAATTTAATCGACAAAAAATTACATTCTGTCAAATAAATCAACCCGAATTTTCATCATAGGCCAGCAACAGAGCCTTTCTCACAGCTCGACACTTCTATAGGAATATTTATGCATATAAAATCGGCCAAGTGGCACCCGCTTCATTCCTTTCTTATACCGCCTCATCATAAAATTATGACCATCCACCACATTAAAATTTGAATTTATCGAGAGAAAAACGTAATTTCGTCAAAAAAATTAACGCTATATGAAGAAACTATATTTATTTCTATTGTTCGTAGTGGCTTCTATCAGTTCTTATGCGTTTTCGATAGAAGACTTAAGATTCCATTGTGCTGAAGACACAATAAAGATAAACCGCCTGCTCCAGGAAGGCGTAGCAGCCAAACTGGAAACGCCCAACGAATACATGTCATTCTATGCGCAGAAATTGTTGGGAACGCCCTATGTCGCCCATACACTCGAGGGAGAAAAGGAACATCTGACAATCAATATCGACGAGCTCGACTGCACTACGTTTGTAGAAACTCTCATCGCCCTTACCAAGGCTACTCTCGACAAGGCACCGTCCTGGTATGCCTATGCCGCCAATCTGGAATCGGTTCGCTACAAAAACGGAAAGCTCGACGGATATGCCTCACGCCTCCACTACATCAGCGCCTGGATTGTCGACAATACGGCACGAGGAAATTTCCATGAAGTGACCTCCAGCATTCCACGGTCGGAAAACCAAATCAAGTCCATCTATTTCATGACCGAACACCGCGACAAGTATCCTCAACTGGCCAACGACAGCGTATTCGAAGAAATGAAAAAGGTGGAAAGCGGCTACAGCATGCACATGTCGCCTATCGTGAAAAAGAACAACCTTATCAAAAAGGACGTCATTGCTGCGCTGAAGGACGGTGACATCATTTGCCTTACAACAAAGATTGAAGGACTCGACGTGTCCCATCTGGGAATCATTCATTTTGACGGAAAAGAAGCTCACCTGCTACATGCTTCCTCAACCGAGAAAAAAGTAGTCATCGACAAATACGACCTTTACGAAATGATTCGCGCCAACCGCAACTGGACAGGTATCCGCGTCATCCGAATGAATGAAAACAATTAACAGAAACACCTATAAAGCAAAACGCCGCAGAAAGCATTCAGCTATCCGCGGCGTTTTTTTTAAAATCAGTGCCCGGCTTACTTCACTGTAATTCGTTTTACGACACAGTTGCCTGCATTACCGATTTTCACAATATAAACACCTTTCACCAATTGCGATACCGGAATCCGGATTTTGCCCGAATTGCCCTCACTGCGGTAAACGGTACGTCCGCCGGCCGACACGATTTCTACCGAATAGTCTTCCATGTCAGTCGCAATGTTGAGATGGTCGGTTGCCGGCACCGGATAAACGGCCACTCCGCCATACAACGCCTCAACTCCTGACTTTTCTTCAATACGCAACGGGATACGAACAAATTCCTGCATACCTTTCTGAGTACCACGGACAATTACTTCCGTTTCAGCTTCAGCTTTTTTCGGCGAAACAACCAACTTGCCGTCATTCACTTCTACGTCCGCCACTTCACGGTCGCAATCGTCTGTCAAAACATAGCTGATTACGGCGTCACTGTCTTCAAACGAGAAGTACTGTTCCAAATCGACAGAAGCTCCGTCCGTATCCATCACGCATACCTGCGCATCGGTTACTGTGCGTTCGCCGTTGAAATCATCAAGACAGAAATAGGAAGGAGTCGTCAGTCCCATCACATTGGTTTTCGTACCCTCCAGTGCAAACGATACTTTCTTCACAGCTCCCAAAGCCCGCAGGTCTACCCACTGCCAAGTATCCAGACAATAGTGGTCGGCAGCATTCTCCGACGTATAATCGGCCAAATAGAAGGTTTGCGATGAAGTCGACTTGTCGGCCTTTTCTCCGGTTATCTTCAGGCGCAGATAGTCGCCCTTCGCAAAACCGCCGGGACTCGTCGACATTCCGTCGCCATTCAACACGGCATTCTTCACCCAAGCCGTATTCGTCACATAGAAACCTTTGATTTCATCACCGTCCACGGCATTGGTCACATCCACACTGTGAGGTATTCCGCCATAGACGTACGCCACGCCGTAATTGGCAGAATTGTATCCGCCGCCGGCAGCAGAGCGGAACTGATGGTCGATCAGCTCGAACACTACCGAAGTTTCATTTGAGCAGGCAAATCCCGACCAGAAATAAGACGAAGCATTGTTGCTGAAAGCATACGAACCGCTGTAAAGCGTTGCAAACTCACCGTTCGGATTGTCGGTCTTGACTCCATTCCAATGGCTTTCGGATTCCAATAAGAAATCATCGAAAGTAGCGGTATAGCCTTTGCCATGTACCGTCACAATTACCTCATCGGAAGCCGTGTGACCCCAGGCATCAGTTACCGTCACTGTCAACGGAACCGTGTGGACCGCCTTGAATGAACAGATGGCCGATTTCGAAATTTCCTCGTTCATGGCGTTTCTCCAGGAATAAGTGTAAGGAGCCACACCCGTCGAAGGACTTGCAACGAGTTTGACATCGTCCGCTTCATTCACCGTACAGTCCGGGACATAGACCATCAGTTCCAACGGCTCGCCGCTGAAATTGTCGATAAAGGCACTGCCTCCCGCCGTCATCTCAATTTTTGAAATACGGCCTTTGTCCTTCAAATTACTGTAAATCCATTTGCCGTCAGTTGCCGGTAACGTATAGTCGTGGGCAGAAGCGTTTTCGTCATACACCTTCATTTTCACTTCAGCATCGGTTTTCAGGAAGAAACCTGTCAGCGGAATGCCGCTTTCAGAGTTGGTGAACGTAATGACAGCACCTTCTCCGATTTGCGCCACCTTCTTACCTACCACAACGGCATCATCGATGTCGACCACCGTAAAGCCGGCAAAGCGGGCCGTTCCGTCTTCGAAATATCCCTCGCCCTGCTTTACGTTTTCAAACGTGGATACTTCCGACGGCAGATAGGCTGTTGTAAATGCCTTGCTCACCAATACTTCCGAATTTACACCGCGAAGGTTCTGCAACACCGTACAAACTACATACTCCGTTTGTGGCTGCAAGTTTTTCAACAGGAAAGAAGCATCTTTTCCGCGACGGAAATCTACCACATTTTCAGAAGCGAGCACCTCTTCCACCGACGGAAGCGGCTTTCCGTTTTCCCTAACAAGCAGATAGGCAGTACCGCTCAAATCGGTCTTCAGCACCATTTCAGCCTGTTCATGGGTAATGGATTCAATCATCGGATAGCCCTCAACGAAAACAGGAGCAGCCGAGGCATCAACATATTCGTATGCACCAATCGTCGGCGTTTCTTCACTACGTTCCACCCCGTTCAAGTCAATCTCTACAAATTCAAGCGGCATTGCCGAACAAAGCGAGCCGGCAGCCGCAGGTTCAAGCACTTTCGAAGAAAGGAATTCCGTCTTTTCATTGAAACTGTTCGTATCGCCAACCGCAGTTTTCCATCCGCTGAAATCGGCAATGGCCTTGCCCACATAGGCAAACGCTTCACCGGTTGTGAACAGCGCATTGTTGGAGAATGCCACACCGTCCAGCAAATTTGTTCCCTGAACGCGACATACATATCCTCCGGCCTCGTTCTGCAACAAATTGTTGCGGACCATTCCGCCCGACATCTTGGAATTGACATACAGTGCAGCGGAAGAAGTATTCGTACCGGTCAGACGCACCGTGTTGTAAACAATGTTCAAATGGGTCGTCACATCACGGCTTCCGACTTTAATGCCATAAGCCGTACCGTTAGCCGTTACATTTATTTCATTGTTGTAAATCCATCCCGGCAATTCTGCATCTGCCTTTACATATTCCACATAAATGGCAGTGACATCCCGTTTCGTATTCAGCGTAAAGACGTTGCCTTCCACAACACACTGCTTGAAACCGCGGCGAAGGTCAAATGCCGTGAACGACAAGGTTGTCTCGTCGTTGACCACCGTATTACCCGAAAGCGTATACGATTCTTCACCCTGCAAATAGACGGACTTGCTTGTCTGGTTGACAAAGCGGTTGTTGTGAACCACCACTTCTTTCTCGTACGCCGGAGTGTTTACCCAGCTCGCACCAATCGTGATTCCCTTATAGCCGCCTTCCAGAAGACAACCTTCTACCGTAAAGTAATCGTTGTTGTCACCGGCGATATTGCGGCCGTACATTTCGACCAGCGTAATATCCTGGCTGATCGTTGTAGTTTTCGGAGCTTCGATATGGCAACCGTACAGGGTGCAGTGGGTGCTTCCGTATTTCACTCTGACCACAGCAGGATAAGCGGCGTCAGAAGTGCGGATAGTCAGATTTTCCACACGGCAATAGTCCACACCGGCAAATGTAAGTACGCCGAACTCGCTTTCCACCTTTTTATCCGACGGCACATTCGGCTCAATATATTTGTCGTCAACGAGGGTCACATCGCGATAATTACCCGATTTCGAACGAATGGTAATCGTATTCTGATCCGAAGCGCCTCTTACTTCCGGCACATTCACCACTTCCCGGTAAACGCCGTCCTCCAGTTCAAACACCACCGGTCCGTCGATTCCGTCTTTCAAAGCGGCAACGGCATCCGACAGAGTTGCATAGTCGGCATCGGCCGACGTTCCTACCGTGTAGGTTCCGCTGAATCCGGCTTTCACCTGAGTGGATACGGCGTTGCTCTCCACCGCTGTTTCTCTTCCGTCAACGGTGAGCGACACAGGCGTAGCCGACAGCGTATGACCGACAACGGCTTCTGTCGAAACATCATAAACCAGCCAGAAACGATAGACACCCGGGAAATTCACCTCATAGTTTCCTACAAATTCGTAAGGAGCGGCAATTTGCACATCACCGAACGGATGGTAGTCGAAGAAAGTGGCAACCGTGTCGGTCGCAAACATTTTTGCACCTTCGATATCGGTAGCGGCAGTCGTGCCGGCATTGTCGAATTTCATCTTGCCGACCGTCAGTTTGCCTTTGTCGCCTTTCACCTCAACATTGACACGCAACATCACTTCAGTGGCACCGCGCATCACCGGCTCGCTGTTGACTCTCTCCACTTTTACTTCGCCCAACGAAAGCGGCTGTATTTCATATTCGCTCACTTCTATTTCCCAACCGTCGAGTCCGGCAGCCGAGCCATAGCTTGTTGTGGTGAATTTCAATGTCAGACTACCGTCGTCGGCAAACGAAACGACCTTTTCGTCGGCCAACGATGATTTCAGCAACAGGTCCTCACTTTCGCCTACGGTCTTTCCGTAGTAAACATACATCTTGTCGTTTCCGCCGATATGCCATTTCTTGAAAGTCAGCTTCACAGCTTTTCCTTCATGCTTCGGCACAAATGTCACCGTTCCGTCGAAACCGCGGGTGATTCCGCCGTCAGGACCGCCTTCGTCGAAGAACACCAGCGGTTCACTGCCGACTTCTACCACACCGTTTTCCCCGGATTTCATCAAATATATGTTGCGTGCAACGCGACTGCCTTCCGGATCACCGGCTTCTACGGTCGTAGCCTTGCCGCTGAGAGTCACCGATGCAAGCGCACAATCGAATTCCGTGCCGGTAGTCACATCGTCAAGCAAATCGTAGGCAACCCAGAAATAAGCACTGCCTTCTTCCAGTACACAGGGAGAAGCAAGCGACAGTTTCACTTCCCGAGCCGACGGAACAGCCTCCGCTAAGGCACCGGTCAGAGTCAGCACACTGTCGCGGCCGGATGTATAAAGGTATACTTTACCTATTTTCGCATAGGAATCTTTCAGATTCAACGTAATGTCTTCCAACTTCAAGGCATCCTTGTCGCCCTTTGTCGTCAGTTTGAAGCCGATGATTTCGGCATTCTTCGCTGCCGGCGATGTTGGCAACACGTCCGTACTTGCCTGAAATGCTTCCACACCGGCAAGTTCCATCGGCAAGGAACGGTATTCCCTCACTTCAGCCTGCCACCCGGCAGCCGTATAGGAAGAAGAAGTGGTATTGGCATTGAACACCACCGTCAGCGCCCCGTCGGACGACGTAGAACGCAGCACGCGACCCGGACCGATGTCCTTATCGTCGACCGATTTCAGTTCCCAAAGTTTCACACCCTTGGTTCCCTTGCCGCTATACACCTCAAACTTGGCTTTCGGCGCATACGACGAATTGGAATAATAGAGATGGAACGACTTCATGTCGAGTTCAGTAATCATGCCCTGTGTTCCCGGCACAAATGTTACGGTCTGGTCGCCTTCAACGGGTTCATAGCCGTTATAATAAGGCAACGGATTCTTAGTGCTTTCGTAGTACCACGTGCCAAACACGGTCTTTTCGACAGTTCCCACCGTGGAGAGGTATACATTTTTAACCTCACGGTTGCCTTCCGGCTGACCGGCAGGAACGCTATGCTCTTTGCCCGACAGCGTGACGCTCAGGCATCCACCGTCGACCACTTCTCCGGTCAATGCTTCCGGAGCGATGTCATACGCCAGCCAGAAATAGTTGTCGCCTTCCACGAGCTCCTGCGAGCAACCCGTTACGCTGAATTCCCCGCTGTCGCCAAGTACGGCCTCTCCTACTTTGATTGCCGAAGAAAACGTATTGTTCTTTCCTGTGTAATATACCGTAGCGCGTTTGAGATGCGAAATTTTGCTGGTTCCCGCCGCTGTGAACTTAAAGGCTTCAGCTTTCAGCGAAAGCGTATTTTCAGTTTTTACGTTGACCGACAATATAGGTTGCGCCTCATCGCCGGCGGCTACCGTTCCTTCCGTCCACTGTGCGACGGTCACTTCTTTCACCGTCATCTGTTGCGGTTCGTATTCGGAAACTACGGCTTCAAATCCGTCCTTCAGATAGTATTCGCCCGTCACGGATTTCAGATACACGGTAAGTGCCCCGTCGGCCGACATGGAACGCACGACAGCCGGCTGTCCGTCGTGCATCACCGTATTGATACGGCTTTCATCCTTCTGCTTACCGTCGTAAACAATCATTACATCGTCGTTGGATGTAACCGAGCCGTACTTGTTCTCATAGAGGCTGACTTTCGAAAAGTCAATCTGCACTCTCTTGCCGGGTGTGGTCGGAACGAAAGTAACCACGCCTTCAAACTTGGATGAAATTTTACCGTTCTTACCGCCATCGTCGTAGAACTGAATACTTTCCGCACCGACATTGTAGGTGGCAGACTTTGACATCAGCACGACAGAAGGTACTGTCACCGTCACCGGCTCTGCCGTGGCCCAGGGCGACACGCCCGACGGGAATGTTCCGGTCGTCACCTTATCCACTTCCAGCCGTACGGACGCTCCGAAAACGGCTTCCGGCTTCACGTCGGCAGCCAGCGTAAACCAGTTGCGTCCCGAAGTGAGCGGTTTGTCAAGAGTCAGCGTGTAAACGTCGCCCTGCATGCTCATCGTTGCATCCAATGGTTTCAATCCGCTGCAATCAGCCTGCGCACCTACATACAGACGGATTTTTTGAGCATCCGCCACTCCGTTTTCAGGCAGACGGAACGACACGGATGTTATCCGGTCGGCATTCATCACGCCATCGGCATCCACATAGAAATTGGCCAACGCCACACCCATCTTACCGACCGGCGCAGCATCGACATTTTCATACGACACACCGCCGCCCGTCACCTTCATATTCTCCAGTTTGACACTTTTCACCTTTGCCACCCACCCGTCGCAGTCGCTGGCATTGCAGAACAGATAGCCCACCGACAAAATGCCGTCGGGCGAAGTGGAATAAACCACCTGATTGGAAAAAGTGCCGGTAAATGTGCTGAGCACATCGCCCTCGGGCAATTGAGAGGAAGAATTGACTTCCGATGTCGACGACGGATAGGAAAACGAATCGTCGGCATCCACTTTGCCGTTGTAGACCACCAGACGGGCAGGATAGGAATTCCAGGAAGAGGAATATTCCTGCACGTCGATCCGCTCAAACGTAATTTGAACGGCCTGCCCGGGAGATTCGGGCTTAAAAACAATGGTAGAAAGGGAATTGTAGGAATTTGACCCCTTAATGCCCTCCCCGCCCCACGGGTCGAGAAATTCGAGTTCTCCGCTGACCGTCACTTCGGTTTTCCCGAACTGAGGCATCAGCACACGTGTGGCACTGCCGGTCTGCCCTGACACCGCCAAAGGTATCAGCAGACTCCAACACACGAACATCAAAAAAAGTGCTTTCTTTTTCATAAGCATTAATGTTAAACAAAATAGTGAATAAAATCCGTACTCAACTCCCGTTGAGAGCAATGCTTATGAAATTTAAAAGAGAAGAAACATTCGGCGTCTGTGTTACGCCCGACAGTCTGACCCGTCTATCCTTACAACCAATGTACCATTGCTTCAATCCTCGAAAGCATCAGCTACTCAACGCATGGCAGGTCTTCTGACTTATCTCATATCAAGGATGCCTTCCCAGTACTTTCTTGGCTAAATGCCCGATTTCCCAGTGGCTCCGTATCCTGACTTTCGAGAAATACAGCAGCGGGACTGTCCAGGATTCTCACCTGATTCCCTTTTAATCGCTTGCCGGAATATCGACAATACGAACCATTACGTCGACAAATATAGCGCTATTGTAGAGAAGACGCCGAATATTTATGTTAAAAATCATTATATATAAAACGAAAGTTGCATAGCGTAAAAAAGAACGCCATGCAACTTCCTAAATCTTCCGAACATTCTGTTCAGGCTATTTTAATTTAATACGCAGTTTTTCAAGCATGTCGCGCGTCATGGTGTCGAGATCGTATTCCGGCTTCCAACCCCATTCCTCACGTGCACAGGTATCGTCGAGCGAGTTCGGCCAGGAATCGGCAATCTGCTGGCGGAGCGGGTCCACCTTATAGACCATCTTGAAGTCGGGCACATACTTACGGATAGCCGCTGCTATGATTTCCGGGTCAAAGCTCATGGAGGCAATGTTGAACGAATTGCGATGGACAAATTTCGTCGGGTCGGCTTCCATGATTTCGATGGCCGCACGAAGAGCATCGGGCATATACATCATATCCATAAACGTACCGGCAGCAATCGGACATTCAAAGGTTTCACCCCTGACGGCTGAATAGTAGATGTCCACGGCATAGTCCGTTGTACCGCCACCCGGAGGAGTCACATAGGAAATCAGTCCGGGGAAACGCACCGAGCGAGTATCCACGCCAAAACGGTGGAAATAGTAGTCGCTCAACAATTCACCGGAAACTTTTGTCACCCCATACATCGTGCGCGGGTTACGGATAGTGTCCTGCGGAGTCTTGTCCTTCGGCGTGTCATCGCCAAAAGCGCCGATCGAACTCGGAGTAAATACGGCGCACTGCTTTTCGCGTGCCACTTCGAGCACGTTGAACAATCCTCCCAAACCAATTTTCCAGGCTAATTGGGGCTTTGCTTCAGCAACGGCCGACAGCAATGCCGCCAGATTGTAGATCGTATCGATGTTGTACTTCGAAACCGCCCCGGCTATCTGAGCGGCGTTCGTTATGTCAACAATTTCAGAGGGACCGCTTTCGAGCAATTCGCCCTTGGGCTCTGCACCGGGAATATATCCGGCCACTACATTTGCTCCACCATAGATACCTCTCAACTTCATGGTCAGTTCTGAACCGATTTGCCCGGTAGAACCGATAATCAGCACATTTTTCATTGCATTATCTTCTTTCGGTATTATTTTTCAAAGTTCCGGCCACATTGAGTAGCAAAATGTCAGCCAACCATAGGCAAACTTTCCACTATCTCCCCTGTTTCCGTATACAAAGATAAACAGATTTGCAGAGTTTAACGCAGTTTATCGCTATTTTTTATAGCTTATTGAAAAAAAAAAGCCATCTTTGTTACGGCGGAATTTTTCATACGTATTTTCCGCCCCACAACAATGACACTCTAAATCTAAGTAAATATGTACGGTAAATTTCAAGAATTCCTGACGAAAGAACTTGCCGGTATCCATGAAGCCGGCTTGTACAAGAACGAACGCATCATCACAACTCCGCAGAAAGCCGACATCAAGGTGGGCAAAGGCGAAAACGTGCTCAACTTCTGTGCCAACAACTACCTCGGACTATCCGACAACGCACGCCTTATCGAGGCTGCCAAAAAGGCGATGGACTCGCACGGATACGGTATGTCGTCGGTAAGATTCATCTGCGGTACACAGGATTTGCACAAAGAGCTTGAAGCGGCCATTTCCGACTACTTCAAGACAGAAGACACCATACTCTATGCCGCCTGCTTCGATGCCAACGGCGGACTGTTCGAACCGCTGTTCACGGAAGAGGATGCCATCATTTCCGACGCGCTCAACCATGCTTCCATCATCGACGGCGTACGTCTGTGCAAGGCTAAACGCTACCGCTATGCCAATGCCGACATGAACGAGCTGGAACGCTGCCTCCAGGAAGCTCAGGCACAACGCTTCCGCATCATCGCCACCGACGGCGTATTCTCGATGGACGGCAACGTGGCTCCTATCGACAAGATTTGCGACTTGGCTGAAAAATACGATGCACTGGTAATGGTCGACGAGTCGCACTCGGCAGGCGTTGTAGGCCCGACCGGACACGGCGTGGCAGAACAGTTCAACGCCTACGGTCGCATTGACATCTTCACCGGCACTTTGGGCAAGGCATTCGGCGGTGCCATGGGCGGTTTCACAACCGGAAAGAAGGAAATCATCGACATGCTGCGCCAGCGTTCACGCCCCTACCTGTTCTCCAACTCGGTGGCTCCGGCCATCATCGGCGCCAGCCTGGAAATGTTCAAGATGCTGAAGGAAAGCGATGCCCTCCACACGAAACTGGTGGACAACGTCAACTATTTCCGCGACAAGATGATGGCGGCAGGCTTCGACATCAAACCGACACAGTCGGCCATCTGCGCCGTGATGCTCTACGATGCAAAACTCTCGCAGGACTTTGCAGCACGAATGCAGGAAGAAGGCATCTATGTGACGGGATTCTACTATCCGGTCGTACCGAAAGGACAGGCACGCATCCGTGTACAGCTGTCGGCCGGCCACGAACGCGAACATCTCGACAAGGCAATTGCCGCATTTATCAAGGTTGGTAAAGAAATGGGCGTAATCAAATAGTCCCCATACATTCTTCTACATACAACTCCTCCGCCTGCGATTTGAAAAACGGGCGGAGGAGTTTTCTTTTATGCTTGTGCTAATCCCGCTTCTTGTAGCTGACAATGGCCCATGACAGCATTACGGAACCAATCGTAAACAGCCCCAAAGCGTCATACCAGACATCGGCAAACGAACTGCCTTTCAAATAAACACAACGCATGGCATCTGCATAATAGCGCAACGGATTAAGGCAGGTAATGGCTTGCGCCCAGCCGGGCATTGACGAGATAGGCGTAAAAATACCGCTGATAAGCATGAACACCATCATGAAAAACCAGGTAATGAACATGGCCTGCTGGGCATTGTCGCTATAATTGGAAATCAGCAGTCCCAATCCGGCAGTCACCATGATGTTCAGAGCCGTGAACAGGAAAAGAGTTCCGACATTTCCGGCACAATGATAACCGAACACAATCCGTGCGATGACAAGACACGAAATCAGAATAAAGAAAGCCACCAGCCAATAGGGTATCAACTTGCACAAAATGAAGGTGCTCCGCTTCACCGGCGAAACATTAATCTGCTCAATCGTTCCTTTTTCCTTCTCTCCCACTATGTTCAAAGCCGGGAAAAAGCCGGTAATCATCGTAATGGCTATGACAATCAGCGCCGGCACCATAAACACTTTATAGTCGAGATACGGGTTGTAGTCGTATTTTGCCGACACCTCAATCGTTTTTCCCTGCGATACAGGGCCGCCCGCATGCGACGCCAGAAATTTCTGCATACACGCGTTCAAATATCCGGCCCCGATACTGCCCTTGTTCCCGTTAATCGTGTTCACCTTGATTCCCACAGGAAGCGGGTCGCCGTTTTCCAACGACTTGTCAAAGTCGGGAAACACCGTGAGGATGGCGTCCACCTCGTTCAAGTCCATCAGATGTCTGGCATCAGCCGGGTCGGAAAACACACCGGCGAGCTGGAAATAACCGGAACTTGCACATGCCTCCACAAGCTCGGCCGACAGTGTGGACCTGCAATTGTCGACAACGGCAAGATTGATATTCTTGATTTCCATGCTGACGGCAAATGGAAAAACGAGCATCATCATCAGCGGAAACGTTATCAGCATTTTCGGCAACCCGGGGTCGCGGAAAAACTGCTTGAACTCCTTTTCCAAAAGATATATCCACATACGGCAACCTCCTTTCACAATCGGGTTTTAAACAACTTCACACTTGTCACAAACAGGAATACGGCCATTGACGACAAGATGACAAGTTCTTTCACGATATACTCCAATCCGACACCTTCAATCATCACTTTCTTTATCATGATGATGTACCATTTCGCCGGAATAATGTCGGAAACCCACTGCAACACGACGGGCATGCTTTCGCAAGGGAATATCACTCCTGAAAATATCATCGTCGGCATCATCATTCCCATGCCGGAAATCAGCAGGGCGACGCGCTGCGTGGAAGCAACAGTCGAAATAAGCAGTCCGAGTGACAGGGATGCAAAAATAAAGATCAGCGAAACCAACGCTATCAGCAACATGCTTCCCCGCACAGGCACGTCAATCACATAACGGGACAAAAGAAAAATCGTCACCAGATTGACTACCGACAGCACCAAATAGGGAACGGCCTTGCTGATAATTATCCAGGCCGGACGAATCGGCGACACAAGCAGCAGCTCCAATGTCCCGTTTTCTTTTTCCCGGACTATCGAAATGGCTGTCATCATCGAACAAATGAGCATCAGGATAAGGCTCATCACACCGGGAACAAAGTTATATGACGACTTCATAGCGGGATTGTAGACATATTCCACCGTGGGCATCCTGCCGGACGAACTGACACCGTCCTGACCATTGATTTCCTCGACGACATCGTTGATGACACCGGTCACATAATTGACAATAACCTGTGCCGAATTCGGATCGGAAGCGTCACCGATAATTTTTACGGCTGCTCGTCCGTTTTTTGTCAGCTTCTTCTCAAAATCCTTTTCAAAACAGACTGCCACATCCACTTCACTTCTTCGGAACCGACCGCCGACCTCCACCGGTGACTCATAGCGGGACTCGACCTGCAAATATCTGTTATTGTCCATCCGTTCCGCAATCTGCATCACCAGCCTGTCCCTCATATCTCCAACAATGTCCACCCGGGCATTATTAATGTCGGTGCTGACAGCAAACCCGAAAAGCACAATCTGGACAATCGGCATAATCAGCACAATCAGAATTGTGCGCCGGTCCCTGAAAATATGCAGAAACTCTTTCGTTATAAATTTACGGAACTCTTTCATAGCCTCACACCCGTTTTGCATGTCCCGCCAAAGTGCGGAACACCATGTCCATATTTGCAGCACCGTATGCCGCCTTCAAATCCTTCGGCGAACCGATAGCCTCAATCCGCCCGTCAACCATCACCGACACCCGATTGCAATATTCCGCCTCATCCATATAGTGGGTAGTGACAAAAATCGTCGTACCGTGGTCGGAAGCCTCATAGATGATTTCCCAAAAGTTTCTCCGCGTTTCAGGGTCGACACCACCGGTCGGCTCGTCAAGAAAAACTATCTGCGGCTCGTGAATCATCGCTATGCTGAAAGCCAATTTCTGTTTCCATCCTAATGGAAGGTCGGCGACAAGCGTGTTTTTCCACTCTTCCATTTTCAACGAGGCGAGAATTGCCTCGCTTTTTTCAGCTATCAGCCTTCTGTTCAACCCGTAAATTCCTCCGAAAAGGCGGATATTTTCCCAGACCTTCAAATCGGAGTAAAGCGAAAACTTCTGGCTCATGTAGCCGATATGGCTTTTTATCTTCTCCGGCTCGGAATTAATGTCAAATCCCGCCACACTGCCGCCCCCGGACGTCGGACGGCTCAACCCGCACAACATTCGGATAGCCGTAGTTTTGCCCGCGCCGTTTGCTCCGAGAAATCCGAAAATCTCCCCTTTCGCCACGTCGAACGAAATTCCGTCGACAGCGGTAAACGTTCCGAACTTTTTCGTCAGGTTTTTGACATCTATAATTTTGTTGTCCATAGCTTACTTTCTTTTAGCCAACTGCATAAAACAGTCCTCAATTCCCGCACGGATTTCTGCGACACGGCAGCCGTCAAACCCAGCCTGCGACAAACGACGGGAAATGTCGTCAACAGTCAACCGGCTGTCGCTCACTGCCAGATGGTGTTCCGACCCGAAGGCGAAACAACTGACCGTTTCTTCCATCTGCCGCAAAAATTTCAGGAGCGGATAAATAGGTTCTCCGCTGACAGAGAACAAACGGAAAGGATATTTTGCCACGATGGACTCCACATCACCCGTATCAATGATTTTTCCCGATTGAATCAGCGCGATGCGGTCGCACAACGAGGCTTCATCCATATAGGGAGTCGACACCATTACCGACACGCCGTCAGCCTGTATGCGCTTCAATATATTCCAGAATTCCCCGCGGCTCACGGCATCGACACCTGTCGTCGGTTCATCCAGAAACAACACCGCAGGACGATGAACCAACGCACAGCACAGTGCGAGTTTCTGCTTCATTCCGCCCGACAGTTTGCCGGCCTTACGCTTGCGAAAAGGCTCAAGTTGGGAATAAATGTCCTGTATCGTAGAATAGTTTGCACTTACCGACGTGCCGAATATCGTAGCGAAGAAATCCATATTTTCCTCCACACTCAAATCTTCATATAGCGAAAACTTGCCGGGCATATAGCCGACCAGCGGACGAATTTTCCGATAATCCTTCACCACATCCAACCCTTCGACCGTGGCACTGCCTTCATCGGGCAAGGTCAAAGTAGTCAAGATACGGAACAATGAGGTCTTGCCGGCACCATCAGGACCAATCAGTCCGAACAGTTCTCCTTTCGCGATTTGCAGAGAAACATCGTCCAGCGCCTTCACCTTTCCGTATTTTTTGCCGATATGCTGCACATCAATGGAATACATAGACTCAAACGCCTCCTTTTATTTTAAAAGTACGTAAGCATACATGCCGATACGGAGAAAACCGTCGTTCTTCACGGCCACCTTGGTTGCATAGACCAAATCAGCCTGTTCGTCCTTGGTCTGTATGTTCTTGGGCGTAAACTCCGCCTCGTCGGAAATCCAGCGGATAACGCCTTCATAGGTACGGGGATTGTCGGTACCGTCCTCTGCCACCACTTTCACCTTATCGCCCAACTTGATGTCGGAGAGTTGCTTCGTCGAAAAATAAGCTCTGACAAACACGTCGTCAAGATTGGCAATCTTGAACAATGACTTTCCGGAAGTGACCGTTTCGCCCTCTTCGGCATATTTTGTCAATACGGTACCATTGATAGGCGATGTGACATAGCACTTTTTCAGCAAGTCGGCCTTCTGCGCCACCTGAACATCGTACACATCCATCTCCTTGCAGATGTTTCCATTGTTTTTTTCATACGTCTGCCTTTGTGCAGCAATGTCGCTTTCCGCAATTTTGATTTGCGCGGCAAGGTCGTCAACCTGCTTCTGTGTTCCCGCATCTTTCGACAAAAGTGTGCGGTAGCGCTCATAGTCAGTTTTCAGATTTTCAAGATTGGCATACTGCGCACGAAGCTGTCGTTCGATGTCCACCACCTTTGTCTTTGCACCCTCCTTGCGTTCCTCCAGTTCCCGTTTCTGCAAAAAAGTGGGAACAGTGTCCAGATAGCCGACAAGCTCGCCTTTTTCCAGACGGTCACCCTCTTCGACGTTCAGCCACATAATCTTTCCGCTGTTTTCAGCAGAAACCACCACCTCCGTTGCATCAACCTGTCCGCAAGCGTCGAACTCCCGTTCGCGTTCATGACAGGCCACAGTTGTCAGCAGCACGGCTGCCGCTGCTATACGAATGACAAGTTTCATAATCCTTTCCTCCCGTTATTTTATTCACCGACAATATTCTTCAACTTTCTCACAGCCTTCATCAGCTGTACCTGATGCAACGACTCGTTGACCCGCGCATTGTGTTCATCGTCAATCATCGTCATCAGATCGGTCATTTTTATCACGCCGCTGCGGTACTGCTCCTCGCCCGCCTGCCGAATCCTTTCACGCAGCCGGATGATTTCGCTGTCCTTACCTAACGCATCCTTGATTTTACGGATACTGTTCATCTGCTCCGTCACATCCAGCGATGTGTTCAACAGAAAAGTTTCCCGCTCATACTCGATATTTTCCTGCTGGATTTCCATCTTGCGGATATCATTTTTCCGGCTATAAAGCGCTCCGAAGTTCCATTGCATCTTGATGCCTGCCACATAGTACGGCCGAATTTCATCTTTCAGCATATTCAACCCCGGCTTGCCAAGACCTCCCTGCAAATAAAAATTGAATTTTGGCGAAAGCCTTGCCTGTAAGCCTTCACGCTGCAGTTTCAACTGTTCAGCCTGCGCATTGTATAATGAAAGTTCCGGACGGCGGACCACCATATCGTCATCTCCGACGGACGTCGACGGCTCGACGAACTCAACCCCGTCGAAACTGCGCCCCGTCAACAGTTCAAGCATGGCAACATACGCCTGACGGTCATTTTTCAGTTCCGCTACGCTCTGTTCACAATCGAGAATATTCACCTCCACAATGTCCAAATCGGACTTATAGGCAACTCCGCTTTCAAGACAGGCTACCACCTCCTTGCGGTTTCGCAGAAGGCTCTGCATCAATATTTCTTTCTGCGCCAACTGCCTGTCGAGAAGCAATACGGAAAGATAGCAGTTTTCCACACGGTCGTTCAGGTTATAGAGCGTCACGTCCAATTGCCGCCGCTTCACATCGGCATCCGCACTTATCTGCCGCTTTTTGTTTTGCGTTTCTCCGCCGTCCCATATCATCTGGTCGACATCGGCAGTCAAACTGTACTGGTAGTTGGAAATATCAAAATCATAGCCGTTAAAATCAAACGGCATTTCAACGACTTCCGACTGATAGCTCGCCTTTCCGTTCAATACCAGCTGCGGAGCCCACTTCTGACGGTTAATTTTCAGGTCGCTCTGTTCAGTTTTGTCAGCCAGCAACATCTCTTTGGCCTGGGGATAATGTTCCCGTGCAAGCCGGATACATTCGTCGAGAGAAATCTGCCCCTCGGCTCTTGCAAGCAGGCTGAACATTAAAACAGCCGCCACACTGACCACTTTCATTGTCTTGCCCATAATTAATATATTTGTTTAACAGACCTGTTGGTAATAGGGTCAAAAAATAACAGGCAGCCGCGCCTGTCATCTTTTTACGCAGGAATTTCCCCATAAAGCCGGCAGTACACGGTGTTGACGATTTCCCGTTTCTGCTCCGACAGAAAAGCGTCAATCTGCTCCGGCGTGTAGTGAAGCACATCGCGAAGCCCTGTAATGGCCATGAAAGCCGACATGTTCATGGAAAATATATCGTAAACCAACTGTTTCAAAGAAATGTCATTCATTCTGCCCCCGGCAATTTCCTGCGAAAGCATGCTGCGATGGCGTTCGACAGCCCCTTGCAAAGCATTGCCCGAAGTCTTCACATAGCCGTCAAGCAGCCGCGGCTGATGCTTTGCCACATCGTAAATAAGGCCGGGCAACTGACGGTGGGTGTTCAGATAATCAAAAAGCACTTCCACCCCCTTGCGGATGGTTTGCCACACAGGGCGTTCCATCGACATAAGCGGACGCAACGTGCCGGCAAGTTCTCCTATATTTTTGTCCAGCACCTTGATGAAAATCTGCTCCTTCGTGCGGAAATAATAATGAAGCATAGCATGGGTCACCCCTGCTTCCTTGGCAATCAAAGTGGTGGTTGAAAGGATAAAGCCTTTCTCAAGAAACAGCTTTTCAGCTGCATCCATGATTTTCTGTTCTGTCGTTATTTGTCCAACCGTATTGTCTATCATATTTGTCTAACAGATATGTTAATGCAAATATAAACGTTATCTTCCCACATTGTCACAACTGAAGCACTAATTAATGTTAACTCGCCGACACTACCAACAAAAGCTGTCTGAAAACCGGACATAAAAAAAAGAGGACAATGTCAGGAATCCCGACATTGTCCTCTTCGTTATGCCTCATGACTGAGCTTTACTGGATTTCAATCACACGTTTCTGTTTCGGCAATTCTTCTTTTACCAGTTTCGGCAATTCGATGTCAAGCACACCGTTGTTGACGGTAGCAGAAATCTTTTCTTTGTCGACATCTTCCGGCAAAATCATTGTCTGCTGGAACTTTGAGTAAGAAAATTCGCGACGCAGATAGCGACCGTTCTTTTCGTCCTCTTTCTTTTCGTTCTTCTTTTCCATGGAGATGACCAAGTTGTTTTCTTCGTCGATATGAACGTCGAAATCCTCTTTCGTCATACCCGGAGCTGCCAGCTCCACTTTATATTCTTTTTCGTTTTCGAGTACGTTGATAGCAGGAGCAGTAGCATTGGCTTTTTCCATCCAGTCGTTGTCAAAAAAATCATTGAAGATACTTGGCAACCAATTTTGATTTCTTCTAATCGGCATCATAGTTAAATTCTCCTATATTTTTTTGTTAAACATTCTAATTTTCAACCTCTTGCTCTACTGGGGAGCTTCCGAAGTTCACCCTTAGATAATGCAAAGGGTGTGCCAGTCCAAACAGCAGCAGGAAGGTGGAAATTTTGTCCACTTTTACTGCCAATTCCGGATTCTGGACTGACAAATCTGCATTTCTTCATCATTTTCGCAACGAAAGCAAATGAGTTTCGTTTCGATTGCACATATTTATAAAATAATTCCTATATTTGCATACGGATAGAAACCGTTCCGCCATACTGACAACAGAATGCCGCGGAGATGAATAACACTGATTACTTACACATTACGATTAATATGCCTACTCAACAAAGCATCAACAGAATCTCGGTAGAAAACGACTTGCGCTACCTGCAATTGCTCTCCCGGAGTTTTCCGACCATTGCTGCCGCCAGCACGGAAATCATCAACCTGGAAGCCATATTAAACCTGCCTAAAGGCACGGAACACTTCCTGACCGACATACACGGAGAATATGAGGCCTTCCAGCATGTATTGAAAAATGCCTCGGGCTCCATCAAGCGGAAAGTGCAGGAAATTTTCGGCAACACTTTGCGTGAAAACGAGAAAAAAGAGCTGTGCACGCTTATTTACTATCCGGAAGAGAAAATCATGCTGGTAAAAGCCAAGGAAGACGACATCGACGACTGGTATATCACTACGCTCAACCAATTGGTAAAGGTATGCCAGAACGTTTCTTCGAAATACACACGCTCGAAAGTCAGAAAATCGCTTCCCGCCGACTTCTCCTACATCATTCAGGAACTTCTTCACGAAACCTCGAATGAACCGAACAAGCAGGCATATATCAACAAAATCATCAGCACCATCATTTCCACACGCCGTGCCGACGATTTCATCATTGCCATGTGCAACCTTATCCAACGGCTGACCATCGACTCCCTGCACATCGTAGGCGACATATTCGACCGCGGACCGGGCGCACACATCATCATGGACACATTGTGCAACTATCATAATTTTGACATTCAGTGGGGCAACCACGACCTGCTCTGGATGGGTGCCGCTGCCGGTAACGACAGCTGTATTGCCAACGTAATCCGCATCTGCATGCGCTACGGCATCCTCACGACACTGGAAGAGGGATACGGCATCAACCTGCTCCCGCTTGCCACATTCGCAATGGACACCTACGCCAATGACCCATGCACAGTGTTCGCCGCCAAACAGAAATTTGCCGACAAGACATATACGGAAAAGACACTGCGCCTCATAGCGCAGATGCACAAGGCAATTGCCGTCATCCAATTCAAACTGGAAGCGCAAATCATCAAACGCCGTCCGGAATTCAAGATGAACGACCGCCTGCTGCTGGAGAAAATCGACTACAAGCGCGGTGTGTTCTGCTACGAGGGCAAGGAATACGACATGCTGGACAAGGAATTCCCGACCGTATCTCCCGAAAATCCGTATGAACTGACAGAAGAGGAAAAAGAACTGGTGGAAAAGCTCCACAATTCATTCATCAACAGCGAAAAACTGCAAAAGCATATCCGCTGCCTGTTCACTTACGGAAGCATGTACCTGGTATGCAACGACAATCTGATGTTCCATGCCTCGATTCCGTTGGAAAAGGACGGATCTTTCAAGAAAGTGACCATCAACAACAAAAAATATTCAGGCAAGGCTCTGCTCGACAAGGTGGACAACCTGGTAAGAACGGCTTATTTCGACGACAACGACTCGCCGGAAAAGGCTTTTGCACTTGACTATGCATGGTATTTATGGTGCGGACCTGACTCCCCACTGTTCGACAAGAACAAAATGGCGACATTCGAACGCTATTTCATTGCCGACAAGGAACTGCACCGCGAAGAAAAAGGCTACTACTACACGCTCCGCGACCGTGAAGACATATGCGACAACATTCTCCACGAATTCGGAATTACAAGCGGACATTCGCACATCATTAACGGACATGTCCCGGTGAAGACAATCAAAGGCGAACAGCCGATTAAGGCCAACGGAAAGCTGCTGGTCATCGACGGAGGATTCTCGAAAGCCTATCAGCCGGAAACGGGCAT
>ULSJ01028796.1_pt1 | contig 29462 bp, 27 predicted proteins | sample 1956291 | NCBI WGS metagenome assembly ULSJ01 (sample SAMEA4835705, study PRJEB28245) | human gut metagenome | biome: gut microbiome; material: fecal sample | place: Denmark | collected 2008 | reverse complement strand
CCTGCCATAATTGCACCTGTACCGTATCCTGCAAGCACATAGTCGCTGATCCATACAGGAATTTCTTTTCCTGTCAACGGATTTACCGCATATGAGCCGGAGAATACGCCTGTCACTTTTTTATCAATAAGGCGTTCACGTTCTGTCTTATGTTTGATTTCGTTCAGATAATTGTCAACAGCTTCCTTCTGTTCGTCGGTAACGAGCAACGAAACGTATTCGCTTTCCGGAGCCAAAACCATAAAGGTAACACCAAACACTGTATCGGCACGGGTAGTGAAGATTTCAAGATTCAAATCCTTGCCTACTACCTTGAAGTTCATTTCAGCACCTTCCGAACGGCCAATCCAGTTGCGTTGCGTTTCCTTCAACGAATCCGTCCAGTCGATAGTTTCCAATCCGTCCAACAGACGTTGTGCATAAGCCGAAACGCGCAGACACCATTGGCGCATCATTTTCTGTTCAACAGGATAACCGCCGCGAATAGAAACACCTTCGCTCACTTCATCGTTGGCAAGTACCGTACCCAGCTTCGGACACCAGTTTACCATCGTATTGCCCAAATAAGCGATACGGTAGTTCATCAATGTATTCTGCTGTTCTTTTTCCGACATTGCCTCCCATTCGTCGGCAGTGAATGAAAGTTCTTCGCTACAGGCGGCATTTACGCCTTCCGTACCATTCTTTTCAAAAGCGGCAACAAGATTGTCAATCGGCATAGCCTTTTTAAGACCGTTGTCATAATAGCTCTTGAACATTTTTATGAAGGCCCATTGTGTCCATTTATAATAGGAAGGGTCGCAAGTCTTTATTTCGCGGCTCCAGTCATAGCAGAAGCCAATCTTGTTCAACTGTTCACGATAGCGGTTAATGTTATTGACAGTAGTAACCTCCGGATGCTGACCGGTCTGAATGGCGTATTGTTCTGCCGGAAGGCCATAAGCGTCATATCCCATCGGGTGAAGCACGTTAAAACCTTGCAGACGTTTGTAGCGTGAATAGATATCGGATGCAATGTAGCCGAGCGGATGGCCTACGTGCAAACCTGCTCCCGAAGGATATGGAAACATGTCAAGCACATAAAACTTCGGTTTATCCTTATTAATATCGGCTTTGTAAATATTGTTATCTTTCCAATACTGCTGCCAACGGCTTTCTATCTCTTTGTGATTGTATTCCATTTTATATATTGTTTTTTATTTTATCAAACCAAGTGATCGGGAAATTTCCAGCATGCGCTGGATAGGCTTGACAGCCTTTTCGCACAGTTCTTTTTCTATAACAATTTCCGGTGTCTCGTTTTTAAGACATTCATATATCTTTTCCAACGTATTCAAACGCATAAAATTGCATTCGTTGCAACCGCCCTGTTCCGTCAGAGCCGGAATGAATACCTTGTCGGGCGAAGCCTTGCGCATTTCATACAGAATACCGGCTTCCGTCACAACTATAAATTCCTTGCTGTCCGATTTGATGGAATAGTCGAGTAACGCCTTAGTCGAACCTATCTTGTCGGCATATTCAAGCAGCTCCTTTTTACATTCCGGGTGAGCCAGCACTTTGGCCTGCGGATGCTTTTCCTTCAATTCAACCAACTTTTCAACAGAGAAACTTTCGTGAACATGACAACATCCGTTCCACAGTTTCATGTGACGGCCGGTCATACGATTGATATATCCGCCCAAATTACGGTCGGGACCGAAGATAATTTTCTGGTCTTCCGGAAAACTCTCCACAATCTGACGTGCGTTGGAAGAAGTGACAATGACATCAGTCAAAGCCTTCACCTCAGCACTCGTATTGGCATAGCTGATGACAACATGTCCGGGATTTTCCTTAATAAACTTTTCAAACTCGGCAGCGTCGCAACTGTCCGCCAGCGAACATCCCGCATTCAGATCAGGAACAAGCACCTTCTTTTCAGGAGAAAGTATCTTGGCCGTTTCAGCCATGAAATTGACTCCACAGCTGACAATGATGTCGGCATCCGTTTTGGCTGCCACTTGAGCCAAAGCCAGACTGTCGCCAATATAATCGGAAATGGCCTGTACCTCATCACGCTGATAATAATGACCCAGGATAACCGCATTTTTTTCTTTCTTCAGTTGTTGAATAGCTTCCACCAACTCACTATCCGAAAGAGTTAACTTTTTAGAGTTGTCGACATTCATGTTAATCAATAATTTCTTTTTTTTATTTTAAAGAAAAAATATATGATGTTATTATTAGCACGTTGATAACTGCAATAAGTTTTTTGTACTTTTCTTGCATATGAACTTATTAATCTATTGTTACGCTCTATTGGCATTCTTTCAACAGTCAATAAAACTGTAAAATAGATTTTTAAGTGTTTTATCAACAACTTGTTAATAATCGGCAAAGTTAATAAATTTATGGCTTTATGTATGCCTATTTATGTTGAAAAGGCTGTTAAATCATCAATAATTTATTTGTGCTAACTTTTTTTGTTATATGGGTATTGTTTTTATAGCCGGCCGACTATGAGTTATGCAAATTTTTTAGCTATAAAGTTTAAATGACTTATTGAGCGTTTTCAACACGATTATTAACATGTTGTTGATAGCAATTGTTGAATATCAATTTGTGTTGTACTTTTGTAAAAGTAAATCATTTATGTATGAAAAAGAAGACAATGCTTGAACTGGCAAGGGTCAGTTGCGATGAGTATCATCATATAAAGAAAATTCCGCTGGTGGTCATACTTGACGACATCCGCAGTTTGAACAATATAGGTTCTGTCTTTCGGACTGCTGATGCTTTTCTTATTGAAAGGATTTACCTGTGCGGCATTACGGCAACTCCTCCCAGTCCTGAAATTCATAAAACGGCATTGGGGGCGGAAGATTCAGTCGAATGGGAACATGTTGATAACATAATACCGTTGATTGAAAAATTGAAGTCGGATGGATACAAAGTGTGTGCCATTGAGCAGGTTAACGGTAGTGTTAACATGCTCGACTTTACTGTTGATAAAAATGGTAAATATGCCGTTATTTTAGGAAATGAAGTCAAGGGTGTCAAGCAGGAGGCTGTCGACGCTTCAGATGTGTGTATTGAACTGCCGCAATATGGAACGAAACATTCGTTGAATGTGTCGATAACTGCCGGCATTGTGATGTGGAATTTCTTCATTTCCATGAAAAAATAGCAGGGCTATTTTTTTTGACCCTCTATGAACAGGTTATTAATAGTTTGTTAACTTTTAATTGTTTGATTTACAATTTATTTTTTAGTTTATAAACAACTGTTGACAAGTAGTTGTTTTATGTAAAATAAAAGAGAGAAAAGTATATGAAGAATTTGTGGAAAACATTGTGCATTATGTTGTTTGGAAGTTGTGCAATGTCCTGTAACAATGCCAATTCCAATAATTCGTTGAGTGTTGATAAGTTTAACGAGATTATAAGTACGGGGAATGTTCAGATTGTAGACGTTCGCACACCGCAGGAATACGGGGAAGGCCATATTTCGGGAGCTGTCAATATTGATGTTATGAACAGCGGTTTTGAACAGAATGTGGATAAGTTGCTGGACAAAAATATTCCGGTTGCCATATATTGTCGCAGCGGTAACAGAAGTAAGACGGCCATGAAGATTTTGTTGAAAAAAGGCTTCAAAGTATACGAACTTGACAAGGGATTCAATGCCTGGAAATCGGCAGGAATGAAGATTGAGCATTAAATTTATATTGACAGGTTGTTGATAGTTTATTAACAGATAAATTACTGATTACAATATAATTAACAACTAATGTTTGCTTGTTAATAACAGTTTTCGACAGACTTGTCAACAGGTTGAAAACTTGCATATATAGAAAAAATGGAGCTATGCGGTGGCACGGCTCCATTTTTTCTATCGGGAAAGATTATTTATTTATCGTACAGTGAATTTGTAGGCATATGAAGCGTTGCCTTTTTTGTATACGGCTACGTATATGCCTGGTTGCAGTCCTGCGAGACTGAGGGTGTTTTCTACGGTTTCATACGACATTACCTTGTTGCCGGACACGGAAAAAACTGATACGTTAGATATGGGAGATGCAGTGTAAAGCTGATTGCCGGAGATATAAACATGATTGTCAACAATCTTTTCAACAGACGACATTTCAGATCCCTGAATGTTCAGCTTGCTCCAATTCTCATCAGCCGTAAACAAGTCGATACATTTTTTGTCCACTGTCAATGTTATGGCCTTCAGATCGCTGATACCGTCAAACATGTCATAATAGAAAACCGGTGCTTCAGTTCTTTCATAAGAAGTCCAGTCAATATCCGTCAAAGCCGTGCAGCTGGCAAAAGTTTTTGTTGCAAAAGCTATGGTGGAGGGTAGTTTTACGGATTGAAGGGAAGTACAGTTTTCAAAAGTGTTAGCCATGCTGCTTGATTTTGTAAGCGCGTTGGAAGCGATGGTTATTTCCTTTAGACTTGAACAATTGTAGAAGGCATTGTTGAGGGAAGTGATTGCGGTGCATCCGCTCAAATCGACGGATTCCAGACTTGAGCAGTTCATGAATGCTTTTGTCAGATTGTTGAATTTTGCAGCTTCTTCAGGTGCCGGCATTGTCACGGTAGTCAATGCCGTACAGTTGACAAATACGCCATTGGAAGAAAAACCTCCGCTGACGAGCAAGTCAGTCCCTTCCTCTATGAGGGCTTCCGACATGTCGACAGATTTAAGTTTGGTGTTGGTTGCCCCGAACCCGGTCGTGCCGATGCCTTGAGCCAGTTCCTGGAAATTGTCGGTATTCCATGTTCCCGTTAACTTGATTGCTTCAGCCTTGGTTAGTCCTCCCGGTATGTCGTTACTGTCGACAATTGTAGGTTCTTGTGAAAATGTAGTAAACGGTATGGATAAAAATGCTACCGTTAAATAATAAAGTAAATGTTTTTTCATAATATGTATTTGGTTTAAAGTATGGAATGACCACTGTGGCAGTCATTCCATACGTGGTTATTGATGTGTTATTTCTTCACAATTTTCATTGTGTTCGGTTTTCCGTCGAGTGTATATTGGAGCAAATAAATGCCTTTTTCAAGATTGTCAACTGTCCAAGTCTGTTCAACAGTATTAGCCTTTTTGAGAAGTGCTCCGGAAAGAGAATAGATGTTCACATTCTGGATGGGTTCGGTTGTGAATAAAGTAGAACCGTTGAATCTTACAGTGTTGTCGGAAAGAACGGTATTTACCGATGCGTCGATTTCCGTTTGTGGGCAAGGAATGAGAACAGGCTTTTTGTAAATGCTGGTAGGAAGCATGTCGACATCCGTATCATCGCCCAATTGTCCGCCCTTATTACGTCCCCAGGCATAAAGTTTGCCATCTGTTGTAATGGTGAGCGAATAGTTTTGTCCGGACGAAAGTACACTGTAGTTCAGTCCTTCCGGCAGAAGCGGTTCAACCAATGTATATGAGCGTGGCATTTCGTCGGAGGAAGAAGTTGCTGTCAGCAGTTTTCCGTTGCCGTCACCCAGTGCGCCGTCAGTGTTGTCGCCTACGGTGTATATTTTAGTAATGACTCCATTGTCACCTACGGCAAATGTGGTTGTATTTTCACATCCCGATACACTGATTACTTTTTCTGTAAAGTTGGAAGCCTTTGTGAAGGTGTTGTAGGAAGAAACCAGTTCTTCTTCTGTCTGGTTGAGGCCAAGCAGTCCGTAAGCATTTGAACCACAAACATACAGTGTGCCGTCATTTTTGACTGCATACGAACGGTTGTCAATTGCCTGCACATAGTTCCAGTCTGTGTCCGTTCCTATTTGGACAGGCGTTTTGGAGGAAGTTTGCGTTCCGTCACCAAGTTGTCCGTAGATATTGTTGCCCCATCCCCAGAGTGTACCGTCGGTTTTCACTGCTATTGTGTGGGAGGAACCCATGGAAACCATTTTCCAATTGCTGTCTGTACCGATTTGAACGGGAACAGTTTCATTTTGTCCGGTGTTGCCGGTTCCTAATTGATTGCTGGAGTTGCTGCCCCATCCCCAAAGCGTACCGTCAGTTTTTATTGCCAAGGCCGTATAGCCCCAGAAGCGTACTGCTGTCACATATGCCCAGTCGGTATCCGTTCCGACCTGTACAGGAGTCTTATGGTCAATACCGTCGCCGGTTCCTTGCACACCGTCTGTGCTTGTTCCTACTGCCCAAAGCGTTCCGTCTTCCTTGATCATGAATCCGTAAGCTTTGCCTCCGGCTACAAATTTCCAGTCTTTAGATGTTCCAACACATGAAAATGTGCCTGTTCTTTCGCTCACATCCGGAACGCCAAGTTGTCCTTTTTCGTTCCAGCCACAAGTCCAAAGTGTACCATCGTTTCTGAGTGCGTAAGTGGTAGCGTCGCCTGCTGAAATATTGGTCCAATAATATTCAGCGTTAGCGTTAAATGTGGAAGCCAATAGTCCGGCTGCCATTAAAAGGGTAAATTTTTTCATAATACTTGATTTTTTATTTGACCATTATTTTGTTAACATCAATCTGTTGATTCTTCTTCATTACCTGAATGATATAGATGCCTTTTGTGAGGCTGAATTCAGCAATCCCGTCGTTCGATGATTTTGATGCGACTGTCGTTCCGGCTATGTTGACGACATTGAACGATGTTGCTTTCGGATTTTTCACCGTTACGCAGCCGTTTGATACAGATACGGATGTTTTGCTGCTTTCGATGGTGTTTTCTATTACTCCTGAGTCGCCGTCCTGGTTGTCGATAATCGGGCAAATCATGAAAGAAGCTCCTGGAGCTGCACCGAAATAGTTGATTGGCAAGGTGTATCCGCTGTTCATGTAGTTGACAAAAGAGTTATGGGCAAAAATGTTTGACATTTGTTCTGTCGGAATCGTTTGGCCCATTACTTCCGTTAGCATGCAGAAATCCTCTGTTGACGGATCATCGCTGAAACCTTCCACTGTGACAAAAAACATGGGCTTGTCCCAGATTTGCAGAGGCTTTTCAAATACGAATTCAGCCACGGCTGCATCTTTCACAGGGAGTTCCCCCTCTTTGGCATCTCTGATTTCACTGAATGGAAGGGTAACAACTTCAATGGGAAGTCCCGTAAAGTTCATTCCGCTTTCATCCTCCAGCGGATACCATACACGTAGAAGCAGTTCTGCCCCTTCTTTATATTTAGTAGGTTTATAGGCAAGATATACGTTGACGCCTGTCATGTGGGCATTGGCGTGGGCCGTCATGAAAAAGTTGCCGTAGCCGGTCATTCCCGCGCTGTTGGTTCCTCCGAGATTTCCTGCGTCCGAGTTGTCAGCACCTTTCAGAGGCAGACGTCCTACCATGTAGGTTTCGCCCCATTTGCGGCAGTTGGCCGTGGTTATTTCTGCTTTTCCGCTGACAAGCAATTCCCCTTCAGCCGTATAGCTGCTTGTGCCGTTGGCTGTTGTGGCAGTCAGTGTGGGAAATTCGTAGTGTCCTAATTCATTGTAGGTCATACTGGCGTTTTGCGTCGTAACGCCGATTTGCGCTCCCGGTGCTGACCAGTTCCATGCCGTCGGACCATTTGTGGTTTTATCGGCATAAATGATTTCTTTATCTTTCGGCGCCCATATAAAGTAATTTTTATTAATAAGGCGGTTGAAGGAAAGATAGTTGCACACGGGGTTCAGATTTTCATCAAGTGTTCCAATACAGCTTAATGCAACCGGATAAGCATATTGGGCATCAGAACCGGTAGTCTCTTCTAAAGTTTCTACCGTCGGTGTCGATAGTTTTACTTCGGAAACAGTAGGGAGATTGTTGCCTGAAAAGGCTGTCAAGCTACTTAGCGACAATAAAACTGTTGCAATTTTTTTCTTTACCATACTTTTTATTTTTAAGTGGAACGATGAAAATTGTGATTATTTGTTGCAATTTTAGTGATTTGTATTTCAAAAGTGAAAAAAATGGCATATACAATGTATATACAAGTAGAAAAAATGCTATTTTTGTATGTTATGAAGAGGTATTTTGCTTTAATAGTGGTTCTTTTGCTGGCAGGAATTGATTTGTCGGCTTCCACCTATATGTGGAAATCCATTGAGCCCGATTTTGACAGGCTTAACGAGAAAATTGAATTCTACCGGAATAAAAATAATATGAATACTGCCGAACTGCGGAAATTGGTTTCGGCCATGTACAGCCTGGCTGATTCTACGGGAAAGAAGCCGATGAAAGCGAGGGCCATCTACTGGGACGCTGAGATATCCGGAAAACAGAACATCGAGCGGGCACTTGCTTTGGTCGATAAAGCTGTCGGAATCGTAGATACGGTAGCTTATGCTTACGACTATCACCGGTTGCTGGCTTTGAAGAGCAATCTGTTGCTGAATAAGGGGCTTTATTTTGAAGCCTATACTCTCTGTTGTCGTCTGTCGGAATATTTTGCCTCTGTGGGTGACTGGGAAATGAAAGCTCTGTGCGACGGCAATACCGGGTTGATTTACCTTTTTATTGACGATTATCAGGAGGCTTTGAAGTATATCGAGAAAGCTCGCTCGTGGTTTCAAGAAAGCCATCAGGATGATATGTTGTTGTTGGCCCAGCAACAGGTGGCGTATATTTATGAACAGACCGGAAAAAAAGACAAGGCCAAGGAATTGCTGAAAAATGTCATCGACAATTTTCCAAAAGACGGAAGGTTGGATATCAAATCCTATTGCATGCTTTCCTATTCACGGTTGCTTGACGATGCGAAGGAACAGAAAAACTGGATTGACAATGCCATTAAAACAGCTGAAGCTGCCCATGACTGGCAATGCCGGATGAGTGCTGTCAAGAATAAGGCTTTCTGGTTTTTTGATAACGGCATGGTCGACAGTGCACAGGTTTTGGCGGAGGAATTGTATGTGCAGTCGAACACGAATTTACTTAAGTTTGGACAGAAAGGCGAAGTGTGCGAGCTGTTGTCGCGGATTTACGGCCAGGAAAAGCGTTGGAAAGAGGCGTATGAAATGAAAATCCGGGCAAGTGAATACAGCGATTCCATTCATGGAAGCCAGGTGAGCTCCAGTATTTTGAAAGGAAAGGTGAAGTTGGCCATTGTGAGTCAGGAATACCAACTTAGGGAACTGGCGATGGAAAAGTCGCAGCTGAAAACGATATTGTGGATAGGCAGCGTTTCGCTGGTGTTATTGCTGATAATGTCGATGATTGCTATCAATCTGCTTCGGAAAAAGGTGCGTTCGGAGAAAAAGTTGCGTGAACTGGAGAAGAAGGAACTGGAAATGAAAATATTCGATGAAATAACGAAAGTGGATACGAAAAACCGTGAGTTGTCGAGTTCTCAACTACTTTCGATGGCAAAGAACGAGAAAATGTCGGATATTATCTCTTATTTGGAAACAGAGCAGGATGAAGGGAATATTGATACCCGTACGGTCAGCCATATCAAGAATATGATGAATGATATTCTGTCGGAAGAAAACAATTGGGAAAAATTCAAGATGCATTTTGAGGAAGTGCATCCTTCGTTTTTCACGAAACTGAAGGAACGGCACCCGAATCTGACGGAAAACGAATTGCGATTGTGTGCCTATTGCAAGATGAACATCAGCAACAAGCATATAGCACAAATGCTGTCGGTCCAACCTCAGACGATAATCATTGCCCGCTACCGTATGCGTAAAAAAATGGGACTTTCGAAAAATGTTCTTCTCGACGATTATATTCGGGAATTCTGATTGTTCAGGGTTGTCAACAAAGTTGTTGACAATGTTGGTAATTCTGTTAAATACTTGTTTATCAGTATTAAAAATGTTGATAAACTGATGATAGCCTGTTGATGGATTGTCTATAATGTGAAAATATAGAGTGGAGGAAAGCGTGCAGGCTTCGCTGTAAAGTCGGCAAATTGTTGACAAGTTATGTGGGAAATTCGTTAGAGTGCCCCTTGTTCTACAAGGGTGCTGATACGGTCAATGATGGCGTCATTTTTGTCTTTTTGTGGATTCCAGTCGGCTTTCAGGCTGACGCCGAACATGCTGCCGAACATTTGCCAGAACGTGGCACGGAATCCGCCGAGGAAGGCTTTGATGATGTCGTAGGATGGTTGGTTGGTTTCCCTGTATATCAGTTTTACAAGAATTCGGGCCTGCCTGCTGCTGAAGCGTTTCAGCTGGGGCTTGTACTGCTCGAATACGTCATGTTCCATGCGTTTCAAGTGTGCTTCCCTTTCCTCTTTTGTCGGAAGAGTTTCTATATATTCATAAGTTTCAATCAGGGTAGCCATGATAAGTTTTGCATAAGGGAGCGCCTTTTTCACGTCGCGGACAGTGCGCCAGTAGAATTTTTCCTCCTTTTTGTTTTTGAACCGTTCCGGGGGAAATACGGTGATGGGATTCATTACCAGCATCAATGTGCTGTCGCTTTCTTCTGTCTGGAAATAATAGAAACCTTTATACACTTTGTTTTGAACCGAAGGAAGGCCGGGAACCGTTTCTTCGGCACCGGCGGCAAAAAATGCCGCCAACAGAAACATTATAGAAAGCAGATATTTCAAAATACAAATCAGTTGTTACAACATCGCAAATGTAGTAATTAGTTTTAATTAAACGGCATTTTCGGGGACAAAAGATATTTTCTGTATTGCGTAAATACAGGAAAATAAAAGTACACGAATGTTAAGCCGTATTTATTTCATTACACCGGAATCGGTATCTGAATTTTGAAGAATTCGGCGATGTGTCTTGTCCTTGCCTTTGTTAAAGATGTAACTTATAGTTAGATTTACAAAGTTGTTGTTATAATTGGCGTAACTTGTAGAAGTCGATTGTATAAACTGGCTAATCAGTTCTTCTTTTTGAGAATAAGCATGTGTTCTGAAAGGATTGTTTATAGCTAAAGCTATCTGGAGTTTGTTTATTTTATAATACCCTGAAAGTTGAATGTTGGCATTTTGTGTTGTTTTTACTTCGTCAAAAAGGTAACTGACCGGTGACAGATAACTGGCTGCGATTCCCCATTTCTTTTCATTATAGCTTAATGAACCACCATACAAAAATGCCGTATATTTGTTTTGATATGCAGTCGCATGGTTTTCGTAATGGTTCATCAATCCGTATGCGGCAATAGACAGTTTTTCGCTGAACAGTTTCTGGCTGGCATACAACTGTGTCTGCACATGTAAATAATGGCCTTCGTTTTTAGAATTGTAGACAAACCGTCGATTCACATCATCATAGCTGATGCTTTGAAAGATAGGATTGACATTATATTGCACATAACCGTTCAATGCACAATATGTGTTGTTTTTCATATAACTTAATGTGAGGCGGTTGGTATATGCCTGATATGGTTTGAGAGCAGGATTACCTATTTTTATCTCATATTCCGACATAGGGCGTTCAACATTTGACAGTAGTGATAAAACGGGTTCATTGGGAACTATGCTGAGATAATACTGCAATGACCACTGTTTTGAAAAAGGAATTTGCAATGTAAGTTTAGGACGGAAGAACAGATAATGTCTGTTTTGCGAATTGTCTTTGCGGTTAGTATAAGACAAACCTCCACCTATTGAATAATTCAGTTTAGTGATACTGCCGGAAAATTCTGCATAATTGTATGTTGAGAAAACATCCATATAGGAAGGAGTCGTCAGATATTCAATGATATAGTCGTTATGAGTTACAGAATAGCTGTTGCGTGTGCCAAACGTGAGATAATGCTTTTTAAAAATAGGCATGTTGTATTTCAATTCTCCGATGACAGAACCATGGCGGCCGTCGGCAAGGTAGCTGTAATTGTAATCAGAATAGCCGTCGGTCAGATATTTTTTTGAATAGAAATCAGAATAGTCAGTTCCAATATAAGTGCCCGTAATATTTGCGTCAATCTTGCTTCCGTTTGCGAACGTGTTCGAATAATAGATGTCGAGCGATGTGTTGTGTTCAACATCTTTCGTATTTGTCTGTTCCGTGTAGAACTGTTTTTCGTCAGTAAGGGTGTTTGACTTTATGTCGGTCGGATTGTTCGTGTTTGATGAGTATTTCAAACTAATGTTGAGAAAGTTGAGCTCTGTAAATGAATGGGTATAGTCAAACTGTGCCGATGGTGAGTATTTGCGGTTGCGATAGTTTTCTCCATGATTTTCAAGATGAAGGATGCTTTGTGGATAATTTAGGTCTTTTGTGCCCAAAGTATAGTTACCGTCGGCTTGATTGTAGTTCCCTGAAAGTTTGAAAGAAAAGCGGTCGTAAGGTTTTACAAGATTGATGTATGCATATCCTCTGCCTAATGGCGTTGTGAGCGCATGAGAAATGCGTACACCGCTTTGAATACCTATAAAATTATTATGAGTTTTTACAAGGATGACGGCTGAAAGTCCCTCACCGTACATAATACCGGGATTGTTCACATATTCAATTCGGGCGATATCCTGCGGCTGTAAGGCTATCAAATCTTTTTGAGTGGAAATCACACCGTCAATGCGTATTTGTATGGATCCATTGTTAAGGGAAGAAAAAGAATGGTTTACAATGTCAAACTTAATGCCGGGCATATTGAGCAGTCTAATTACATCCAAAGCGTCTTGGCTGGATTCACGCACTCTTTGTGTAGGAAAATATGTCATTCGGTCAATTCCCTGATTTATCATTTGGGCGTTGACTGCAACTTCGTCCAATTGATATGATGCAGGATTCATTCCCACATCTTTTGCTTCATAATTACCGCTAAGTCCCACTATCGAAACAGATGTATCGATATATCCGAGAAAGCTGAATTTCAAAGTATAGTCACCGCTTTCCAGATTGTTGAATATGAATAGTCCTTTGGTGTCTGTTTGAGTTTGATCTATGATGCAATTGTCTTTTGATAACATGACACTGACATAGCTTAGACAATTACCGTTTTCTACATCAAGAACATTTCCGGAAATCTTGAATTCTTGTGCAAAACCTGTGAGGACTACAAGTGTCAGACACAATGTCATGAGAGGTCTCATTAAATTTTTCAGTTTCATGGTTGTTTTTATATAAAAACATACGGCATTAACATGATTGGGAAGTTTAAACAGTGTAGTGTGATAATTCATATTTAATATCTTCCTCTATGTTGTTTATAAAGTTGCATAAATTCGTTATCTTTGTAAAAGATAGGATGTGGTTCAGCATAGTCTTAGCTGAAAACTGCGTTTTCGCTGGCCTTTGCACTCGTCTTTCACGTTATTTGTAAAAATAAGAAATTTCTGTCACTTACGGAAATAAAATAAGAATAGGATGGAAAAATATATTGTATCGGCTCGGAAATACCGCCCTTCGTCGTTTAAAACGATTGTCGGACAGCATGCTCTGGCAAATACGCTGAAAAATGCAGTGTTGACGGGCAGGCTTGCCCAGTCATATCTGTTTTGCGGACAGCGGGGTGTGGGGAAGACGACTACGGCGCGTATTTTTGCGAAGGCTATCAACTGTGAAAATCTGGGTGCCGACGGCGAGCCATGTAATCAGTGCGAATCGTGCAGGGCTTTCAACGAACAGCGTTCGCTGAACATTGTGGAGCTGGATGCCGCTTCCAACAACTCTGTCGACGATATCCGCGATCTGACCGAGCAGGTCCGTATTCCTCCTATTTCCGGAAAATATCGTGTGTTTATCATCGATGAGGTGCACATGCTTTCGGTGCAGGCTTTCAATGCTTTTCTGAAGACATTGGAAGAGCCGCCAAGCTATGTGATTTTTATCCTTGCCACGACTGAAAAGCAGAAAATTCTGCCTACTATTTTGTCCCGCTGCCAGAAATATGACTTCCAGAGCATCACGGTGGCTGATATTGTCGAACAGCTGCAATATATCGCACACGAGGAGGGATATACGGCTGAACCGGCCGCTCTCAACGTGATTGCACAGAAGGCCGACGGCGCGATGCGCGATGCCCTGTCGATCTTCGACCAGGTAGTGGCGGCTTCGCGTGGAAATGTAACCTATCAGGCTACCATCGACAACCTGAACCTGCTGGACTATGACTATTATTTCCGTCTGGTCGACTGTTTCTTGCAGGGGAATGTGGAGCAGTCGCTCTTGCTTTATAAGGAAGTGCGCGACCATGGTTTTGATTCCCGGTTGTTTATCAACGGATTGGCTTCCCACCTGCGCGAACTGCTGGTGGCTCGGACACCTGAAACGGCCTCACTGGTGGAAGTGACAGCCGATGTGGCCGAACGCTACCGCGAGCAGATGTCGCGTTGCAAACTGGGGGCGATTTTCAATGCCATGGAGCTTTGCAACACCTGCGATTTGACTTATAAGGATTCTTCCAACAAGCAGTTTCTTGTGGAACTGACTCTTATCAAAATATGCCAGTTGTTCGGTGGCGGTGCGCCGGTAAATCCGGGCGGTGGCGGACGTCCTGTTGAAAAGTTACAGAATAATGCTCCACAGGGGAGCGCACAGCCGGCAAGAACAGCCGCTCCTGCCCCATCCGTAAGCACCCCTCGGCCTGCCGTGCAGAACACTGCAAAGCCTCAGCCCTCTCCGGCTTCTCCTGCCAATGTCGCAGGCGGTTATAAGATAACCGATTTGTCGAACAAGAAACTGGTGGGTGTTCCTTCCATTTCTATTAAGAAGAGCTTGGAGGAATCGTCGAAGAAACATCATGTACAGGATGCGGCGAAGGTGGAAGAAAAGGCGTCGGTGGCGAATGTTGTCAGGAAAAACGACTATTCCTATGACAAATTCAAGGATGCCTGGAGGGAATTTGTCATTTCCCATCCCGATGAAATCATTCTTACCAATGCCATGAAGGTGGCTTTCCCGCAGGCTGTCGGTGAAAACCTCTATCGTTTTACGGTGGAAAATCAGGCTCAGGTGGAGGTGTATGAGCGCAAGAAGCGCGAACTGATTTCTTTTATCCGCGATTTTTTGCAGAACGATTTGGTGCAGCTGGAAGTCGTGGTGCGTGAGATGGGCGAACGTGAAAAACTATGGACACAGCGCGAATTGCTTGCCGATGTGCTGGAAAATAATCCTAAGGCAAGTGCATTTATCAAGAAATATCGCCTGAATCTGGCTTAGGCTACTTCCTTTTTCATTCCATTGACAACGTAATGTTTGCGGTATTCCCGCTATTTTCCGTCTTCTTTTTCCAAATATTTATTGATGGCATTTTTCAGATGAGCTGCTGTAACTTCCGTTTCGGCGGCAGTTTCGATGTTTGTCGTGTCAAAATAGATGACGGCCTTTTTATAGTGCATTTCGCGGGCTTCGAGGTTTTTCCGGATGAAATCCATCAGTTCGTCGTCCGACTTGTTGGCAATCACTGGGCGTTTGGCCTTTGCGCTGGGTTTGGTGAGGCGTTTGAAAAGGCGCTCGATGGGGATATGCAGATAAACGGTCAGCCCGTGGGTGTTCATCAGTTCCATATTGTCGAAAAAGCATGGTGTTCCCCCGCCGCAGGCAATGATGGTGTTTTCAAAGTCGCACACTTCTCTTAGAATACGCCGTTCGATTTCGCGGAATCCGTTGTCGCCGTGTTCGGCAAACAGTTCCTTTATGCTTTTGTGGTAGCGGTTTTCTATGAAAAGGTCGAGGTCGATGAAGTCATAGTCCAATTGTCGGGACAACACTCTTCCGAGTGTGGTTTTTCCCGAACCCATATAGCCGATAAGGAAAATTGGTTTCATAGTGACATGTATTATTTTTTCTCCGTTTTGGGAAGTATGAGGTTGAGGACTACACCGACAATGGCGGCAAGTCCGATTCCGGTCAGTGAAAAGTTGCCGAGTGAGAGCGTCACTCCTCCGATACCGACAGTGAGTGTCAGCGAAATGATGACGATGTTGCGCGTGTTACTCAGGTCGAGCCGGTTCTGAATCATGTTGTTGATGCCGGCGCAGGCTATGGTTCCGAAAAGAAGCAGCATGATGCCGCCCAATACGGCTTCGGGAATGGATTTAAGCAGTGCGCTTATTTTCCCTATGACGGAGAACAGAATGGCCGTCACGGCCGCTATGCGGATTACCTGCGGGTCGGTTATTCTGGTGATGGACATGGCTCCGGTCACTTCCGAATAGGTGGTTACGGGAGGGCCTCCGACGATTCCTGCAAAAAGGCAGGCAAGTCCGTCACCGAACAGGGTGCGGTGCAGGCCCGGCGATTTGATGAAGTTCTTGCCGGTTACGGAATTGACGACATAGACGTCGCCGATGTGCTCGATGACGGGAGCTATGGCCACGGGAATCATAAACAGGATAGGTTCCCAGGATATTTCGGGAAATGTGAATTGCGGAAGGCTGAACCAGGCGGCATCGCGCACCGGCTGGAGGTCGACTTCGAAGAACAGCAGGGCTGTGATGTAGCCGGCAATGATTCCGCAGAATATGGGAATGAGGCGTAGGAGTCCTTTCGCCTTGATGGAAACGAAAACGGCTATGACAAGGGATACAAGGGCTATTATCCAGTTGGATTCGGCCATCGACACCCCGGTTTTTGCCAGAGAAAGGCCGATAAGGATGATGACGGGCCCTACGACTACGGGAGGAAACAGCTTTTCTATGATTTTAATGTCCTGCCATTTTACCAGGGCACTTGTGATGAAATAGACCAAAGCCACCCCGATAAGTCCGGAAAGCGTGCCGGATAGGCCGTAAAGTTGTGTGGCGCTGATGATGGGAGCAATGAAGGCAAAGCTGCTGCCCAGAAAAATGGGGACGATGCCTTTGGTGACGAGATGGAATATCAATGTTCCGATACCGGCAACGAAAAGGGCTGTCGACGGGTCCATGCCTACCAGCAAGGGAACCAAAACTGTTGCTCCGAACGCAACAAACAGAAATTGCACGCCTACGATGATTTTTTTTGTAGGGCTTAGCTTTATATCCGGTGACATTATGTGGTTTTCTTTTTTCCGGATACAAATCTACAATTTTTATTTGATTTCGGGTAGCGGTTGGGCGTTCAACTTTCGGCGCGGAAACGTACGGATACAAAAAAACCTCGAAAAGGACTTTCGAGGTTTTTTGAGCGGAAGACGAGGCTCAAACTCGCGACCCTCAGCTTGGAAGGCTGATGCTCTATCAACTGAGCTACTTCCGCAGTAAATTAAGGAGGAAGTGGGCGAAGATGGATTCGAACCACCGAAGGCATAAGCCAGCAGATTTACAGTCTGCCCCATTTGGCCACTCTGGTATTCGCCCTTGTGCTAATTGCGTTGCAAATGTACGACGAATATTTTAATTGTGCAATACTCGCCGTGCATTTTTTCGCAATTTTTCCTCTTTTTGTCCGTAGGGTTGTTTTCACCCCAATGGGTCATTCGACTTTTGGCAGGGTTGGATTAAAGTGTCTGATAGAAATTTACCATTTTGATGGCGGCTTCAGCAGCTTCCGTACCCTTGTTGCCCAGTTTTCCTCCGGCGCGTTCGAGAGCCTGTTCTTCGTTGTCGGTGGTCAGCACCCCGAAGATGACAGGAATGTCGCCGTTGGCGTTGAGGGTGGTGACGCCTTGGGTAACGCTGTCACAAACGTAGTCGAAGTGAGGTGTTCCTCCACGGATGACGCAGCCGAAAACGATGACGGCGTCCACTTCCGTGTCCTGAATCATGCAGGCTGCTCCGAAGGTGAGTTCCACGCTTCCCGGCACATAGCGTACAATGATGTTTTCTTCCGGATAGCCTTCGCGCTTGAATACTTCCAAAGCGCCGTCGAGGAGAGCGTTGGTGATGTGGCTGTTCCATTCGGCTACGACGATACCCACTTTCAGGTCCTTTATTTTAGGCAGCGGGGTTGCAGGTTTGTGTTCAGCTCTTAATTCTGTAGACATAGTTGCAGTTTTTTTATGAGTTATGAAATTAAATTCTTGAAAAAGGCGATAATGCTGGATTCTGCCTTCTGACTGCCGTTGAGGTAGGCGTTGATTCTCTCCAGTTCCTTTTCGGCTTTTAGCTTCTGGGCAGAGGTCCGCAGGGTTTCCAGCAGCCGGATGCCCGTTTCTTTCCGCATGGGCAGGTAGAGCAGCGCTTCGGCAAGCTGGAGTGACAGTCGGAGTTCTTTTATGCCGAACCGTGGACTGAGTTTCTGCTGATAGCGTATGGCTTTGGTGTAGAGCCGTACGGCTGTGCGGTAGTGTTCCATTTCAAACATGGCTTCAGCCTCTTTTGAGATGGAGTTGATCAGGCTGTTCATGGCTTCGGCCGCTCCCGACTTGACCGCATCCGTGTAGTATTCCGTCGCAGCCTGATGGTGGGCGAGCGTGTTGAGCATCTTGATTTTCGAGCGGTAGATTTCCGTTGTGGCGGCGGCAGTATAGGCGGCTGCCTCAACGAAGCGTTCCGACTGGCTTTTCTGAATCCGGTTGTAGATGGCCGATGCTTTTCCAAGGGCTTTTTCAGCCTTGGTCTTGCGGCGGTTTTGATGGCACACTACGGCATAGTCGTAGAGCAGTGCGGCGGTCATTGCAGCCACTTCCGTATCCTTTTTGTCGTTGCAGGCGGAGAGCAGTTGCAGCGAGCCGATGATGCGTTCTCCGGCTTTTTCGTATTGCTGCAGGGCGACGGCAATCCATGCGCCTATCTGGAAATAGGAGGCGCGGACAAGCGTTTCTGCCGCTTCAGGCTCCGGGAGAACGGTGCTTTCAAAAAACGATTCGGCTTCGGCAATGTTGCCCTTTTCCACGTGGCTGATAAGGGCGAGCCTTGCGGTTTCTGCCGGGCAGGGAACTGCTTCGGCGGCCGCAGGCGGCAGATAGGTGAGGTGGAACGGAAGCTGCTTCATGTCGGTTCGTTATTTCAGTTGGTTGACAATTTCGTCGGAAACCGTATTCCGGTGGGTGCGCGAACTGTCGGCTGCACAGGCAAGCGCTGTCTTCACGATGTCGGTCCATGTTTCGATGCTCACATCGTTGAGCGTGTTCCGAAGTATGTTGTGCTTCAGCAGTCCGTGAACGATGCCCGCGCAGAACGTGGCGTGCCATCCCAGCTGGTTTTTCGGCTTGTCGCCGGTATAGTCCTGATGGAAATTGCCTTTCGGCGCATGCATGGTTACGTTGAAACCGTTGTCCACGAAAAGGAAATTCGGGCAATAGAAGAGAATGTGGTCGTTGTAGCAGCGCAGGGAATCTTCCTTCTCGTAGATTTTCTTCATGTCGGATTCGCGGGCAAGCACGAAGTCGGCAAACTCAAGGTTCTCGTGGATAGAAGGCATCACACGGGTAATACGGCTGCACAGTTCCGGCTGGAATCCCGGCAGGTAGACGATGATGGCCTTACGCTCTACTGCATAGTTGAGCAGCTCGAGGAGCGGCTTGCGCACGTCTTCCTCGATGGCAAAGTAGGCACCGAACACAACGATGTCGTCCTCTTCGATTCGCGGCCAGAGCACGTTGAAGCGGTTGACCGGATATTTGCGGTATTCGGAATAGGAAGTTTTCCCGTCGGAGTTGCTGAATATGAGTGAAACCTGCGAAAGTCCGTCGGTGTAGCGGTCGACCGATGCCACCCCTACTCCGTTTGTTTTCAGGAAATCGACAATCATGTCGCCGACGCTGTCGTTGGCACATTCGCTCACATATTCCACCTGATGTCCTAGGCGTGCCAGCGAAGCCGCCATGTTGGCGATGCGGCCGCCGGTGAACGAAGCTGCCGGTTTTCCGTCGATATGGATGATGTCGAGCGACGATTGTCCGATAGCAATAACTTTTCTCATTTTCGTATATTATTGTTTTTCTCCGCGGCTTTTTACACCGAGATAGCCGCCGTGGTGACGCATGGCGTACATTTCTTTTGTGAATCCGGTTGTTTTCATCACGTTGACGACAAGCACGTCACCGATTACCGTCATCAGCGTGGTGCTTGTGGTCGGAGTCAGGCCGAGCGGGCACACTTCCGGAGCGTTGCCTGTCCAGAGGCAGATGTCGGATATTTCAGCAAGTTCGCTGTTGTTGTTGCCTGTGATGACAATGATTTGCAATTTCGGGTTCATCCGTTTGGCAAGGTCCACCAGTTCGATGATTTCGCGGGTTTTTCCCGAATTGGAAAGCAGGAGCATGATGTCATTCTGCTGCATGACGCCGAGGTCGCCGTGCTGGGCCTCGCTCGGATGCAGGAATACTGCCGGAATACCGGTAGAGGAAAAGGTAGTGGCAATGTTCATGGCAATCTGTCCGGCCTTTCCCATACCGGAAGTGATGAGTTTGCCTTGTTTGTTCCACACTTGTTCCACAATCATGGCTACAGCTTTTTCGTATCCGTCGGTGACGGGAATGCTGGCTACAGCCTTACTTTCAGCAGCAAGAATTTCTTGCATGGACTGTTTGATGTCAATCATAAAAGTCTTTTTTATTCGTTTTCTTCGTTTGACGGTTCGAGAAGGTTCCGGCCTTCATAGTCGCAGATGGCCTTTATCCATGCTGCCGACAATTTGGTCGAACATTGGTTCTTGATGTCGTAGCCCACCATGATGGTCACGCATTCGCTCTTGATTTCCTTGGTGGAAAGGTTTACGATGCGCTGATGGAGCTTGAAGCTCTTTTCGTGGATGGATTCCACGCGGGTGGTCACGGAAATGGGTTCTCCAAAATAGATGGGAGAATAGAAATTGCAGTTGACATTGGCTATCACCACATCGGCACGCTGCCAGTCGAGCAGTTCCTTGCGGATGGTGGTGAAATAGGCTGTCTTCCCTAAGTCATAGTAGGAAAAATACACAGAGTTGTTGATATGTCCCAATACGTCTACGTCGTTGAAACGCATCTGCACCGGTATAGTATGGCGGAATGCCGGTGATTCTTCCATTTTTACTGCTTTTTCGTTTTCTTTCATAGCTTATCTGAATATTATATCGTCGATAACATCGGCGCCGGTGGTTTCGTTCAGTCGTCTTACGAGCGACGAGCGGTTGAGCATAAGCTCGTTGCGCAAGGGTGCCGAGGTTATTTGCACATACAGTTTTCTGTGGCTGACAAACCGTCGGACGGTCTGGCGGTTGATGTAGGGTCCCACCACTTCCGGCCACAACGCTTCCAGTCGGCGGGCATTGATGCTGTCGTCGAGCTTGGCGGGGTTGAGGTATTCCGCCATGATTTCTCCGATGGATTTAGCGTCAGTCGATTTCATGTTCGTCCAATGGTTTACATTCGCCGTGGTCGACGAGGAAAATCCGGTAGTCGCTTCCTACGGTCTGGATCGTTTCGTCGATGTGCTGGCGGTTGGTGTCGGAAATAAAAATCTGTCCGAACGAAGGCTCCGACACGATGCGCATGATGTTGGCCACGCGCAGTGCGTCGAGCTTGTCGAAAATGTCGTCGAGCAGCAGCAGCGGCGTGATGCCCGCTTCCCTTTTCAGAAACTCAAACTGTGCGAGGCGCAACGCTATCGTGTAGGTCTTGCACTGTCCCTGCGAGCCTGTCTTGCGCATGAGCGCATCGCCGAGCATCAGTTCAATGTCGTCGCGGTGTACGCCCTGCGACGTGTAGCCCAGCACGCGGTCCTTGCCGAAATTGCTGCGGAGCACGTCGGCACAGCTATGTTCGTTCAGTTCGCTCCGGTAGTCGAGTCTGACAGTTTCGTTGCAGTTGCCTATCGCGTTGTAGTAGCGCATGAAGATAGGCGTAAACTGCTCTATCCACTCCCGTCGGGCGCGGTGGATTTCCGTAGCCGCCTCGCAGATATAGCCGTCCACTGATTCATAGAGTAGCGGGTCGCTGTAGCCCTGCTTCAGCATGGCGTTGCGCTGTTCGATGCCCTTGCCGTAGCGGATGAGCGCATCCAGATATCCGGCGTTTCCCTGCGAGATAATCTGGTCGATAAGTCGGCGGCGTTCCTCGCTGCCGCCCTGAATCAGGTTCCAGTCGTTCGGCGAAACCATCACCAGCGGAAGCAGGCCGATATGCTCGCTCAGCTTGCGGTATTCCTTACCGTTGCGCTTCACCGATTTCTTTTTCCCTTTCTGGATGGCGCACGAAATGTTTTCCTGCTTACCGTTGCGTTCGTATTCGCCCTGAAGCAGCATGAACTCCTCGCCGTAGCGCACCGTGTTCGTATCCGTACGGTCGAGTCCGCTCTTGCAGAAGCTCAGATAATGGATAGCGTCAAGAATGTTCGTCTTGCCCATCCCGTTGTTACCCAACAGGCAGTTGACCTTAGCCGAAAACGCCAGCGAAGCCTCGGCAATATTCTTGTAGTTCAATATGGACAGACTCTTGAGTATCATAACGCAAATTTACGCTATTCCCGCCAAAATTCCACTCCCTTTCCCCTAAAAAAGTCGAAAACCCTTTCCTATCCGTAATCAGTATGGAAAAACTTCCTAAATTATACAAAAATGGCTCTGCCAAACTTCTGTCGAAGAAAGATAGAGCCATTTGTCTTTATTGTGTATTTAATACTATGTGTTCTACATCACAACTATTTATGAATTTAAAATCGCATTTTAGAATACTACTTTGCGGTTTCCGTTGGAAGTCTGGAGAATATAAAGACCAGCCGGAAGGCGTAGTTCACTGCCGCTACCGCTATACACCTCGCGACCGTTCAAGTCGTAGATGCGCATATCTTCACCCGCAAGATTGCGCAACATGCCGTCACTCACCACAATCTTATCAGTTTCCACTGTGCCAACGCCGGCATCCTGTCCTTCAATTGTGCCAAATTCCTTCCACACATCTGCGCTTTTGTATTTCTCAACACTATATGTAGGTACTATTAATTTGACAGAATTAAGGTTGACCCCGAAGAAAACTTCTGAAGAAATCTGTTGTGGTTCTTTAGTATAATTTTCAAATTCTTGCAAATTGTAACAACTATAAAACGCTTTATTTCCAATAGTATTAACAGAATTTCCTATCTTTATAGATGTTAGCCCATAACAATAGTAAAAAGCTTTCTCTCCAATAGAGGTTACAGAATTTCCCAATGTTACGGAAATTAGTTCTCTGCAATCCCAGAAAGCTTCATTGCCGATGGTGTTTACAGAATTTCCAAAAGTTACAGAAGTCAATTTGTTGCAAGAATAAAACGCTCGATTACCAATATTTGTCACAGAATTTCCAATTGTTACAGATGTTAGGCCATAGCAATGGGCAAAAGTCTTATCGGCGATTGCTATTACAGAATTACCAATTATCACAGATTTCAGCTCGTTGCAATATGCAAAAGCATTTTCACCAATAGTTTTAACATAATCTGGTATTATTACGGACGTCAGTCCAGAGCAGCCTTGAAAAGCATAATTACCAATAGAGATAACGGAATCAGGAATGATGATAGAAGACAATCCATTACATAATGAAAAAGCACTATTTCCGATGTTTCTTACGGAATTACCGATACTCACAGATGTCAATCCTGAGCATCCATAAAAAGCTTCCTCTCCGATGAAAGTTGTGGAATTTGGAATTATCATGGAGGTCAGTTCTTTGCACTCACGAAAAGCTCTATTGCCGATTGTAGTTATAGTATTAGGCATCTCTGAAGATTTCAGTTTGTTACACTGTAGAAAAGCTTCATCACCGATAGTAATAATAGAATTACCAAATGCTACGGATGTAAGTCCGCTACATTATAGAAAAGCTTTATTACCGATTGTGGTGACAGAATTGCCAATTGTCACAGATGTTAGTCCATTGCAGGTCGCAAAAGCGCTCTCTCCGATAGTAATAACAGAATTAGGAATTATTATGGATGTCAGTCCATGGCACAAATGGAAAGCTTCGTTTCCAATAGTAGTAACAGTATTTGGAATAATTACGGATGTTAGATCAAAACACCATTCAAACGCTTTGTCACCAATGGCGGTAACAGTATAAGGCATTCTATTATAAAAAACAATTTTAGGAATAGATATTTCGGATGCTCTTTTATCGTAATCATGAACCTCTACAGTTCTATCAGATTCTGACAGAATTTCATAGGTTAAACCATCTACCTCGAATCGAGTTTGTGCCATTGAAATAATAGCAGAAAATGCAAAAAATAGATATAAAATTAATTTTTTCATTACCTCAGTGAATTTTTGATATAATATTTTTATTGAAAAGTTCCATCGAGATTGTTTCGCTCGCTTGAATTGGATAGGTTATAAGAATATTGTTCGCTACTGAACTTTAACCATATAGCATCTGAAAAATTCATCGTTGTAATCCTTAAATCCTTTTTTGTCTATCCATTCGGAGTTATAGGCTTGTTCCAGTGTGAAATCCGGATATTTTTTTATAACTGTTTCAGCTACATTTTTAGTCCATTTTTTATTTGTGTCGGTATTATTGGCACTTAAACGGAAATTATAATATGCAGAACCTTTTTTAATATTTTCATTCCAATAGGCGCTGTCATTAGTAAGAAAAATAGCAATACCGCCTATTACGCTTTTTCCATACTCATTTTTTATGACTTCGATCCTTCTTACATCTTTCCAAAAATCATAACATCCTAAATTTTGAGCTGACTGATTTTTCAATATATCAACATCCGGAATTTCTTTATTAAATCTACTTAATCCATAAGAATTTTGAATATTACGAGTCTTGTATTTGATTTCAACAGGTAAGAATTCGTTGTTCTTCATTACAATAATATCAAGTCTAATCTCGGAGTTCCAATCATACTCTTTTAATATCTTGTCTTTACGATTGTTGAACACTGGAACATAGTATTCCACTTCCACATCATCATAATTATTAGATGATTTTAACAAATATAAAGCAAGATGCATTTGTAAATCTCGTTCATTAAAAAAAAGATTTTGTTCCTCTTCTGTAATAAAGCGAAGGATGTCATTATAAACATTTGTCAACAAAGTCGTTTCCATAGGATTTATATTAGATCTTATATTTTTGTTATAAAAATGTATATATGTCAAAAATTTTTCGCAAGTTACGAAATAATATTGACATAAAGGTAGTTATATTGTTGTTACATAAATAAAATTGATTGGCTATGAAAATACCGGGATTGAGCTTTTCGTGGAAACGTGCGGTAGGTATAACGGGCATAAAGCAGAAAATAGTCCGCAAGACGGGTATTCCTACCACGAAACAGGGATTAGAACGGAAAATCGGCGGTTTTATTCTCAAATCGCTGTTTGGTAAAAAAGCTTGAGATGTAGTTTGGACCTTTTGTCTATGGGTTATAATCAAAAAACCGCTTTCTCCTCACAAGAAAGCGGTTTTTTGATTTATAGGGTTAAATATTTCTATTTTATGAACTTGCGTTGCAATGTCTTGCCGTCGGCAATGGCGCGGACTATGTAGACACCGTTCGAGAGGTTGTCGATTGACAGGCTGCTGCTGTTGCTGTTCTGTGCAACGATACGTCCGCTGGCATCATATACGCTGATGCTTTCCACTTTTTCTGCGGTGCAGCGTACCCAGTTGTTGTCGACAGTAATAGCCGTGTTGTCGGATATGTTTTCCACGCCTGACTGTCCGGCCTTTTCAATGTCGCCGTAGAAGCCCACGTTGTCGATTGTCAGCATGTAGCCGTCGCGTGTGATGAGGCGGAATGCAACGTAGATTTCCTGTCCGTTGTATGCTCCGAGGTCAACGCCGCGTGTGCTTGGCATATCGGCATAATTCTCATTTGTGATGGTTGCTATTTCCGAGAAGCTGCCGGTTTCCGTGTCTGTTGTCGACACTCTGATTTCGTAAGTTTCCGGATATTTCTTGCCCATATCGCCTGAATTTGCCGTCCATACCATATCGGCATTTTCGGAATTCACTTTCATTTTCGGGAAGATGCACCAGCGGTCGGCCTGTGTGTCGTCGGTAAACCATGAACCGGCTCCCAACAGCCAAGAACCGTAAGTTTCCGATTCGTAGATTTCAACCGGTGCCCATGCTTCGTTGTTCGGGAAGATGTCGGCAATGCCCTCATGTACCGTTGCCCCGTCTTCAGCCTTCACTATCAAATCTTCGGGAAGTTTTCCGCCATTTTCAAAGTCGTACATGACAGATGCTTCCTTCAAAACCTTGAAGTCGGCTTCGTAAACATTGTTTTCAGCCACTTGGTCGTTGTCGTTCTTCACGGTAATGGTGATTTTATGGTCACCTTCTGCAAGATCGGCAAGGCCGCTGTTGTAGTCGAATGTCTTTGTTTCCTGTGCCAGCATCTTGTCGATGGTGAATTGGTTGACAATTGTGCCGTCGATAGCTATTTCAACGGAAGTGTTATCAACGTCGACAATCGAGTTGTTGACAACGGTGAAGATAACATCCTGTGTCTGGAGCGGACGTACATAGCCGTTTGCCGGTGAAAGTACGTTGCCGACTGTCAGGTCGGTCAATGTGCTGGGTATCTCTTCAATTGACAGGTCGTCGATGCAGATGATGTTTTCATCCGGGTCGCTGAACGAATGGAAACCGATATAGTAGATGCCATCCTGTTCGATATGGAACACGCTTGCCGATTCAATATAGCTGTCTGACTGGAATGGGTCGTAGCTTACAATCTGGTTTTTCATGCCTTCCGGAGTAGATTCTGTTCCGTAGTAAACGGCAAAACGTTCGTTGTGGTCACCCATGGAAGCATACCAGAACTTCAGGCTGTAGTATCCGGCTTTCAGACGTATCGGTTCGAGAATGAACCAATCGTCGCCCGGGTGATTCTTGCTATACCAGTATATCATCGAGTAATCACCGTTGCGGGAATAAGAGCCGAACCAACCTTCGTTTTTGAAGGCACTCCAGCTGCCGTTTTCTTCGTCTTCCGGGTCCTCGTTCAAGTCAAAGTATTTGATGGCACTGCGGCTGTACTCGTCTTCGAATCCGTTGACATAAGGCACGCTTGCCGGTCCGAAATGGCGTGTGCTGGTCGAGCAGCGGTCGTTTTCAGGAATTTCGTCGTTTTCGAGTGCTGCCCAGGCGGTGATGGTGTATGAGCCGGTTTCGTTAAGGTCGGCAAGAGTTTTGAACGTATATTCAACAGTTTCACCCGGCTTGATTACCTGTTCGATGGTTTCGCTTACAGCCGGCTGGTTGTTTGCCTGAAAATAGACAGGAAGGTTGGAAATGTCGCTGATACTGTTGTTCCGTACAGTGATGGTGACCGGTTCGTTCGACAGATTGTCGGCCGATTCGCTGGTCTTCACCGACAGGACGGCTGCATCCAGCCCGTTGGCTGTTGCCAATGATACGTTTTTCACGAAAATGCGGAACTTGTCAGGGTCGCTTTTTGCGTGGAATCCGATATGGATAGTGCCGTCGTTGTCTACTTTAACTATCTGTTTTGCCTGTGCAAATTCACCGTTTACGTCGAATGTTCCCAAATCAATGATGGATTCGGTCATTGAAGCCGCTTCCGGTGAGTTTCCATAGAATACATCCATTTTTTCTCCATAGCTGCTGCCTTGGTAGTCAAAGGTGAGCATATAGGCTCCTGCTTTGACATTTACAGCTGGAGAAATGAGCCAGTCGTCAGCCACAACCGTGCCGTAACCGTATTTGGCTGCACTTGTTGATTCGTCAAATCCCCATGTTTTTGTGTCGGAGTTTGCATCAATTACTGTCCACTTGGCAAATTCTTCACTGGTATCCAATGCGGACTGATAGACTACTTCACCTGCATAGCTGGAAAATGCCAGTGAAGCTAAAACTGAAAGAGTAAAAATTTTTTTCATAATGTTGAACTGGTTTCTACAAATTTGAAGAAAAAATGGCAAAAAATCAAATAATTTATACGCTTTTTGATGAAAAAGTTATTCTTGTACTTGATATGGCCATATTTTGTAGAAGTTTGTCACTCCTTCCGGTTCTGGCAGGCGGATTCCAGTTTGTGATGGAGCGTGGGGAAGGCGTAGTTGTCGAGGTCGTTGAGGAGAATGCGCATGTAGCCTTCTGTATGGTCGGCATTGAGGGCGACTTCGTAGAGGCTGGCGTAGAGGATGCGGTGGGAAAGCACGTGCTTCACGTTTTTGCACAGCTGTCGCACCGTGGCTTCCTTTCCGGCAGTGAGTGTGGCGAAAGCGGGATGTGAGGTCAGTTCGCCGATGTCGGCAATCGGTTGTGCGGTTTCAATCAGCGGATATTCGTAGAGACCTCTCCAAATGTCGTTGTCGTCGCGTTTGCGGATAAACGTATGGCCGTCGGCCACGATTTTCAGATAGGTCAGATAGCGGTCGGTGGTCTTTGTCTTCTTCGCTTTTACGGGGAGTTCGGCTACAGTATTGGAAGCGAGTGCTGCACAACTGTCGGCAAGCGGACAGCCGGCGCAGTCGGGCGAAGCGGGCGTACATACCATTGCTCCGAAGTCCATGATGGCCTGATTGTAAAGGTCGGGACGGCGGTGGTCGAGCAGTTCGTCGGCAAGAGAGGCAAATTCTTTTTTCCTTGTGTGGAGTCAATGGGAGTGTCTATTCCAAAATAGCGCGACAGCACGCGATAGACATTGCCGTCGACTACGGCATACGGCATTCCGTAGGCAATCGAACAGATAGCGGCAGCCGTGTAGTCGCCTACCCCTTTCAATGCCCTCACGCCGGCATAGTCGGCGGGAAATGTTCCGTTCATGCTTTTGGCGGCAGCATGAAGGTTGCGTGCGCGTGAATAGTAGCCCAATCCCTGCCATAATCGCAACACTTCGTCTTCCGGCGCACAGGCGAGCGCGGCCACATCGGGAAAACGTTCGATAAACCGCCGGTAATAGTCGAGGCCCTGGGCTACACGGGTCTGTTGCAGGATGATTTCCGAAATCCAAATACGGTAAGGGTCGCGTGTGTTACGCCACGGCAGGTCGCGCCGATGCTCGTTGTACCAGTTGATGAGAGTGTCGTTGAAATTCACGTCTTTTTCTTTTTTGCAAAGTTAGGAATAATATTGGGTTTACGGTTTACAGTTTACGGATTATGGTTTACGGATGGGATTCCGTATTTTCTTGTTTTGTTTGTCCTTCCGCTTGTCATTCGTTAAATTTGTAGTTCAAAAACGGAAAGAATGGTATTGTTGTTCATAAATTCGGTGGAGTTTTTCATTGCGGCGTTTGTCGTGGCGATGGTAATTGTGGGGGTGTTGATGAAGCCGTCGGAAAAAGGCGAGGCACGCACCTACTTTTCCCGAGGCGAGATGCGGCCTTCCAGTTCCGATGAAACGGTGGTGGAGGTGACGGTCGACGAGCGGGGACATCTGACGGTGGTGCGCCGTGGCGTGTATCTCGATACGCCCGACTGCGAGCTCAACTATGCCATTCTGGTGATAGGCAAGGATGTGAAAATCACCGAACGACGGGCCGACAAGACAATTACTGAAGTGTGCGGTACGACGGTCGATGTAGAGTTTCGGGTGGATTGCCTGTCGCGCGCCCGCTATCATCTGTTTTTCGACTCGCCTTGGTCGGGACAATGGGCGGCAGGCAATGTGCGTATCGGTTCGCCTGTGACTAAACGATTGGAAGTGCATCAGTAATCCGGTAATTGAGAACAGCACTCGCCTTTCTCTTTTTTGACAGAAGAACAAAAGAACATATGAAATTGACAAGCATGAAAAATTTGTTTTTATGTTCTTCTATGTTGTAATCCAAATAATTGGATAATATTTA
>ULSJ01069600.1_pt1 | contig 29737 bp, 17 predicted proteins | sample 1956291 | NCBI WGS metagenome assembly ULSJ01 (sample SAMEA4835705, study PRJEB28245) | human gut metagenome | biome: gut microbiome; material: fecal sample | place: Denmark | collected 2008 | reverse complement strand
GGCGGCCATAACGGCGCTGATTATTGTCGCGGGAATGATGACGACCGGTTATTTTGCCGGCCGCCTGATGGGTTTTTCCTTTATCAGCAGCCTGTTTTTGGGCGGTATGCTTTCCATGTCGTCGACCACCATCATTCTGAAGGCTCTTACGGATTTGAACATGCTGCACCGGCGGTTTACGTCGCAGGTGCTGGCGGTGCTGATTGTGGAGGATCTGTTTGCCGTCATCATGATGGTGCTGCTTTCCTCCATCGCTCTCAACAACAGTGTGGAAGGCGGTGCCTTGCTGGAAAGCATCGGCAAGCTGTCGTTCTTCCTTATTCTTTGGTTCTTGGTTGGAGTTTATGTTATTCCGTCGTTCCTGAGTTGGCAGCGGCGGTACATGACCAACGAACTCTTGCTGGTGCTTGCCGTCGGGTTGTGCTTTATGATGGTGATGTTCTCTTCCTATAGCGGATTCTCAACGGCTTTGGGCGCATTTGTGATGGGCTCCATTCTTGCCGGAACGAGCGAGGCCGAACGCATAGAAAAGTTGATTTCACCTATAAAGGACCTGTTTGGGGCCATCTTTTTCGTGTCGGTCGGCATGATGGTCGATCCTCATATTATTGCGACTTATACGACGCCGATTCTGATACTTTCCTTGGTGGTCATTGTCGGCATGATTATATTCGGCACGTTGGGTATGCTCGTCACCGGTCAGCCGTTGCGCATTGCCATTGAGTCGGGATTCTCACTGACGCAAATCGGTGAATTCTCGTTTATCATCGCTACGTTGGGTATGTCGCTCGGTGTGATTGACAGTAATCTGTACCCGATTGTCGTGGCAGTTTCCGTCATCACTACCTTCTTTACTCCCTATTTCATCAAATTGTCCGATCCGTTCAGCCGTTGGATGGAGAAGAAAATGCCGGAACGCCTCATGTCGCTCATCAACCGTTACAGCAGTGGCGCTACACGCAACGAGTCGGAAATGGAGAGTTTGTGGAAGCAGGTGGCAAAACGGAGTTTGTGGCGCGTATTGCTCTATTCCGTATTGCTTACGGCCATTCTGCTGATATCCAATAGTGTGTTCTTCCCGTTTTTTGAAGATGTGGCGGGTAAGTCGTGGGGACAGTTTGTGGCGACGGCCGTCACCTTGCTGCTGATGTCACCGTTCCTGTTGGCGTTGTGCTATCCGAGCACCAAACGCTGGGAGCGTGAAAAACTGAGCCGTAGTGTGCGTTCCAACATGCCGTTTATCGCCATGCGTCTGGTGCGCATTATCATTGCCTTCAGCTTCATCTTCTTTTTCCTGATACATGTCTATTCCCATGTGATAGGGGTGACGATAGGATTCTCGCTCTTCGCTTTCATTCTGATTTATTTCTCCAAGTCGGTCAGAAAGCGTATGTCGCGCATCGAATCGCAGTTTATGAATAACCTGAACGAGCGCGAACTCCGCCGCAGTGGCCGGAACAATAACCTTGTGAGCGATATGCACCTTGCCTATGTCAACGTAGGGTATAATTGTCCGTTTGTCGGTGAAAAGCTGAGCAATTCCGAAATCGGGAAAAAACTCGGAGTGAATGTGGTCAGCATTCAGCGTGGTGAAAAGCAGATAGCCATTCCCAACGGTTCAAACCGCATCTTCCCGGGCGACACGTTGGGTGTAATCGGCACAGACGAACAGATACAGCGGCTGCTCGACATCATGGAGCAGTCGGCGAAAGCCGCTACCGAGTCGGACGAGGAACTGCAGCTCGACTTTACGAGCATTGTGCTGTCGGCCGATTCGCCGTTGGCAGGCAAGCGGGTGGCGGATGCCGAATTGCGTACACGCTATTCAGCCATGCTCGTTTCCGTGGAACATGCCGACGGTACTTTCGAGAAACCGACGGCCGACACGCTGCTTTCGGCGGGCGACAACCTTTGGCTTGTGGGTGACAAGCGCATAATCAAGCAACTTATATAAAATACAATAAACTCATCAAATCATTTATTATGCACGAAAAAATCATAATTCTCGACTTCGGCTCGCAGACAACCCAGCTTATCGGTCGTCGTGTGCGTGAACTGAACGTGTATTGTGAAATCGTACCGTACAACAAAATGCCGAAGGACGACCCTTCGGTTATCGGTGTGATTCTTTCCGGCAGTCCGTTCTCGGTTTACGACGAAAAAGCCTTTAAAATCGACTTGAATGAAATCCGTGGCAAGTATCCTATTCTCGGAATCTGCTATGGCGCGCAGTTCATGGCGTATGTCAACGGCGGTAAGGTAGAACCGGCAGGCACACGCGAATACGGCCGTGCCCATCTTTCGAAGATGGACAAGGAAAATCCGTTGTTGAAAGGACTGAGCGACAATACGCAGGTGTGGATGAGCCACGGTGACACGATTACGGCTATCCCTGAAAACTTCAAGATTATCGCTTCTACCGATAAAGTGGCTGTTGCCGCTTATCAGGCTGAAGGCGAAAAGCTGTGGGGCGTACAGTTCCATCCGGAAGTTTACCATACGGTAGAAGGTACGAAACTGCTTGAAAATTTCGTGGTCGGAATCTGTGGTGCCAAGCAGGACTGGAGCGCCGCTTCATTTATCGAAACGACTGTGGCCGACCTGAAAGCGAAGTTGGGCAACGACAAGGTGGTGCTCGGCTTGAGCGGAGGTGTCGACTCTTCGGTTGCCGCTGTACTTCTGAACCGTGCCATCGGCAAGAACCTTACCTGTATCTTCGTTGACCACGGTATGCTCCGCAAGAACGAGTTCAAGAATGTGCTTCACGACTACGAATGCCTTGGCTTGAACGTAATCGGTGTTGACGCTTCTGCCAAATTCTTCAGTGAATTGGCGGGCGTGACAGAACCGGAACGCAAGCGCAAAATCATCGGTAAAGGATTTATCGATGTGTTCGACGAGGAAGCTCACAAGATTCAGGACGTGAAATGGCTTGCACAGGGAACTATCTATCCTGACTGCATCGAGTCACTGTCAATCACGGGTACTGTAATCAAGAGCCACCACAACGTAGGCGGTCTTCCGGAAAAAATGAACCTCAAACTTTGCGAACCTCTTCGCCTGCTCTTCAAGGACGAAGTGCGCCGCGTAGGTCGTGAATTGGGTATGCCGGAACACCTCATTACCCGTCATCCGTTCCCGGGTCCGGGCTTGGCTGTTCGTATTCTTGGCGACATCACTCCGGAAAAGGTGGAAATCCTTCAGAATGCCGACGATATCTTCATTCAGGGACTTCGCGACTGGGGCTTGTACGACCAGGTATGGCAGGCAGGTGTTATCCTGTTGCCGGTACAGAGCGTAGGCGTGATGGGCGACGAACGTACATATGAACGTGCCGTTGCTCTCCGTGCCGTAACCAGCACCGATGCTATGACAGCCGACTGGGCACACCTTCCTTACGAATTCCTTGCAAAAGTGTCGAACGACATCATCAACAAGGTGAAAGGCGTGAACCGCGTTTGCTACGACATTTCCTCAAAACCACCAGCTACGATTGAGTGGGAATAGGAAAAAGCCCAATTTTAGCATATACAAAAAGCCTCAGCTTTCAAAAGTTGGGGCTTTTTAGTAATGTGTTTCAGCTTATTACCTTCTGACTATACAGTCCGTTGTAAAATTTCGGTTTATCTTATATAAATAACAGCTCACAAAATACGGCCTATTAATAAACTTTTCTTAACTTTGTGCCGTTGCAAATGCAACAGGACATATTAATATAGGAAGCGTTTAGAAATTCCATACTGATGAATCTGGACAATTCACTCGTATGACAGGAATAATAGGCGTAGTTCCTTTGGTGTGTTATATGTGTTTATTTCGACATATACGGCCAAGGGTGTGAGCTGTTATAATCTGTTATACGGGCTGTCCAGAGCCTATCAGTGTGATTACTAACAGGCTCACACTTCTTTTTTTCAATTAAAAAACATTACAGGGCCGTAATGTTGCAATTTAAACTATGAAAAAACTATTTTTGGCGATAGCAGCATGTTTTGCTATCGGAGCGAGTGCACAAAGCAACATTCAATGGGAAGGTGTTGCAGGTTTTAATCTTTCAAATTATGGAGGTCTGGGGTCAAAGCCTGGAGTTCATTTTGGAGCAAAAGCAGAGTTCGGTTTGCCGTCCATCGCAGATGGTGTGTATTTGAATGCGGGAGCATTATTCTCCTTGGAAGGGTATAAAGTAGATTTTATGGGAATAGCAAGTGCTAAGGCTAATGCTGCATTTTTGGATATTCCTATTCACATGGGGTACAGGTATACGATTAACGACAAGGTGGCTGTCTTTGGTGAAGCCGGTCCGTATGTAGCTGTTGGATTGTTTGGAAAGATTTCAAGCAGTGTTGATTTTATGGGCGAGATAGAAGGTGAAAAACTTAATACGTTTGATTCGATGAAACGTTTTGATATTGGAGCCGGTTTGAAATTCGGTGTTGAGGTACTGCAGAAATACACGCTTTCCATTGGCTATGACTGGGGATTTATGAATTTGGCCAAGAGTGCAGATGCAGGAACAACCGGAGAAGATTGGAGTGATGATGAATATGGCGATGATGAATTGAATTCTTCATTGAAAAGCAAAAATCTTACTATTTCTATAGGGTATAAGTTTTAGAAACGATGAAAAGGTTTTTATATAGCCTGTTTCTTGTTCTGCTTTCTGTTGTTGCATTGACTTCCTGCGAAAATGACGAAGATGTCAGCTATGATAAACTGATCGGAACTTGGGTAGCTTGGGGAACAGGAAGTGACTCTTATATGCAGTTTAGAGATGATGGAACATGCTATACCGTAGATATTGTAGACGGGTATCCCGAAGTGGAAAAGATGGATTGGTCATTAGCGGGAAAGATGATTATCCTTGATGTTGATTTTCCGATATGGATGGAAATCGTTTCCTTAAGTGATTCAAAGATGGAACTGCGCATGTTGGGGTTTGTTACGCCTTACAGACGTGTTCCCGATTCCGTGATAGAGCAATATCTAAAAGAAGAACAGATTGATAAATTAAATGAATAAAGTTATGGTTAAAAGATGTGTATATAGTTTATTCCTTGTGCTGTTTTCAATTGTAACGTTAACATCGTGTGATAAAGACAATGATTCGATTGATTTCAGTAAACTGATAGGAACGTGGAAATCGACCACTTTGGCTGATGATCCCGAGTATTTGGACGGATTAAAGGCACAATATGATCAGTATAAAGAAGATGGTACCTATTATGCTGTCAATACTTACTGGGATGGAACATATGAAGTGTATGCTGGTGGTAAGTGGGAGCCTGATGGCAATAAAATAAGAATTATTTGGGACGACGGAGAAACAGATATGATAGAAGTAGTATCTGTAGAAGACTCAAAATTAGAGTTGCTTTTAGTTCATGCAGTGATTTCTTATACACGTGTCCCTGATTCAGAAATAGAACAGTATCTTAAAAACTGATACGATGTGGGTGTTTCAGTTGCTGAGGGTGTCAAATTAGTGGCTCACCCGTCGGCAACAAAAAATGATTAAGTATAAGAAAGGCAACGCCGTCCAGCATTGGCTTCGGACGGCGTTGCTGTTTTTATGATTAAGTAGTTGCTTTATTTTTTCGGGCAGGTAAGTCCGATGGATTCAATGTATTCTTTTTGTGGAATACAATTTTTGATTTTGCAGTTTTCAATGAAGTCCATCATCGCTTTCCATGCGAGTTGCTGGTCTGGACGGGCTTCCCGAATTTTGCCGTATGTGCTGCGGTCGGCATTGGCAAAATTGACAATCAGGTCCCAATTTTCGGGAGTCTTTATGGCCATACAGGTTTCTTTTTCCAATTTCTTGTAGGGCCAGTAGGTGTAGCCGATATTGTTTTCTTTCATCACTTTTGTGAATGCCTGTTGCCATTCGATGGTGTTGTGTCCGGTTTCTCCCATATACATGGGCTTGCCGGTCTTGTCGCGGAAATTGATGAATGTGTCAATATATTTTGCCGTAGGTTCACCTCCGTAACGATGACAGGTGTACATGATTTTGTCATCAAAATCAAAGTCTTTGAAAAATTCGAAGGAGTTGTTCCATTCGGCTCCGCCAAGAAGTATGATATGGTTGTTGTCCACTTCGCGAATGGCTTTCGTGCAACGGATGTACAATGGTTCCAACTTGGCTTTCAGCTCCTCCTTGTTTGGAAAGTAGTGGGGGATAGGTTCGTTCAGCAGTTCGTAGCCGAGGATAACAGGCTCATTGCAGTAGCGTTCAGCAATATGTTTCCAGATTTCGCAAAATTGCTGTTGACTTTTTTCGCTTTCAAACAGCCATGGATATCCGTAGCTGTCGTCAATGTTGGCACCTGTCTGTCCGCCCGGAGCGTCGTGCATGTCGAGAATCAGATAAAGTCCGTTTTCCCGACACCAGTTTACTACACTGTCAACTCGTGCAAATCCGTCCTGATTGGCGGTAAGTCCCAAATAGTCCTCGTCGGTAAACAGTTTGTAGTGGAACGGCAGGCGGATAGTGTTGGCTCCGGTCTTTTTTATGAATGCGATGTCCTCGCGTGTCACATAGTTGTCCTTGTACAGTTTCCAGAATTCGGCTGCGGCGTCAGGACCTACAAGCTGGCAGAACATTTCGTTGATGAAATGTGCCGATTCTGCGTGCTTGAAATTAAACATGTAGCCTTCGGGATTCAGCCAGTTGCCGAGGTTTGTTCCGCGGATTTCCAGCTTTTTACCGTCGGGCGTACGCAGGTCTTTTCCGTCGATGGTAACGAAGTCGGACGCATAGGACGAAAAAGAGCCAAGCATACACGTCAGGAGCGCAAAGATTTTCAGTATTTTCATTTGTCGAGGTTTTAGTTATGTTTGTATTTTTCAGTTCGTTTGTCCTTGATTATGCCGCTCCAGTTCAACCCGTAGGCAAAGTCGTAGAGATGGCCTTCGGAGTCTTTATAGGGAATCATGTCGAGAGGCACGTCCTCCAACTGGTGTTCCACAGTTTCCATGTTGGCCGGCATTTGCACAGGGAGCAATCCTGATGGTTCAAAGTTTCCTTTGACAATATCCAGAATGCATTGTGCCTGAGTGTCGAAATTGATAAGAATGGCATCGGCATACGGTTCAATTTCTTTCAGTACGAATGGTTTTCGTGTGCATACGGACACAATGATTGGTTTCTGTCCCATCTGCTGTTTGGTTTCGATAACGAGGTCGAGGTCGGTCTTATTGTAGGTCGCTACACTTTTATTCTTGTACGTCCGGTTGGTAAACGGTTCAAACGGGTCGCCTCCTGCCAGACTTTTTTCGCGGGCTTCAGTAGCTGTGTAGTCGGAATACTGCAAGCTGATAGGTATATAGCCGTTTCCTCCGTTTTTGCGATCTTCCTCGCTATAACCGGCACCGCCGTTGGGCGATTCGATGAATACGATGGAGAAATCAGCTTTCTCCGGGGTGTCGACCACTTCGAAATATTTCTTGACCAAGTCGAGATTTACGGGGTATTCCCAATAGTCCTTGCCGACATTTCCCCACCAGTCGGGCACTGCCTTGACAAAGCGTTTCGGAATATAGACTTTGCTCTTGGCTTTAACGGGAAGCGTGTTGTTGCGGTTTTTGAGCATGACAACCGATTTGAGCTGCGCTTCGTAGCCGGCCTTCATGAATTCGGAATTGCCGACGATTTTTTTCGATTCCTTAGGGTCGAGATACGGATTTTCGAAAAGGCCGGTTCTGAATATGTTCAGCAACAGGCGGACTGCCGACTGCTCGAAACGCTGGCGCATGGCTTTCTGTCCGAATTCGTCGACTCCCATTTGGTAGGCTTTCAATATCGGCATTTTGTTGTCGTTGCCGCCAAATTGGTCGACACCGGCTTTCAATGCTTCATAATGGCGCTGCTCGACTGTCAGATTTTCCACACCCCAACATTTTCCTCCAAATTGGGATACTGACCATACATCTCCGGTAATTGACCAGTCGGTGCAGACAACGCCGTCGTAACGATAGCGGTTGCGAAGCAGGTCCGTCACCAGATATTTATTGAAACTGTTGCCTCGGTTTGAACCGGAACCCCCATTCTGTCCGTAGGAAATGGTGTAGTAGGGCATTACGGCAGAGGCACATTCTGTAGGACCGTCAAGGCGGAAGGCTCCTTCGGTGAACGGCAGCAGATGTTCTTCAAAATTATTTCCGGGATAAATGGCATATTTTCCATAGCCGAAATGGGCATCACGGCCACCTTCTTCCGGACCACCGCCCGGCCAATGCTTGACCATGGCATTTACGCTTTGCATGCCCCAGCCGCCATTGGCGTCGTCGCTCGACTGGAAACCGTCGCAATAGGCACGTGCCATATCGGTGGCCAGGCGTGAGTCTTCGCCGAATGTGGCAAAAACACGGCGCCAGCGAGGTTCTGTAGCAATGTCGATTTGTGGGGAGAGGGCAGTAGCGATTCCCAGCGCACGGTATTCAATGGATGCGATGCGGCCGAATTCGCGGACAAGTTCCGGGTCGAAAGTCGCTGCAAGTCCCAATTGGCCCGGCCACATTGAAATTTCACCGCCAGCACCGTAGTCGAATTCGGCTGTTGCAACTGTGCCGTGTCGCGGGTCGGAGCTGTTGTTGGCCGGAATTCCGTTGCCCAGCGATTCAGCCAGCTCCTGCACATTGTTGTTCCAGATGGCTGCTATTTCCGGGCTTTCCACTTTTGTTATCAGAATGTGGCGCAGATTGTCTTCCGTGATGAACTTTTTTTGTTGGTCGGTCAAATCGTAGGGCTTTGCTCCGCTTTCGGGGTAGAGTTTACCGTTATACAGTCCGTTGTATTGTTCATATCCCGGAATTGACTGGTGAGGGCTGTAGAGCATGAGTCCGGCAATTTCTTCAATCGAGAGGCGTGAAGCTAGGTCCATGGCTCTCGACTTATAGCTGAGTCGCCAGTCTTCATATTTGTCCAATACGCCGTTTTTGTTCAGATCCTTGAAAAACAGGCCGTCGACTTGCAACAGCTTTATACCGGATTTTTTTGAATAGCCTAACGTTTTGCCGTTTTCTTGAGTGACGATGACTATACGGTCGTCGACAATCTTTTCTTTAACGGTTTTTGTGTAGGCTGAAAAGGGAAGTGCCAATGACAGGGCGGTAATTAATTTCAATTTTAAATTCATAAGCGTTTGTCTGATAAAAACAATCCTCCGGCTGTTGTGTCAAACCGGAGGATTGTAGTGTTCTGGATAACCTATTGTTTAACCACTTTGAAGGAAGCTTCTTTTGTCTTTAGGATATATACTCCGGCGTTGAGGTTGGAAACGTCGATAACGTTGTCGTCGGTTGCAGCAACCTTTTGTCCGGCAAGATCATACAATGTGGCTACGCCTTCATTGTTTTCGATGTGAAGAATGTCGGTAGTCGGATTCGGATAAACCTTTACCTTAGCATTTTCCAAAGCGTTGACAGATGAGGAAATGGAGAATTCTACGTTTAATGTTTCCGGTGTCTGCGGACAGTCAAAAACCAACGTATTGTCGACCATGTTTTCAATCAACTCTGTTTCTCCGTATTTGACAGAAACCACATCGTAGCCTTCAGCCGGTGTAAATGTGATGGTAGAGTTGCCTTCATAGATAGGCATTACACCTTCGGTTGCTTCTCCCAATTCAGTGGAAACCGAACCTTCACCCGCAATTGTGACATTAATGTTAGTAGTCAGCGGAACGATGTTCATTTTTGAATAGGGGAGTGTGGTTTGATAAGCTTCAAGGGCTTCATATTTGACTTTAAATGTTGTCTTTTTGAAATCACCTCCGTCTTCGTAGAAAGTGTTTTCCCATCCTTTGTCGTAAACGGCAGTTGGAGGAGTTGTGCTTCTGCATGTAAATGTTCGTTCTGTGTAAGGCCAGCTGTTATGTAAGAAAGCTCTTTTTGGTAAACTTGTGATGTTTTCCGGAATGGTGAAATCAGTGATGGTTGTGCAGTAACCGAATATATTTGCAGGCATCTCATTAATATAAGGTGACCATGTTGTGAAAGTGACTTTTGAACCGGAAAAAGCGCTGGCTTCAAGATTGACAAGGTTTTCTGTCCACTCTGAAAAAGTGACACCAGAACTTGCGAATCCGCTGTCTCTGATTTTGGTCAGTGTAGCAGGAATAATAGAGAATGTTACTTGTTTGCAGCCTTGGAAGGCATTTGTTTCGATAACTTCAACTCCATCAGGTAGATCTCCATCAGTCATAACAAGATTTGTGCATTTGGAGAAAAGGCCTCCTGGAATGGTTGTTAAGTTTCTTGGCAGTTTAAAAGATGTTAGATTTGTACATTCTCCAAAAACATTCATTCCTAATTCTTTAAGAGCTGACGGGCTGTTTACTGTTCTTAATTCTTTGCAGCCATAAAATGTGCCTCCTTGAATATTTTCAAGTGTTTCCGGAAGTTTTACCTCCTCCAATACAATCATTTGGTTCAAAGCTCCACCTTTACCATATTGGTCTGCTGATGGAAGTGTGTTGTTTTTGAAAACAGTTTCCGACAAGTCGATGCTTTTCAATGTTTCTTTAAGTTGTGCTCTTACAGGAACGAAATCTTCAGCCGACATATTGGCTTCACCAATGATTTTCAAAGATGTTACATCTTGAGCGGTAAGCCCTTTTTCACTAAGAGCAGCAGCAAGTTCATTTTCAAAATCTCCCGTTGTTGTGTGAGTTACGGTCAGTTCTTCAGCAATCGCAGTGTAAGGAAGAAATGATAGGCACATTAAAGGTAAAATATATTTTTTCATAGTAATTCAAATTATAAAATCCCCTGATTGACTCAGGGGATATAGTGTATATTTTAGTGAATAGAAACTTTTACAACTTTTGAAGAATGATCGCTGATAGCCTTAACGATTACAATTCCCATCGGGAGTTCTGCTTTATTTACGGTAACATTGCTGCCGTTGTAGCTGGCCAACAATTTGCCGTCTAAAGCATAAAGATAAACCTGTGCAGATTCATTCTTGATGTTGTTGATAAGGATTTCTGTTGATGTTTGTGCGATAACAAAGTCATCATTAATTTCTACAGCATTCACGCTGCTCTCGCCATTGAATTCATATGCACCGATGTCCTTTTTACCGTTGGCATAAGCACCGCGAGCATCTGTTGCTGGGATGACATTGTTTTCTGTATATTCTGAAGAATTGTCCAAACCTGCATTTACAAGGATGCTTGATTCGCTATTGATTGGCAGATAAGCTGCTGCGCTGTTTTCAGCAAATTCCAGTTCTGTACCGAGACCGAATGTAGAGAATGCATATGAACTGGATTTACCCACAATATTGTTGCATGCTTCTTTGTCGCCATTCAAACTTGCATCGTCGATGTACTCGTTGATACCGTTTTCTTCACCTACAAGGACATTGTTGTAAGCTACGATAGATGTACGATCAGAATCTGCGATTGTCCAGCCTCCAAGAACGGCTGCTTTGTTGGCATATACTGCGTTATTGAACATATATACCGGTGCCAATTGGAAGTCGAGGCGAAGTGCTCCGTCATTGTTATAGAATGTGTTGTTTACAAGAGTTGTTGTACAGTCAGAATTACCTGAGATATCAATGGCTGCTTGATAAGCATCAGTACTTGTGTTGTTGATAAAGGTACTGTTGACTACTGTCAGACTATTTAATGAAGAGTAGCTTCCGCCTTCTGTTGAAGGGTCATAGATGGAAATTGCCGGACCCTGGCCGCCTTGTGTCAGGTCGTTATCGATGAATGCACAGTTTTCAACTGTCAAGCTGCTCGGAGTGTAGTCAGCATAACCGCAGTGAGTGATTGCTGCACCGCGTGCACCACCACCAAGGATGTAGTTGTTTTCGAAGTAAGAATTCTTGACAACAACGTCACCGCCACGGCAAGCGATTGCACCACCGCAGGAACCGCCTTCATTGTCGATAAATTTACAATTGTCGATTTCCAATGTTTTACCTGTGAAGAAAATTGCACCGCCCGGGAAGTATCCTACCTGACGACCATTTTGGAATGTTACGCCGGAGATCTTTACCTGACATCCAGTTGCTGCACGGAAGATACGGTTGGCTTCACCACCTTCATAACCCGGTTGTTCTGCACCTTTGATTGTAGTATTGTCACCGATGATAGTTACAATCTTATTTTCCATCAGGTCAAGTTTGCCAATCATGAAGGTTGCATCCTTTTCCAGATAAATGGTTGTTTCGGTGTTGTCTGTCAAGCTTAATACGGCTTGTTCTACGGTTTGGAACGGATTTTCTTTTGAACCGTCGTTACCGTCGTCTCCTTTTGGTGATACATAAAATTCAACAGCTGCATTTGCGCTGAATGTGCTGAGAACAGCGATTCCAAGTAATATAGATTTGAAGTTCATGATTTTTTTATTTTATAATACATTTGTAATTGAGTGATTCATTATTGTTTGTGATGCTAAGTACAACAATTCCTTGTGGCATAGCTGCTTTGTCGATAGATGTTGAGCCGTTTGTTGTCTTTGAGAAAACCTGCTTGCCATCAATTGTGTAAGCAAGGACAGTCATCGGCAAATTGGAAGAGTTGAGAACAACCAATGTTGATGCTGTGTTGAATACTTTAAATGCCGATTCATTAGAAACGGTTGTAGAAGTTACTCCTGCGGAACCTTCGAATTCATAAGCACCGATATCACGTTGGTCTTTTTTGGCAAATCCTCTAACGTCAGTCTGAGGAATCAGATTGTCTTTTGTGTATTCTTTAGAATCGTCAAGACCGGCGTTAATCAAAATACTGCTTTCTGTTGCAATTGGCAGATAGGGTACGAAATTGTCGTCTGATTTCAATGCGTTGGCAATACCAATTTTACCGATAGGATAATTGGTTTGAATGTCAACGATGTTATTGCAGCTTTCTTTTTCGTCATTGAAACATGGATCATCAATGCCTTCATTCACGCCTTTTTCTTTACCGCTTAAAACGTTATTATAAGCAACGATTGCAGTACGGTCAGAATCGGCAATGCTCATTTCTGACAAAACGCATGATTTGTTGGCAAGAGCAACATTGTTGAACATGTAGACAGGGGCAACTTGGAATTCCAAACGAAGTGCGCCGTCATTGTTGTTGAATGTGTTATTGATGAGATATGTTTCGCAGTCAGGGCCATGTGAAATGTCAATAGGAGCCTGATAAGCATTGGTACTTGTATTGCCGACAAAAGTACAGTTTACAACTTCCAATTTTTTCAAGCCTGTGTACTTACCACCGTTTTCATTTGGCAGTGAGGCATCATACGTTGCAATGGCTGTACCTTGACCTCCGTTTTTCAGTTTGTTTTTGTAGAATGTACTGTTGTATACGTACAGTTCACCACCAGTTCCGTCTTTTTTGCCAGCGTGTGTAATAGCACCACCTTCGGCAGCACCACCGATAGCATAGTTCTCATCAAAATAAGAATTGTTGATTCGGATAATGTTTCCTCTGCTGAAGATAGCATTACCGCCGCAACCTGATTCGTTTTTCACGAATTTGCAATGGTCGATGTTGAGTTCTTCTCCTTCAAAATAGATGGCACCACCTCCCAAGTATTCGATTTGGCGTCCGTTTTCAAAAGTCACGCCTGAAATAGATACCTTACAATTCTTTCCGATGCGAAGGATTCGGTTTGCTTCACCACCTTCTTCACCCGGTTTGTCTGCTCCGAGCAGTACGGTGTTATCGCCGATAATGGTTACAATCTTGTTTTCCTGAAGATCCAATTTGCCGATTTTGAAAGTGGCATAGGATTCCAAATGAATAGTTGTTTCAGTATTGTCAAACACATTCATTATGGCTTGTTCCACTGTTTCAAATGGAGCATTTTCAGAACCGTCGTTTCCGTCGTCTCCGTTAGGGGATACGTAATAGTCAACTGCTGCAAATGATGATATTGAGCCGAATAAAACTGCAGTGACAGTAGAGAGTAATTGTTTTGTGTTCATAATGAAATAATTTAGATATATAAGTTAATTAATTGCATTATTGGTATACTCGCACATAGTCGATTTTGTATGTAACAGGAAGGGCTGTGAGGTCGACACCTTGCTGTCCGCCCCAGCTTCCGCCAAATGCGAGGTTCAGAATAAGGTAGAAATCAAATCTGTATGGCCAGTCTTTCCAGTTGCTGGACGGTTTTTTTACTGCAAATTTCAATTTGTTGTCGACTAACCATGCGAGCTTGTCTTCTGTCCATTCAAGAGAATACACATGGTAGTCAGTTGTAGCAGTCGGCAAATAATATTCGCTGTGATATCTGTTGTTTGCACCCTGCTGGTTGACACAGTGGGCTGTGAAGTATACCTTGTTAGGTTCGAAACCGACAGCTTCCATGATATCAATTTCTCCACTGTTTGGCCAATATCCGTATTTGTCGTCGTTCGGCATGAGCCAAATAGCAGGCCATGTACCTAAACAAACCGGCAGTTTGGCGCGGACGTCAACACGGCAGTAGGTCCATTTTGCCTTGTCTTTGGTATGAATACTTGCCGATGTAACCTCGCGGACTTCTCCATCAATCATGGCATTGTCGTTCAGCGCTACGATATTGAGATTTCCGTCTGCCTGATAGCAGTTTTCAAGGCGGGCATTTGTATAGTATTGCATTTCGTTTCCACGGATGTAGCCAACTTCGTAGCTCCATTTTGCTTCGTCTACCAAACCTTCACCGTTGAATTCGTCGTTGAAAACCAATTTAGAATATCCGTCAGGAATAGGGATGATGTTTGTTGTTACTTTTTCAGTAGCGAGTTCTCCGTTGTCGTTCACAGTCAGACGCCAGTCAGATGTTGCCAGTCCACCGGCTTCGCCTGCCGACAGGGCGTAGGGTGTTGAACCGAGCTTTTGCTTTCCGATAATTTCAAAACCGTTGCCTTTGTCGATTTCTGTTTGGAGTGACAGGTTGCCTTTCTTCCAGTCGATCAAAGAGAATGAGCCGTTTTCAGCATCACCGTTGCCTATCATAAGATTGATGAGCCCCGATTTGTCGGTTTCCGTATCATGTCTTTCCGAATAGACCGTATTTCCGTCATTGTTTATAATAGAGAAGCGCACGGCTATTTCTTTGTCGGCAATGGCTGTGCCGTCAGTGTTTTGCAATGTCGCCTGATATTGGAAACCGTTTTGAGCAACGGCCGGCATTGCAAGTGACGCACAAAAAAGAAATATGGATGTGAATATTTTTTTCATAAGGTTCGATTATTCTTTAATGATTTTAGTAGATTGCTGAGAATGCATTGATGTTATATTCAGCACATATATTCCTTTGTCAAGTGACGAGCAGTCGATTGTATTCTGATTACCGTTGGAAGTACCTTGGAGGAGAGTACGTCCGTCGACAGCGGAAATGCTCCATTTGTATTCTGTCGGTTCGTTCCATTGTATATGCAGAATATTGCTGACCGGATTAGGATAAGCTTTTACTTCCGGTGTGTTTGCTACGGGTGTTTCTACACCTGACATGATGACCAGTTCCGGAGTGATGAATCCTTCTGAAACAATCATGCTTTCGGTTGTATATACTCCTGTAGCTGTTTCACCGACAGTCCATATGCCGTCGGCATTCTCGTTGGATGCTGTAGTCCAGCTTTGAGCAAGCGCCGCAGTTGTGGCTATTGTCAGGCATGATAATATAGTAAAGATTTTCTTCATGGTGCAGCAGTATTAATCCGTCACTTCTTTTGTGGAAATTTGTCCGTTGTCGTCGATTGTCACTTCCCAAGTCTTGCCGTTAGGTGACTGGAGTGTCACTTTCTGGGCGTTGTTTGCATATTGAGCGTAGGGGACACTGACCATTTGCTGAATGCCGGTGCTGACAAAGCCGTTGCCCTTGTCGATTTCCACTTCTATGAAATAAGGTCCGTCAGCCCAATTGATATCCGTCAGTGATACGTTGTTTTCTCCTTCACCGATATTCAAAAACAGTATGCCAGAGCCGGTAGTGGTGCAGGATTGTGTTTCGGAAAACAGAATGTCGCCATCGGTTGCTGTCTGGTGGATTTTTACACGGACGCTTACTTCCGTATCTTTTAAAGGTGTTCCGTCGTCATTTTTGACGAGCGCCTGATATTTGAATGTGTCAGGGGTTTGGGCAAAAGCCGAAACTCCGAAAGCAAAGATTGTTGCAATTGCAAGAAGAAATTTTTTCATATCTATTAATTGTTAGGTTCGGTTTTACGATTGTAAAATTAGTGTTTTGCCATAAAAGCGGATTTTGCAAGTGTTTTCTAAAGTTGAATGTTTAAATCAGCACTTTTATATTTGTTGCAGAAACTTGCAAAAATGTCGAATATGGTTGTGTAGAAGTGTTTTAGCCGGGAATTTTATTGAAAAATTCTTACATAGTCGATTGTGTAAGTTTGTGGCATGGCCGAGTAGTCGACACCCTTTTGTCCGCCCCAACCGCCGCCTACAGCCAGGTTGAGAATGAGGTAGAAAGGCTGGTCGTAGGGCCAGGATTCCCAGTTGCCTTCCGGTTTTGTCACGGTGAAGTATTCTACTCCGTCAACGAGCCATGTCAGGCGGTCTTCTGTCCATTCAAGAGCGTATGTATGGAATTGGCTGTCGATATTGGCTATCGGCTCCGAATGGTTTTTCTGAATGCCTACAGCATGGTTGAATTTTTCGCAATGAGCCGCAAAATGAACATTTTCGGGAGCGTAGCCAACATGTTCCATAATGTCGATTTCACCGCTTTTCGGCCAGTTGCCATAAACGCTGTGCTGCGGCATCATCCATATTGCCGGCCATGAACCTCTGAAGGATGGCAGTTTTGCGCGGACCTCAACATAGCAGTATTTCCAGTTGTGCAGTCCGCTTGTTGTCAGACTTGCAGATGTGACCGGACAGATTTTTCCGTCAATGCGTGCGCTGTCGTTTCGGGCAACAATGTGGAGCATTCCGTCTTTTTGAAAGCAGTTTTCAATGCGTCCGTTGGTGTAGTATTGTTTTTCTCCGTTTCTGACATAGCCGCATTCATAGGTCCATCGCTTGGAGTCGGGCAGACCGTCGCTGTTGAATTCATCCTGAAAAACCAGTTTGGTATAGCCGTTCGGAAATTTGATGGATTCCGCCGGAGTTCCGGCAGTTGCAGCCAGAGCTGTAGTCGCCAAAAGAGCGACGAGACAAGATTTTAGTTTCATTTGGGTTTTATGTTTGTTTGTGTTACAAAATTAGAATGTTCGTTTTTAGGGAGGTTGTAGAATTGAGTATCAAAAGTTGCACGCTTGAAAATGCGTTTTTTTATTGTTGCAAATGTTTTCAAAATTGTAGATTCGGATATTCAACAGGCTGTCAGACAATAAAAAACGCGGTGCTACATTTGTGTAGAATCGCGTTTTTAAAGGGCTTGTAATTGCTATGTATCTGCGTCAGTTGTGTCCTTTTTGTGGATTTCAACATATTTTGAAGGCGACATTCCGTAGAATTCCCGGAAGCTGTTGGAGAAGTGCGAAAGGGATGAAAAACCGGTAGCATAGGCGGTTTCCGATATCGACATTCCCTTTTGTGTCAACAGGAACGATGCGTTTCTCAGACGGGTTGTTTTGATGAAGTCGCTTGGGTTTTGGTTTGTAAGCTGTTTTAGTTTGCGTTGGAGCTGCGAACGGCTTATGCCCAGTTCCGTGCTGAGGAGTTCTACGGAAAGTGCCGGATTGGCCAGTTCCTTGTTGACCAGCGCTTCCAGACGTTCGATGAGCCGTTCGTCGGTCGATTTCACCTTGATATCCTCTTCCTTGATTTCGAGCTTGCCGGAGAATTTGTCCTTCATCGTCTGGCGCAGTTCAATCAGCTTGTTGATACGGGTTTTCAGGTGCTCTACGTTGAACGGTTTTGGAATATAGGAGTCGGCGCCGACTGCCAGTCCCTCAACTCTCTGTTCAACAGACGTTTTAGCCGTAAGCATGATGACCGGTATGTGGCAAGTCTGTGAATTTGTCTTGATTTTCTTGCAAAGTTCAATTCCGTTCATTTCCGGCATCATGATGTCGGTGATGATGCAGTCGGGCATTTCCTTGATGGCTTTTTCCAGTCCGATGCGGCCGTTTGTCGCTGTTGAAATCTTGTAGCTTGTACCGAGAATTTCGCTCAGATAGTTCAGAATGTCGGTATCGTCTTCAACTACAAGAATGGAGAAGTGCGCCTTGGTGTTGTCCGTAGTTTCTGCCTTCTGTTCAATAAAGTCGGCTGCTGAAGGCTGCGTAATGGTAGCCAGTTCCATATTGTTGGACCATGTCAGTTTTTCTTCGGGCTTCAGATAGGAATCGTCGCAGGGAAGTTGGAGCAGGAATACGGAACCGTTGCTCGAACTCTGTTCCACTATCAGCCGGCCTTTGTGGAGCTCTGCAAGACGGCGGGCCAGGTGAAGGCCGATGCCGGTACCCATTTTTGAAATGTTGTGTTCGGTCGGTATCTGGTAGAACCGTTCGAAGATAGTTTCCTGATATTCTTTCGGAATACCTATTCCGGAATCCGACACTCTGATACACAGCTGGTTGTCCTCGATGTTGGCACGAAGAGATATGTGTCCTTTGGCAGGCGTATACTTGAACGCATTGGAAAGGATATTGAAAATGACCTTGTCGATTTTGTCGTGGTCGATCCATAATTCCGGCATGGGATCGTCGGTAATCAGTTGATAGTCGATTTCCTTTTCTTTGGCAATTTCCGCGAATGAATTGTAGATGGTGGTCAGGAAGGCTTTTATGTCCGTCTTTTCGGCTTTCAGCGTAACTTCCGATTTGTCGAGTTTACGTAGTTCCATCACCTGGTTGACCAGGCGGAGGATACGTTTCCCGTTCTGGTCGATCATTTCGAATATGTGCTTGTCTTCCTGGTTCTTTGTCTGTTTGATGAGTTGCTCAATCGGGCTCAGAATCAAGGTAAGCGGAGTACGGATTTCGTGTGAAATGTCGGTGAAGAACTGGATTTTTGATTCCATAATCTTCTTGTCGTTTTCCTTGACCAGGTCATCGTGCTTGCGTTGAAGCTCTTTCCTGACATATCGCAGGGTGGCATAGGCTATTGCAACGACAAGGAGAAAGTAGATGACCTTTGCCCACCACGTCAGCCAGAATGGGGGAGTGATGACGATTGTCAGCGAGCGTTCCAGTTCACGGCCGCCCGGAAGGCTTGCCTTTATCCGCAGGATGTATTCGCCCGGTTTCAGGTTCGTATAAGTGACAAGGCGCGATTTGAGCGACTGCTCTTTCCATGTCTGGTCGAAATTTTCGAGCATGACCTGATAAGTTACCCGCTCCGGCGAATTGTATTCTATGCAGGAATATCCGATGGAAAAATTCTTTACGTCGTAGCGCAAATAGATTTTGTCGCAGGCGTTCAGTGCTTTGGTCAGAATTCCGTCGTCGCTGATTTTTACAGGGTCGTTGTAGATATACAGGTCTGTCAGTACGAGATTTAGCAGGTCGTTGGTGTTCTCGGAATTAAAGGGAACAAAAGTAGTCACACCGTTTATTCCGCCGAAGAACATTTTTCCGTCTTTGGCCTCAAAGCTTGCACCTCTGCGGAATTCGTTGCTTGCTATTCCGTCGGTGGTAAAGAAGTTGGTGAAGAGTTTGGCGGTGGTGTCATATTTCGATAGTCCGTTGCAGGTGCTGATCCACAGATTGTTGTTGTGGTCGATTTCAATACTGTAGATGGTGGAGTTGGGCAACCCGTTTTTCTCCGTGTAGACTTTCGTTTCGCCTTTCGGACTGATTGAGATCAGTCCCTCCTTGGTTCCTATCCATATATTGCCGAAAGAATCCTGCTTGATGGAGTATATCGAATTGTTTGGGAGTTTGCCGTTGGACGTGTTGTAGTCGGTGAATTTTTTGGTTTTCAGGTTATAGCAGCTGATGCCTGCATCGCTTGTGCCAATCCAGGCGGTGCTGTTCTTGTCGATGAGGATAGCCTGAATGGAATTGCTGAGAATTTGCCCGCGTGACTTCATTAAATTGTATTGGAAGAAATCGGCCTGCTTTGTCTGCGGGTCAAAAATCACCAGTCCGTCCTGGTTGGTACCGATCCAGATTTTTTTGTCTGGTCCTTCATAGAGAACATTGATGTCCTTTACCTCTATCCCTTTGTGTGAAAGGTCAATATGCTCAAACGAATCACTGCCCGGGTTGTATTTGAACAAACCGTACAGGAAGCTGGCGGCCCATACGTTCTGGCTGCTGTCCTCAATGATGGATAGGATGCTTTTTGCACGCAGGCTGCTGCCGTGGTAATGTTTCTTGACTGTCCTGTTTTGGTCGAGCCGGTAAATTCCGTCGCCGTCCGTTCCAATCCAGATGTCACCGTTGTGGTCGTTCATCACGGAAAGAGCGCATTCCGTCCCAATGCTTTGTGAAGGGTTGAACGGATTGTACCAGATGTTTTTGAACTTGTTCGGGTTGGGAGGAATCATCATCACACCTTTCTGATAGATGGCTACCCAGATGTTGCCCTGCTTGTCTTCAAATATGTCGTGGATTTTCAGGTGGTTGCAGTCCATGTTTTGAAGATTTGTCTGATAGGTGTTGATTTTCTGGCTTTCAAAATCGTAGTATTTCAATCCGGCTCCGTCCGTTCCGATCCAGATGTTTTTCTTGCTGTCGTTGGAGAGTACGTAGACATTGTCGTCGCACTGGATATAGTTTCTTGTAAAAGAGTTGGTCGTATAGTCATACAAGTCAATTCCGCCGTCTATGGTGCCTACAAGAATATTCCCGCTGGGAGCTTCTACGATAGAGTATATCTTGTTGCTCGACAGCGATTTTTCATTGTTGGGGTCATGACGGTAGGAGGTAATGGTATGGGTGTTTGTATTGAGGATGCTGATGCCGTTGTCCTGCGAACCTATCCAAATGTTTCCGAATCTGTCTTCAAACAGGACATTGATTTTGTTGCTGCAAATATTACTATTGGTGTTGAGGTAGTATATCGGTTCGCGAGTTCCGCTTTTCAGGCAAACGATGCCCGAACGGCTTGTCGAGAACCAGATGTTGCCTTTCGAGTCTTCAATGATGGAACTGATGTAGCTGAAACTTGTGATGTGGGGATAGGCCAGCTTGATGGATTCAAATCTTTCCGTCGTTTTGTTGAATCGCTGTATTCCGTCGGCTGTTCCAATCCAAAGGTATCCTTCCCGGTCTTCCGTCACGGTCAGTACGGAATTGCTGACGAGTGAGGTGCTGTCACCGGCGTGGTGGTAGTAGGTCGTGATGTTTTGTCCGTCGAACTTGTTGAGCCCGTATTCGCTGCAAACCCAAATGAAACCTTCACTGTCCTGATATATATTATTGATATGGCTGTTGGAGAAGGTATAGAATTTCTCTGAATTTGCCCTTGCAAATAAAGTGCAAACGAGAAAGACAAGCGGCAATATGAATTTAAAGCGTCTCATTTTGTCAATTGCTCAATGAAAACTGATTTTAAGGATATGTATAGTTTGTTTATGGTTATGTTGCCTTATTCCGCAACTATAGTGCAAATATATGTATTAATCTACATATCTGAAAAGCCTGTTCTACAATTGTGAAATAGAATGCGACATAAATGCAACTGAGCGAGCAAGATTGAAAACTTGAAAATTTTTTATGAAAATGATATTGGAATGTGTTTCCTAATTTTGTAGTGTGAAAGCGAAAACAAACTAACCATAAACCTTAAAAATTTAAATTATGACTAAAAATTTGACGACAGGCAAATCTCTCAAATTTTGGCAAGTTTTGCTGACCGTGTGCCTTGCGTTATTTTTCACTTTTCCGATGTATGCGCAGGGCGTACATGTAAGCGGACAAGTGCTCGACGGGAACGAACCGCTGGCCGGTGCGACCGTAGTTGAAAAGGGAACGAACAATGCGACCATGACAGATGCTGACGGGCGATATTCGCTGACAGTCGGTGCGAATGCCGTGCTCTCTGTTTCTTACATCGGTTACCGGACTGCAGAGGAACGGGTGAACGGCAGGAAAAATGTCGTGTTTCTGATGCAAGTTGAATCCAACGAACTGGAAGAAGTCGTAGCCATCGGTTATGGCGTTCAAAAGAAAAAATTGGTCACCGGAGCCACCGTGCAGGTGAAAGGTGACGATCTGGTGAAACTGAATACCGTTAGCCCGCTTGGAGCTCTTCAAAGTAAAGCTCCGGGTGTGAACATCGTTAAGAACAGCGGTAAGCCAGGCGACGGTTTTAAAGTTAATATCCGTGGTTTGGGTACAATCTACAATTCCTCACCTCTATATATTATAGACGGTGTGCCCAATGGGGATATCAATTTGCTGAATCCGAATGACATTGAAAGCATCGATGTGCTGAAGGATGCTGCATCGGCCGCCATTTACGGTGCGCGTGCTGCCAACGGTGTTATCTTGATTACTACCAAGCAGGGTAAGAAAGGCAAGCCTGACATTCAGTATGATTTTTATTATGGCTGGCAGTCAATTCCAAAGACGGTGACTCCGTTGAACGCTCAGCAATATGTTGAAATGTTGGGCCGTACAGGTTTGACTGACGACGAAATCGCTGCTGCAGTGCCTATGTGGGACCAAATCCAGTCGGGCGAGTGGACAGGTACCAATTGGCTCGATGCCATGAAGGTTGACAATGCCGGACAACAAAGCCATTCTCTTTCCATTGCCGGCGGTAGCGACCGTTCCACTTATTCGTTAGGTTTCTCGTATATTTCGCAGGAACCGACCATCGGTGTGAACCGCGACGACGTGAAGCAAGAATATGAAAGATACACGGCTCGAATCAATTCGGAATATTCGCTGATCAAACACAACGACCGTGATATCTTGAAATTTGGTGAAACTTTGACAATGGCATTTGTCAACAGTACCGGTATGAACCAGGGTACTGGCAATATGTATTGGAACGATGTGCGCAACGCACTTACTGCAAGCCCGTTGTTCCCGGTTTACGAAAGTGAGGACAAATTCGGATGGCCGGTTCTGCTGGATACTGACGAAACAAACCCGATTGCTGAAATGTATTACCTCCGTTCATTTGTGAACAGCCGCAACTATTCAGCACGTGGTAACTTGTATTTGATTTTGGAACCGATCAAAAATTTGCGTTTCAAGAGTACGTTCGGTTATGCTTTCAACGGATGGAACAGTAGAGAATATGTGCCGGAATATCAGTTGAACGAAAAATCATATGCTAAGACTGACCGTGTATCTCAGGGTGCCGGTAATGGTTTGCAATGGAGTTGGGACAACACGTTGTCATACGACTTTACTCTGTTTGACAAACACGACTTTAATGTACTTATCGGTACTTCCATGGAAAAATGGGGCTTGGGTGCCGACGTCAACGGTACTAACCGTGATTCTGAATTCTCTGATTTCGAACATGCTTATCTGAGCAATGTCAAGACGGTTTCTTCTGAGTATACCTCTGTATCGGGTGCTCCTTGGGAAATCGGATCACTTGTGTCATTCTTTGGCCGTCTCAATTATGATTATGAAGGACGCTACATGGCATCTGTCGTTATGCGTGGTGACGGTTCCTCTAACTTTGCCCGCGGACATCGTTGGGGATTCTTCCCTTCCTTCTCTGCCGGCTGGAATTTGGCTCAGGAAAATTTCATGGAAGGTACTCGCGACTACCTCGACATGTTGAAGTTGAGAGCAAGCTGGGGTGAAAACGGTAACAACCGTATCCCGACTTTCCGCTATTTGTCGACAATTGCTTTCGGTACTGCTACCAATGCCGCCTGGTACTATTTTGGAACAGACAAGTCGGTTCCTACCATCGGTGCATATCCTGATTTGATTGCCAATGAAGATTTGAAATGGGAAACATCCCGTCAGGTTGACGTCGGTGTCGATATCCAGATGTTGGGCAACCGTTTGGGCTTTGCTTTCGACTGGTATAACAAGAAAACTTTGGACTGGCTGGTTCAGCCGACCGGTTTGGGTATCTGGGGAACAGGTTCACCTTACATCAACGGCGGTGACATTGAAAACAAAGGTGTTGAATTTTCGATTAGCTGGAACGACAATATCGGTGACTTCAGCTACGGCGTTTCTGCCAATCTGTCCCACAACAAGAATAAGGTGCTCCGCATTGCTAATGGCGATGGCTTGATTCAGGGTACAAGCGGTATCCTTGCTCAAAATACAACTTCTTTCTATCGTGCAGAAGAAGGTTTTCCGTTGGGATATTTCTATGGCTACAAAACAGCCGGCATTTTCCAGAACGAGGAACAAATTCAGAATTACATCAGCCCGACAACCGGCGAACCGATTATGCCGTCGGCAAAACCCGGTGACGTGATTTTCCAGGATTTGGACAATGACGGAACGATTACAACCGATGATAGAACCATGATTGGTAACCCGTATCCGGATGTGACTTATGGCGTGTCGTTGAACCTTGCCTACAAGGGCTTCGATTTCCTTATTAACGGTTATGGCGTAGCCGGCAATCAGATTGCCCGTTCATACAGAAGTGGAACAGACAAGCCTTACGACAACTATATTACTGACGATTATCTGAACAGCTGGCATGGAGAAGGCACTTCCAACCGTCTGCCTGCTATCAACGGTTCTGCAATCAACTGGCAGTATGTATCTGACCTTTATATTGAAGACGGTGACTATTTCCGTATCACCAACATCACTTTGGGTTATGATTTCAAGAAGGTGTTCAAGCAGTTGCCTTTGCAACAGTTGAGAGTCTATGCTTCAGTGACAAATCCGTTTACATTCACCAAATACACAGGAATGGATCCGGAAGTTGGTTACGGTGGCGGTGATACTTGGGCATCAGGTATTGACTTGGGTTATTATCCTGGATCACGTACTTATATGATTGGAGTCGGCATTAAATATTAATTATCAATATAGCAATTTATTATGAAAAAAATATTATCCGCACTGCTTTTGTGCAGTGCATTGTGTGGCTGCGAAGATTTTCTCGATAGCGAGAATCTGACCAAAAAGGACACAAGCAACTATCCGGAAACGACATCTGACGCTGACCAGCTGCTGACTGGTGTCTATTCGATTATCGGACGTGTAGAACCGTTGTGTTCACCATATTTCGTTTCTGAACTGATGTCGGACGACTGCTTCGGCGGCGGTGACCAAAACGACTTGTCGTGCAAGGCCATTGACCAGTTTAAAAAGTCGAGCAACGATATGTTTAGAAATGGCTGGCGCGCACATTATTTTGGTGTGTTCCGAAGCAATTTTCTGATTTCCGAGCTTGATAATATCCAATGGGACAGTGAGGAAGACCGTGCAAGCATTGAAGGTCAGGTCCGTTATCTGCGTGCTCACTTCTATTTTGAAATGTCGAAGCTTTGGGGTGAAGTTCCCTTGGTAACAACTCCTGACGCTGTCAATATCCCGAAAACTCCGGCTGCTGAAACTTATGCCCTGATTGCTTCCGACTTGAAGAAAGCTATCGAATTGCTCCCGTCACAACGCATCCAGGAAATGCCGACATCGGATCTGGGCCGTGTGACAAAATGGGCGGCTGAAGCCTTGATGGCACGTGTATTCCTGTTCTATACAGGTTATTATCAAAAGGAATCGCTTCCTTTGACCGAAGGAGGTGAGGTTACCCGTCAGGATGTGATTAATTGGATTGTAGACTGTATTGAAAACAGTGGTCACGACTTGGTGCCTGATTTCCGTAATCTTTGGCCGTATTCCTATGTGCAGGATTACAAGTACACTGCTGACAACGGTTTGTCATGGGCCGGTGACGGTAACATTGAAACGGTGTTTGCCGTAAAATATTCTACACTTGGTAACTGGGATTCTACTTCTCAAAAGTGTAATCAGTACTGTCTGTATTATGGCTTGAGAGGTCAGTCCAACTATGTTTATACGTTCCCGTTCGGACAAGGATGGGGCATGGGTACTGTCAATCCGAAACTTTGGGAAGATTGGGATGATAACGATATTCGTAAGAAAGCGTCGATTCTCGACTGTACCGACCGTTCTGAATTCCGTCTGTACGTGAAAGGCGGCGGCAACCTGATGGACGAAACTTATTACATGAATAAGAAAATGACTCCTATCAATGTCTATACGGATGCGACCAAATCCAATGTCGTAAACTACAGTAACGAACTTTATGGAATGACAGAAACCAACTTCCAGTTGAACAATACGCAGGATTGTGTGACAATGCGTTTTGCCGATGTACTGCTGATGGCAGCAGAACTTGGTGCTCCGAATGCTCAGGCATATCTGGACCGTGTGCGTAGCCGCGTTAATTTGCCTTCCGTACCTGCAACGCTGGAAAACATCAAGAAGGAACGCCGCTTCGAACTTGCATTCGAAGGCGTACGCTATTACGACTTGTTGCGTTGGCATGATTGGGATGTCATTACGGAAAACCAGACGAACATTCAGGTCTATAATAGAAAAGTTCCACAGAAAAAGACCGTTACATTCCGACCGGAAACTGGCGGATTCGTTCAAATTCCTGAAACTGAAATTGAACTTTCACAGGGTGTATTGACACAGAATCCGGGTTGGGAAGGTTCTGATAACTATTATGAATAACAGATGATTTGAGCTATGAAAAAGTGGGGTATTCACAAATGGGGCATTCTGTTTTTCGCCGCAGCCATGATTTGTTCCGGCTGCGACATGCAGAAAAACGGTTCGAGCCATGATTATGAATTGAATTCGGACGGTTTGCGCGATTTCTTGAGTAAAACGGCTCAGCGCGGCATCATGTTGGGACATCAGGACGATCTTGCCTATGGCAATGTCTGGAACGATATTCCCGGCGCTTCCGATGTGAAGTTCGTGTGTGGTGACTATCCCGCTGTTTTTGGTTGCGATATTGGTGGTTATGAAACGGGTGGAAAACTGAGCGTCGACTCGTTGTCGTTCGATAAGATTCGAAAGTGCATGGTCGAGGCTGAAAAATTGGGGGGCATTTCAGTGGTTCGCTGGAGTGCTTCCCTCCCAACCGTTTTTTCCGATAAAAAAGCTGATTTGGTGCAACTACTTCCCGGCGGTAAGGCTCATGCAGTTTTCAAATCGTATCTGGATTCTGTTGCATCATTTTTTAATAGTTTGAAGGATGAAGAGGGACGCACTTTTTCTGCGATATTCCAGCCGTTCTACTGTCCGAATGATTCGGCTCACTGGTGGTTTGAAGCGGAGGATTCCCCTCAAGTTTTTCGGGAAGTGTGGAAGTACACGTGTGTATATCTGAAAAAAGAAAAGAAGGTTCACAACATTCTTTTTGCCTTTTCTATGAAAGCTCCGGTTTCTGCGGAAATGTTGATGAATTACTATCCCGGTGATGAGTATGTCGACATTGTCGGTTTCGATTATTTCTACGATCCCGACGTGATGACAGTTGAGGAGTATTCAGCAGAATTGAAAAACAGTTCTTGTGTTGTGGCAGGTTTTGCCACTCATCGAAAAAAGCTTTCGGCAATCACGGCTACCGGAATGCAGGGTATCAAAAATCCACATTACTTTACCCAATATGTAATGTCTGCAATCGAAGATGTACCACTTAGTTATATATTATTCTGGAAAAATTCATCGAAAACCGAAACATATTACCATATCCCTGTCAAGGGTCATCCCTCGGCCGACGACTTTGTGGAATTTGTCAATAATCCAAAAATCTTGATGGCTTCGGATTTGGCAGGTGAAAATTTTTAAAACTGAAGAATGAAGAAAATCGTATTTGCGCTGTCATTGGTATTGGTGTCGACTGTAGCTGCTAAGGAGACGCCCGTATATTTGGATGACAGCAAGCCTATTGAAGAAAGAGTCGAGGATGCTTTGTCAAGGATGACACTCGATGAAAAGATAGCAATTTGTCATGCACAGTCCAAATTCAGCACTCCGGGATGTCCGCGTCTGGGTATTCCTGAAATATGGATGAGCGACGGCCCTCACGGAGTAAGGATGGAGTTTGATTGGGACGACTGGACGCATGCCGGCTGGACAAATGATTCGTGTACAGCCTTGCCGGCATTGACTTGTCTGGCCGCTTCTTTTAATCCGGAACTGGCTTTTGAATATGGAAATGTGATAGGCGAGGAGGCTCGGTTCAGAAAAAAAGACATTATTCTCGGACCGGGAGTCAACATTTACAGAACACCTTTGAGCGGCCGCAATTTTGAATATATGGGTGAAGACCCCTATCTTTCGTCTACGTTGGTTGTTCCTTATGTTAAAGGACTTCAGCAGAATGGTGTGGCTGCATGCGCAAAGCACTTTGCATTGAACAATCAGGAAAAATGGAGAGACCATATTAACGTTGTGGTAAGCGACCGGGCTCTCAATGAAATATATCTGCCGGCTTTCAAAGCAGCCGTTACCAAGGGCGGTATTTGGGCAATCATGGGTTCTTACAACAAATACAAGAATCAATATTGCTCACATAACGATACTTTAATTAATAAGATACTTAAAGGCGACTGGAAGTTTGATGGGGTAGTCGTTACCGACTGGGGTTCGGCTCATGACACTTATGAAGCTGCCATGTATGGACTTGACATCGAGATGGGTTCTTGGACAAACGGTCTGACATGGGGCTTGAGTTCAGCCTATAATAATTACTACATGGCAGAACCTTTGAAAAAGAAAATTGTAGCCGGCGAGATTCCCGTGTCTGTTCTGGATGAGAAGGTTCGTCGGATTTTGAGACTGTGTTTCCGGACCAATATGAACCGTTTCCGTCCTTTCGGCTCTTTTCAGACAGAAGAGCATGCTCAAGTTGCACAAAAAGTGGCGGAAGAGGGCATTGTTCTGTTGAAAAACGACAAGAATATTCTTCCAATCGTAAAAGGAAAATATAAGAAAATAGCTGTAATCGGCGAGAATGCCGTTAAGCAGTTGACAGAAGGCGGCGGTTCTTCCGAATTGAAACCGAAGGTGGTCATTTCTCCTTTGCAGGGAATGAAAGACTGCTATGGTGATGCCGTAGAGTTTAGTCTGGGTTATGCTTCCGGCGCTCCGAACTACAGCAACGAATTGCCTTCAGGCTTGGATGCCGATTCTCTGCGCAGGGCTGCTGTCGATTTGGCCGCTCGTTCGGAGATTGTAGTGTACTTTGGCGGGTTGAACAAGAATTTCACTCAGGATTGTGAAGGTGACGACCGTCGGTTCTATCATTTGCCTTTCGGTCAGGATCAGTTGCTGGAAGAAATGCTGAAAGTGAATAAAAATATTGTAGTAGTCATTATCAGCGGTAATGCTGTCGACATGCCGTGGGAGAAAAAAGTTCCGGCCATTGTTCAGTCATGGTATCTGGGTTCTTATGCCGGTACGGCAACGGCAAATGTGCTGTCGGGTAAGGTGAACCCGTCCGGAAAAATGCCGTTCTCCTGTCCGATGAAGCTGGAGGACAATTCGGCTCATTACTTTGGAGAACGTTCATATCCGGGTGTGGACAGTACTGTCTATTATATGGATGACATTCTTGTGGGTTACCGCTGGCATGATACGAAAAAAATCAAACCCCGCTACGCTTTCGGATATGGACTTTCATACACGACTTTCAAGTATGGTGAAATTTCCGTTGATAAGGATGTATGTTCTTCTACCGACACTGTTCGCGTGTCATTGGAAGTTGAAAATACTGGAAATGTTGACGGAGCAGAGTGTGTGCAGTTCTATGTAGGTCAGAAGTCGCCGTCTGTTGTCCGTCCGGTGAAGGAACTGAAAGGCTTTAAAAAAGTATTCTTGAAAGCGCACGAAAAACAGGTGGTAACCATTGATTTGCCGGTTGAGACATTTGCATTCTACGATGAGCCGACACAA
>ULSJ01048395.1_pt1 | contig 30827 bp, 33 predicted proteins | sample 1956291 | NCBI WGS metagenome assembly ULSJ01 (sample SAMEA4835705, study PRJEB28245) | human gut metagenome | biome: gut microbiome; material: fecal sample | place: Denmark | collected 2008 | reverse complement strand
GCCCAGCGCCAGCGTCAGGGAAAGCAGAAGGAACAGGGAAGTGAAGATACGGAATATTTTTTTGAAATTCATGCCTTACTCCTCTCCCCGTCCGTCATTCATGACAGATGCTCTTGCCTGCGGAACCAGCCGGGCCACATCACTGGCCCGATAGCCTACGGGTGTCTTTGCAGCCGCCAGATCTCCTGCCAGTCCGTGCAGATAAGCCCCGCACACAGCGGCTTCCTCCGGAGTCTGTCCCTGGCCGCAGAGTGCTGCGATAATACCGGTCAGAGTATCTCCCATGCCGCCCGCTGCCATGCCGGGATTGCCGGTGGGGTTCACCCAGGCTCTTCCGTCCGGGCAGGCAATGACCGTCGGAGCCCCTTTCAGAAGGAGTACGACCTGCTGTTTTTCCGCAAATTCCCGGGCAGCATCGATTCTTTCCTTTTCCGCTTCTGCTGCCGTCAGTCCTGTCAGCCGGCAGAATTCCCCGATATGCGGGGTCAGGATATACTGTCCCGGAGCATCTCGGAAGGAAATCCCGCATGCCGCCGCAGCAAAAAGGGCATCTGCATCCAGCACCATCGGCTTTTCCCACTTTTCAATCAGCTTCTGTACGAATTTCTGTGTTTCTCTTTCTCTGCCCAGACCGGGACCGAGTGCCATCACGTCATAGGCTTCTGCTTTCTGTAAGGCTTCCTCTGCCATATCTTCGGTGAAGAAGGGACTGCCGCCCAGAGAGGATACCATCAGTTCCGGAATTTTCGCCGTCAGAGCATCCTTTGCCTTTCCGACAGTATTCACGGCAATCTTCCCGCCGCCTGCATAAAGAGCTCCCTGCCCGGTCAGAAGCGCTGCGCCTTCCATCCCCTCCGAGCCGGCAAAGATTCCGATGAATCCGTTGCTCCCCTTATGGGAGATGCGGCTCCGCACGGGAAGGGCCCGCCGGATATCCTCTTTTTCAGTAAGCCGGACCGGGTATTTCGCAAAAGCGCCGCAGGGCATACCGATGGAGGAATAGAGAAGCGTCCCTGTGTATTCACTTCCGGGATACAGCACGTGGCCCCGCTTCACCGACCCGAGCGCCACCGTGAAGTCTGCCCGGACAGCGGCTCCCTCGGCCCGGCCCGTATCGGACACAAGGCCGCTCGGAATATCGACGGAAACCACTACGGCCCGGGAATCATTGATCAGGGAAATGAGAGCCGCCTTCTCGCCTTCCACGGCCCTGGACAGGCCGGTTCCGATCAGCGCATCAATGATGATATCCGCTTTTTCCAGATATTCCGCTCCGTCCTCCGCTTTTTCGACAGGAATAATCGGAATGCCCATTTTTTCTGCTGCTGCGCGGTACATGGCCGCGGCTTTCCCCATATGGTCCGGATTGCCCATCAGCAGAACAAGGACCTGCGCCCCTTCATTCTGCACATACCGGGCCATGACGAAGCCGTCTCCGCCGTTATTGCCCGTGCCGCAGACAATGACCGTAAAAGCTCCGTCCCAGTAAATTCTTTCCTTCAGGAGCGCTGCCGCAGAGGCTCCTGCATTTTCCATAAGCACCTCTTCGGGGATGCCGTACTCGTTCATAACCCGGGAATCCAGGTCTCTTGCTTCATTTGCTGTCGTCAATATCATAGCTTCCTCCGTTCATGACCACCACTGCAGCGGCCATATTGTCTTCGTGGGTCATGGAGACGGAAACTTCCGTCACGCCCAATGCCCGCGCCCGCTTTGCAAAATTTCCCTGCAGCCGGAGCACCGGCGCTCCCAGGGCAGTCCACACCACATGCGCATCCTGCCAGCCGCTGCTGAATACACCGATGCCCAGCGCTTTTCCCGCGGCTTCCCGGACACCCCAGAGAGCCGCATAGGACTCTGCCTTTTTCGCGCCCCGGCTTTCGCAGTGCTTCCGTTCTTCTTCCGTAAAAATCTTTTCGGCCATGGAGGGCCGTCTTTCCAGAATCCGCTTCCATCGGTCCGTCTTTACCAAATCCACCCCGACCAGCATATTCATTCTCCTCTCATCCGGTGATTTCTCTTTTGCCTTCATTGTACAAAAGGAGAAAAAAAGATTCAAACGGAATCAGGGAAGGCGGCCATTCCGGGGCCCCGATCCCTGCCGCCGGGAAAATATACGGAGATTCTTTATTTCTTTTCTTGCCATGAAAATCAAAATATGCTAGAATAGCAAGGTATGAATATTTCGGACGGGAGGTGAACCAATTGCCGCAGATTAAATCCAACATGAAGAGCATGAGAAAAGATGCCGCTAAAAAAGCTGTTAACGCTGCTGTAAAGTCTCAGATTCACGGTGCTGTAAAGAAGGCTGTTGCCGCTGCCAACACCGATGCTAAGGACGAAGCAATCCGCAATGCTGTAAGCATTATCGACAGCGCTGCTCATAAGGGTGTTATCCATAAGAACGCCGCTGCTCGTAAGAAATCCCGTCTGAACGCAAGCGTCAAGGCTGCTATTGCTCAGCAGAAAGCTCTCGAAGCTAAAGAACAGGCTGAAGAAGCCCGGGAAGAAGCTAAGGAAGCTTACAAGGAAGCTATGGAAGAAAAATAATTTCTTCTGCGAAAACTCCGCATCAGCGGAGTTTTTTTATGGTCTTCCCTTCTTTATCGGGAAGGAAAAATCCGCACCGCAGTGATTGCCTTCCCGTTCCGGCAGCAGAAAAAGACTCATCCGCCTGAAAACGGATGAGTCTTTTTATTTGCTGCGGAGTGTTTGCTGCTCCGGTGAATCAGTTCACCAGTTTCAGCATTTCCTCCAGATCATTCTTCCTGAAGGACGGTGTGTCCGGTTTTTCCCGAAGAACGGCTGTCACACAGGCCAGAGCCGCTGCGACACCGGTCACCAGCCCGTCTTCTGCAATATCGAATTTTGCAGTATGATGCGGACTTCCGCTGCCCAGCTTATCATCGCGGATTCCCGTAAACATGAAGCATCCCGGATAGGTCGACTCTGTGAGTCCGAAAGTTTCGGAAGCCATCCACATGGGACAGTTTTCATCCAATGCATCTCTGCCCAGTGCTTCCGTAACCGCTCTGCGGGCCAGAGCGACACATTCCTTATTATTCACGGTAGCCGGGAAGTACCGGTCTTCCACAAATTCTGCAGTGCAGCCGTATACTCTTGCCATGCTTTCCGTCAGTTCGTGAAGCGTATCCCGAAAAGCCAGACCGTCTGCATTCCGGGTGCAGCGGGCGGTCCCGGAGAATTCCAGCTCATCAGGAATAATATTCGGGCTGTTTCCGGCCTTCACATATCCCAGGGAATAGGTCATATTTTCTTCCGGATCTGCCTTGTTCATCCGGTAAGCCCGGATTTCCGAAGCAATGGAAACAAAGCATTCAATCGGGCTGTTTGCCATATCCGGACGGGAGCCGTGTCCCTCTTTCCCGTGAATCCGGATTCGGAAGAAATAGGCGCCTGCCATGGCCGTCCCGTAAAGGAGTCCCACTTTCCCTGCCGGAAGGTGCCAGATCACATGGGTGCCGAAGCAGTTGTCGATATGAATCTTTTCATCCCGAAGGTAGCGGAGCATTTCCGGGATTCCCCCTTCTCCCATTTCCTCCGCCTGTTCGAACATGAAAATGATTTTCCCTTCCCAGTCCTCTTTATGTTCCGACAGAATCTTGGCTTCGGTGAGAAGCATAGCCATATGGCCGTCGTGGCCGCAGGCATGCATGGCGCCTTCATTTTTGGAGACGCAGACTTTCTTCTGCACAAGATTTTCCGGATCTTCCTGAATCGGAAGGGCATCGATATCGGCCCGCATCAAAACAGTCCATCCCGGCTTTCCGCTGTCCAGGAAGCCAAGGATTCCCCCGTTGGGAACGCGGACGGACTGAATTCCGATTTTTCCAAGGAATTCTTCGATATAATCCATGGTCCTGAATTCCTTTGTGGATACTTCCGGATTTTCATGAAAGTGACGCCGCAGTGCAACAATCGTATCTTTTTCCTGCTCTGCCAGTTTTTTTATATCCATTGAAAAACCCCCTCCTTTTTTGGTCAAGACAATTATAAGGAAGGGGGTATGGTTTGTCAATGCAGTTTATCCGTGCATTTACCGGCGGGTGCGCAGTACATGGAGAAGCGCGAAAAGAAACGCCGCCGTCACAATAATGGCTGCGCAGGTTGCCAGCAAATCGCTGTGATACATCCACCGGGATACGGCAAATATATCGAGAAGGAAAAGAATCAGTAATTTGATTTTCATAGGAATCATCTCCTATAAAACATTTTCATATCTTTTTCTTCATTATATCATAAACCGTCCCGAACCCAAAAGCGCTCCCTTCCGGAAACAGATTCCGCCAGGAGAGCGCTTTTATTTATTCTTCTTTCAGGATAAGAGTCGGCTGGGTTCCGTTCAGGACGGTATCCTCCGTGACGATGCATTTGGCAACGTCCTTCCGGCTCGGAATTTCATACATGACACGGATCATGATCTTTTCGATGATGGCCCGCAGTCCTCTGGCTCCGGTATTCCGTTCGATCGCCTGACGGGCAATCGCGCGGATGGCGCCTTCCTCGAATTCCAGATCTACATGATCCATGCCGAGAAGCTTCTGATACTGCTTGACCAGCGCATTCTTCGGTTCGGTCAGAATCCGGGTCAGCACTTTTTCATCCAGGGGATGAAGTGCTACGATGACCGGCAGACGGCCGATGAATTCGGGAATCAGGCCGAATTTGAGCAGATCCTCGGGCTGCACCTGCTGGAGAAGCTCTGCCATGTCCCGGTCTGTCCGCTTTTCGATATCTGCACCGAAGCCCATGACACTCTTCGTCAGACGGGCATCAATGACCTTGTCAATTCCCGCAAAGGCACCGCCGCAGATAAAGAGAATATTGGACGTATCGATCCGGATCATTTCCTGGTTCGGATGCTTTCTTCCGCCCTGGGGCGGTACGCTGGCTACAGTGCCTTCCAGAATCTTCAGAAGGGCCTGCTGTACGCCTTCCCCGGAGACATCGCGGGTAATGGAGGGATTTTCCGATTTCCGGGCAATCTTATCGATTTCGTCGATATAGATGATGCCCCGTTCTGCCTTTTCAATATCGTAGTCTGCCGCCTGAATAAGACGGAGAAGAATGTTTTCCACATCCTCGCCTACATAGCCTGCTTCGGTCAGCGTCGTCGCATCGGAAATGGCAAAGGGTACATCCAGGAAACGGGCCAGTGTCTGTGCCAGAAGGGTCTTGCCGCTCCCGGTGGGTCCCAGCATGATGATATTGGATTTCTGAAGCTCCACATCATCATTCCCGTCTCCCTGATACTGAATCCGCTTGTAATGGTTGTATACAGCCACGGCAAGAGCGATTTTCGCATCATCCTGGTCGATGACATACTGATCCATGTATTTCTTGATTTCTTCCGGGGCAGGAAGCTCGAAATGGGGAATCGATTTTTTCTTTGCTTCCTTCATTTCTTCCCGCAGGATATTGGAGCAGACCTCTATGCATTCATTGCAGATGTATACCCCCGGTCCGGCAATCAGTCTTTCCACTTCATCCCCGGAACGGCCGCAGAAGCTGCATACCGGTGTTGAATCTTTTCTGGTAGTCAATGGAAACTCCCCCTTATTTTCCCTTTAACTGCGTCAGTTCGTTTCTGGTCAGGATCTGGTCGATAAGACCGTATTCCTTCGCCGCCTGCGCCGTCATGAAATTGTCCCGTTCCGTGTCATTGCGGATCGTTTCCAGAGACTGGCCGCTGTGATGCGCCAGGATTCCGTTCAGTTCTTCCCGGAGACGAAGGATTTCCCGGGCATGGATTTCGATTTCCGTAGCCTGTCCCTGTACGCCTCCCAGAGGCTGATGGATCATGATATTGGAATGAGGCAGAGCAAAGCGCTTGCCCTTTGCGCCGGCGGTGAGAAGCACCGCTGCCATGCTGGCGCAGGAGCCGATGCAGATCGTAGATACCGCCGGGCGGATATACTGCATGGTGTCGTAAATGGCCAGGCCGGCGGTCACAACGCCTCCCGGACTGTTGATATAAAGATGAATGTCCTTGTTGGGGTCCTCCGCTTCCAGGAAAAGCATCTGGGCGATGATGATGTTCGCCATATGGTCCTCGATCTGTCCGTCGAGGAATATGATCCTGTCCTGGAGAAGGCGGGAATAAATATCGTAGGAGCGTTCGCCCCGGGCAGTCTGTTCTACCACAATTGGTACATAAGCCATAGTAACCCTTCCTTTCGGGACCGGAAGTTCTCCGGAGTATGAATGATACAGTCAATCGATAAAAACACTGAATAGACTTACTATATAGATTTTATTCTATTTATAAATGGGTGAAAAAGACGCCGGCAAACTCCCGCGTCTTTTCCCGTCCGTTCTTTCGTTATCCGTCAGAACGTTTCTTATTTTGCTTCCGCAGCTTTGATAGCGTCAATGATTTCTGCTTTCTTTGCTTTGGAATCGATAGCGATGTTCTTTTCTGCAGCATAAGCCTTCAGTTCCTTAACGGTCATGGAGGAGAGATCGCCTGCGGCTTCTGCCGGTGCTGCTTCAGCGGTTTCTGCTGCAGCCTTCTTGTCTGCTTCCGCTTTCTTAGCTGCACCGTAGATGAATGCGGATGCCTTCTTGCGGAGGACGGAGGTGATGAGCATGTTTACGCGGTTTTCGTCCTGGATGATCTTCATGACGTCCTTCGGATCTGCGTTGAACTGCTGAGCCATGCTGTATACTTCCATGGAAAGGTCCTGGTTGGTAACCTGGAGATCTTCCTTGTCAGCGATAGCTTCCAGAACAAGGCCCTGACGAACCTGTTCTTCTGCAGTCTTTTCATAGTTCTTGCGGAGCTGTTCCATGGTCTGGTTGATGCGCTTCAGGTAATCTTCGAGCTTCTGGTTCTGAGCTTCCAGGTTCAGCTTGATTTCTTCCACGATTTCATCAATCTTCTGTTCTACCATTTCATGGGGAATGTCAACCTTGGCATTGGCTACAGCCTGGTTAACCAGCTTCTGATGGTAAGCTTCTTCTGCCTGCTGAATGGCATGGAGCTGCATCTGCTGCTTCAGGCTTGCCTTCAGTTCATCCATGGTTTCGAACTGGCTGATGGACTTTGCGAAAGCGTCATCCAGTGCGGGAAGCTGCTTGCGCTTTACATCATTGATATGAACTTTGAATACGGCTTCCTTGCCCTTCAGAGCATCTACGAAGTAGCTTTCCGGGAAAGTAACCTTTACATCTACATCATCGCCGGCCTTATGACCTTCGAGCTGATCTTCAAAACCCGGGATGAAGCTCTGGGAACCGATTTCCAGCGGATAGGTCTTGCCTTCGCCGCCTTCGAATGCTTCGCCGTCAATGAATCCCTTGAAGTCGATGACTGCATAGTCACCCTTCTTCAGTACAGCGCCTTCTTCTGCCATTTCCAGACGGGCGCTCTGTTCAGCAGCTCTCTGGATTTCAGCCATAACCTGATCATCGCTGATTTCCGGCTTTTCTTCTTCTGCTTCCAGACCCTTGTATTCGCCCAGTTCCACTTCCGGACGCTTTACGAAGGTTGCGGTGAATGCAGCGCCTTCTTTTTCGGAGAATTTATCTTCCTTGACTTCGGGCTGGGTAACCGGGATGATCTTTTCATCGCGGAGAGCCTGGTTCAGCGCATCATTGATCACGATATCCTTTGCTTCAGCTTCTACAGCAGCTTTGCCGAAGTGCATTTCCAGAATGGTGCGGCTTGCCTTGCCTTTGCGGAAGCCGGGGATCTTTACCTGGTTGGCAATGCGGGATACCGCAGTCTTGAATCCCTTCTGTACAACTTCAGCCGGCAGTTCGATAGCAAGACTTACTTTGTGCTGATCCAATACCTCTACTTTTACATTCATGAAACTATTCCTCCTTAAGTCGGATGACCGACAAATGATACCTGATTTGCGTCCGTTTTTGGTACTTCGTCATGGATACAATAAACAAGTTATATTTTATCACAGGAAAATAAAAAAAACAAATCATGGAGATAAAGACGGGAAACCTCTTTTTCCTTCATTTTCTTCCCGGATTTCTGCAGATTTCAAAGAGGAGTTCTCCCCCCTTCGAGGTCCGGTCTCCTTTCCGCCTGGCCAGAAGGAGCGAGGAAGACAGCGCTTCCTCAGAAAGGACCGCTGCGGGAATCTCCTCCTCAGGCAGAACCGATTCAGGAACAAGAGCAGTTCCCAGTCCCTCCCGGGCCCACCGGAGACAGGTCCGGGCATCATCGGCAACACAGTATACATGAGGGGAAATCCCTTCCTTTTCACATTCATCCAGAATAATTTTTTCCCACCGGCGGTACAGAATGAGCGGCTCCCCCGCCAGATCGGCCAAAGTGATTTTCTTCTTTCCTTCTGGTATTTTCCCTGCTGCTGCCATACGGTCCTTCCGAAGCGGCACCGTTTCCAGTCCGTAGCCGGAAAAAGGCGTGCGCAGCACCGCCGCATCCAGCCGGCCCTTCCGCAGCTCCTCCAGCAGCTCGTAGCTGTTTCCTTCATAAGCCTTGATCTGGATTTCCGGATAAGCCTTCCGGAACAGCCGGAGCTTATCATAGAGTTCCTTCGATGAGGAGGAAGAAACCAGTCCCAGCCGGAGCCGTCCCGAACGTCCCTGCGTCCATGTGCGGATTTCCTCCCGGGCAGCAGCCTCGAGATCCACCATTTCCACCGCCCTTTTGTACAGGATGCTCCCCGATTCCGTCAGCGTAATCTGCCGGGCTCCTCTCCGGAACAGTTCACACCCCAGTTCCTCCTCCAGCAGGTGCATCTGCGCGGAAAGAGGCGGCTGGGAAATATGGAGCTTTTTCGCGGCAGCTGTAATGGTTCCTTCCTCCGCCACGGTCATGAAGTATTTCATCTGTTTGATATCCATATCTTTTCTGTATATTTCCTTTGTGAATCAATATTTTAAATATATATTTCTTCCTGTTATCATACAGGTATGTCAAATGGGCCGCAAGACCCGGGAAGGAGCCTGTATGAAATTACTGCTTGATTTATTTCTGACCTTCGCCAAAATGGGCGCGGTCACTTTCGGCGGAGGATATGCCATGCTTCCGATCCTCCAGAGAGAGGTTGTCACCAAAAAGAAATGGGCGGCCGATGAAGAGCTCATGGATTACTATGCGCTCGGGCAGGTCACGCCGGGCATGATTGCCGTCAATGTGGCCACCTTCATCGGGTGCAAGCTGAAAGGATTCTGGGGCGGCGTTTTTGCCACGATCGGCGTCATCACCCCGTCCATGATCATCATCACCCTCATTGCCATGTTCCTTACGCAGTTCGAGGAGAACCCCTATGTGGTGCATGCCTTTGCGGGCATCCGGGCCTGTGTATGCATTCTGATTCTCGATGCGGTCATCAAGCTGGGAAAGAAATCCGTCAGGGATAAAAGAACGGCCTTCATTTTTGCCGCCATCCTCCTGTTTTCCCTGTTTTCCCCGGTATCGCCCGTGGCAGCCGTCCTTCTTGCCGCAGCAGCCGGTTATTTCCTGATGCCTGCGAAGAAGGCGAAAGGAGACGCAAAATGATCTGGTTCCACATGTTCATTGAATTTTTCAAGGCCGGACTCTTTGCCGTAGGCGGCGGCCTGGCCACCCTGCCTTTCCTTTATGATATTTCCGAACGGACCGGATGGTTCTCTGCGGAAGACATCGCCAATATGATCGCCATTTCCGAATCGACCCCGGGACCGCTGGGCGTCAACATGGCGACCTATGCAGGCTTTCAGACGCTGGGCATCCCGGGCGGAATCTTCACCACTCTGTCCCTGACCGCCCCGGCGCTGGTCGTTATCACCGCCGTTTACTACATGCTGCAGCGGTTCCGGGAATCCGAGACGGTACAGCGTATTTTCTACGGTCTGCGTCCCGCTTCCACAGCACTCATCGCCGCAGCCGGACTGGGCGTTGCCAAGGTTGCTCTGCTGGATCTTCCGCTCTTTCAGGAAACAGGAGAGCTTCTTTCCCTCATCCGCCTGCCCTCCCTGCTTCTGGCCGTTGTCATTTATATCGGTCTGGTAAAATTCCGGCGGCACCCCGTACTGTACATTGCCGTATCCGCCGCAGCAGGCATCATTTTCCAGATGTAGCCGGCAGAAATCCGGACATGCAAAAAGCAGATCCGCTCCTCTCTTACAGGCAGGATGCAGATCTGCTTTTTTTGCTGTGAAATCAGGCTCTCAGAATAGAAGAAAGGAAAGCTTTCGTTCTTTCTCCCTTCGGATGGTCGAAGACCTCCGATGCGGTGCCGCTTTCTTCCACACGGCCGTCTACCATAAAGAGAACCCGGTCGGAAACCGATTTGGCAAAGGCCATTTCATGGGTTACGATCGCCATGGTCATGTTTTCATCGGCCAGCTGCTGAATGGTCTTCAGAACTTCGCCGGTCAGTTCCGGGTCCAGTGCGGACGTCGGTTCGTCAAACAGCATGATTTCCGGATTCATAGCCAGTGCCCGGGCAATGGCCACACGCTGCTTCTGTCCGCCGGAGAGGCTTCCCGGATACATATCCTTCTTGGAGAGGAGGCCTACCTTATTGAGCAGCTCCTCCGCTACGGGAAGGATTTCTTCCTTCTTCATCCCCTTGACATAAATGGGCGCCACCATGATATTGTCCAGAACGGTCATATGCGGAAACAGATTGAAGGACTGGAACACCATTCCCATTTTCGCCAGAATGGTCTTCATTTTTTCTTCCGATGCATAGGAGACCTTTCCGTTCTTCTCTTCTGCCAAGTAATCTCCGTCCACCAGAATCGAGCCGCCCTGAATGTCTTCCAGATGATTCAGGCAGCGGAGAAGGGTGGATTTCCCTGCCCCGGACGGGCCGATGATGGAAATGACTTCTCCTTTTTCCAGAGTCAGATCCACGCCGTGAAGGATGGTCTGCTTCCCGTAATCCTTCCGGATATTTCTCATTTCAATAAAACTCATGGGGTGCCTCCTTAATCTTCATAGACCGCATAGCGTTTTTCAATGTAAGCCAGAATCTTTGTCAGGAACGCTGTGCAGATCAGATAAAAGACAGCTGCCACCAGGAACGGAGTCGTATCGAAATCGCGCTGCACAAAGGCGCGGGTAACACGCATAAGATCATTCATGGCCAGGATGTACACCAGGGAAGTATCCTTCAGGAGGGTAATGGTTTCATTGCCCAGCGGAGGAATGACACGCTTTACCACCTGCGGCAGAATGATGTGCCACATGGTCTGCCGGTAGGTAAATCCGAGAACCTTTGCCCCTTCATACTGTCCCTTGCTGATCGACTGAATGCCGCCGCGGAAGATTTCCGCAAAGTATGCCGCATAGTTTGCCACAAAGGCCAGAATGGCTGCCGGGAAATCATTGATCTGGATATCCAGCATCAGCGGAAGCCCGTAATAAATAAACATGATCTGCAGCATGAGCGGTGTTCCTCTCATGACGTAGATATACATGGCGGCAAGCCGTCTCAGGATTCCCAGGCGGGAAATACGGACCATGGCCAGCAGGACCCCGAAGGGAAGCGACAGGACGATGGTCATAAGAAATATCTGCGCCGAAATGCCCAGCCCGCCGATCATATTCGGCAGAATTCTGATAATGTAATCCATAAAAAGCTCCTTACTAAAGAATCAGCGAAGAGCAGGCCTCCGGTCTGCTCTTCTTTTTTCCTACAGCTTGTTATTGTACACATTCTTCATCCTTTTAACAAGATAGAGAAAGTGTTTTTTGCAGATTCTTTATTTCAGGACAACATCTTTCCCGAACCATTTTTCGGAAATCTTTGCCGCTTCCCCGCTGGCAATAACCTTGGCAATTCCGTCATTCAGCAGATCCACCAGCTGCTGGTTGTCTTTCTTGATGCCGATGGAGAAGGTATCCTTCGAAACAATCGTATCCAGTTCACGGAAGGTGTTCGGCTTCTTCGTCATGTAATATTCGATGAGAACGGAATCTGCCAGCACGGCATCGGTGCGTCCCGATTCGAGGTCCATGAAGCAGGCGGTCAGATCGGGATAAGCCTTGATTTCGGAGAAGGAGTTCTTCAGGTTTTCATCCCGGTTCAGCGCCGTTTCCGCAGTGGATGCTTCCTGAATCGATATTCTCTTGCCCTTCAGCTGATCCGCGCTGGTATAGGGGCTGTCCGCCAATACGGCATATACCTGGATATTATCCATGTACGGCTTGGTGAAGGCGAGCTTTTTCTGTCTTTCCGGCGTCATGGTGAATCCGTTCCAGATGCAGTCAATCTTTCCGGAATTCAGCTCGGTTTCCTTGGAAGCCCAGTCAATCGGCTTGAATTCAATGGGAATCCCGATTTCCTTGGAAACCGCATTCCCCATATCGATATCAAATCCTACGATCTGTCCGTTATCATCCCGGAATCCCATGGGAGCAAAGGTATCATCCATGCCGGCTACAATCTTTGCCGGTTTTCCCCCGTTGGAAGCGGATTTCCCGGAAGAAGAGTCTCCGCCGCAGCCTGCAATCAGTCCGGCTGCGCCGATTGCCAGAATTCCTGCCAGTACCATTTTTTTCAGTTTCATCATCATATCGCTCCTGTCTTTTTTCTCATCGCTTCTTCATTACTTTATCTTGCTAAATTTTATGCTCTTATCATACTGTATCCGGTCCGCCCTGTCAAGGAATTTTTTATTCCTTTGCCGAAATAAAGTATCTTTACAGAGTTTTTATCAGAAATTCTCATTTCCCGAACAAACGGAGCCCTTCCTCATACCGTAAAGAACTTTTCCCCGTGCTATAATAGAAAAGAAGTCATGAGGAGATAAGAAAATGAATAAACCCATTACCTACAACATCACGGTAGGCTCGGAGAAGCCGCACTCCGGACAGCAGAAGGTATGCCCTTTCTGTCACCCGGAAAACCTGACCAATATCCTGGAAACCAAAGGGGATATCATCTGGCTGATGAATAAATTCCCCGTTTTTGAAAAGACCTGCCCGACGGTCATCGTGGAAACGGCGGACCATAATTCCGGCCTCACATCCTACGGGAAGGAGCAGCTGCACCGGGTTGTCTCCTTCGGCCTGTCTCACTGGCTGGAATGGGAAAGAGACCCGCGGTTCAGGTCGGTCATCTTCTTCCGCAATTACGGACCGGACTCGGGCGGTTCCCAGCGTCATCCCCATTCCCAGATCATCGGTCTGGAGGATTATGACTACCGGGACAATGTGAGCGAAGAAAATTTTATGGGTGAAATCATCCATGAGGACAGTGACTGTTATGCTACGATTTCCTCGTACCCCATCAGCGGCATGGGCGAATTCAATGTAACGCTGCAGAAGGACGGAAGCCCGGACGGCTTTGCCGATACGATCCAGACTCTGGCGCGGTTCATCCTTCAGGATTTCCCCCTTCCCTGCACGAGCTATAATATTTTCTTCTATCATGTGAAGCGCCGCATTCATGCCAAAATTTTCCCCCGGTATTCCGCAAGTCCTCTGTACATGGGCTACCGCATCACCCATGTAATGGATCGGGAAAATCAGGAACGCATGAAAAAATTCCTGCGGACAGAAAAGTATTTCGGAGAATAACATTTTTTATGAAATTATATGCTTTCAGTGATTTCCACCTTTCCGGAAATCCTCCTACAAAGCCCATGGATATCTTCGGAGACCATTGGAAAAATCACAGAGAAAAAATTTTCACCGCCTGGGAGGAAACGATCCGCCCGGAGGACACGGTCATCATGGCAGGAGATCTTTCCTGGGCCATGCATATGGATGATGCCCTGTCCGATCTGAAGGCACTGGGCGGGCTTCCCGGACGGAAAATCATTGTCCGGGGCAACCATGATTACTGGTGGGATACCGTCACCAAAATGACTCGTATGACCGGCGGTGCTTTTGAATTCATCCACAATTCCGCACTGATTGTGGGCCATACCGCCCTGGCGGGAACAAGGGGATGGATTTCCGAAACATCCCGCAAAAAAACGGATGCCGACACATCCATCATTGCCCGGGAGGAAGGCCGGATGGAGCGTTCCCTGGAGCTGGCGGAAAAGATGTCTCCCAAAAGAATCATCGCCGTCCTCCACTATCCGCCCTTCGATGAAATGAAGCATCCGTCCCACATGATGAAAATCATTCGTTCTCATCATGCCACTGACTGTGTTTACGGCCATATCCACGGCGCCCCGAATTTTATCGGTCTTCCGGAAGAGCTTCTCGGTGTCAGAATGCACCTGACCAGCTCGGATTATCTGGATTTCAGACCCCTTTTGCTGTATGAGGGGGATGAGTTATGAGAAACATCGCAGAAAACAAGTTGCTTTCCGGCTTCATCTACGGGGACCCGCGGAACAGGGAATACCTGTACCTTCCCGGCAGTGAAGTCGATGCCGCAGAGCCCGTCCTGGTCTATGAAACGGAAAACGGCCGGGAGGATGTTTCCATGGAGGAAGGTCTTTCCCTCATCGAAAAGCGAAGCCTCAAGCCCTGCAGCCATCCGGTTTTCGGAAAAAACACCATGCATTGAATCCAAAAAGCTCTTCCCGGGGAGGAATTCCTTCCGGCGAAGAGCTTTTCTTTTTTCCAATTTTTATACAAAAGTCATGGACAGCACGGTCCCCCGGACAGGGAAAGCGCCGTCCATGACTTTTTATTTTCTGCTTCCGTCTCAGATCCTCAGGAGCCTGCGGAAGAAAAGCGGTATGGACAGCGGCAGCAGACGCGCTCCCCAGGCCGTAATCTTTCCCGCCGGTCCGGGGACGATGACCGCTTCTCCCCGTTCAAGCCCCCGCACCGCTTCTTCTGCTGTTTTCTCTGCCGTGAGTGCCAGGAAAAGGCGAATTTTCCCCGCCGCTCCCATACGGCTGATGAATTTCGTATCTCCGATCCAATAAGGGCACAGCACAGATACCGAGATGCCCCGGCTCCGCAGCTCCTCCCGCAGGGCCCGGGAAAAGGATGTCAGCCCTGCCTTGGCCGCCCCATAGAGCGCCATTTCCGGCATGGGCAGAAATCCCGCCGCAGAAGATACATTCAGAACAGCACAGCCTTTTTTCATATACGGCAGACACAGGGAAGTCAGCAGGATCGGAGTCAGAAAATCGGTTTCCGCCAGATCCCGGATTTCCTTTTCTGTCTCCCCTGCAAAATCTCCCCGAAAGCCGAATCCCGCATTATTGACCAGCCGGAAAATGACAGGCTTTTCCCTTTCCAGGAGCGCCTCCATCTTTTCCTCCCAGGAAGGTTCCGAGAAATCCAGAAGAAACAGTCTCTTTTTCCCCGGAAACCGGGATGCTTTCCGCAGTGCATCCCCATCCCGGCCGAACAGCCAGAATTCTTTATCTTGATGCACTTCCGCCAGTTTCTTTGCCAGTGCGCTTCCCAGACCGCCGGAAGCGCCGGTAATCAGGACGACCTCTTTCATAATACGATCACCGCCATGTGCCGGCCGGTCCTCCCATGCTCTTTCCGATAGGAATAGAAATGCTCATCCTCCCAGGTACAGATGCCGCTGTTTTCAATGTGTTCCTTCGGGATGCCCGCCCGCAGAAGGGAAATTTCATTGGCCCCGGGAAGATCAAACAGATACTTCCCCGCCGGACCCGGTAAGGTAAGCCGATCCGTATCCTCTCCGAAAAGCTCTCTCATTTTTTCGATGACTTCTCCGCCCACCTCAAAATGGGTTCGGCAGAGTGCAGGTCCGACCGCACAAAGGATATTTTCCCTTTGACAGCCGTATCGTTCAACCATCGTGTCTACGGTTTTCCCTGCAATATTCCCTGCTGTTCCCCGCCAGCCGCCGTGGGAAACGGCAATGACCTTCCGCACCGGATCGGCAAAGATAAGCGGCGTACAGTCTGCATAGAGCATGGTGAGCGCAGTATCCTTCACCTCTGTCACCAGCCCGTCCGTACCTGGAATGGCCGTTTCATAGGAAAACGCCCCTCTCCCCCGGTCCTTCTCCGTTACTTCTTCGATATGAACCCCATGGACCTGCACGCAGGACACCATGCTCCCCGGCGCAATTTGCAGAGCTTCCAGAAAACGTTTCCGGTTTTCCCGCACTGCTTCCGGATCATCCCCCGTATGAAATCCCATATCCAGACTGTCAAAGGGCGATGCACTCACACCCCCTTCCCGGCAGGATACGGCTGCCCGGATTCCTGCCTTTTCAAAAAGAGAAAAAGTCAGATAAGAAATCCCGTTCTTCGTAATGATCATTCGATTCCCTCCTCTTCCAGAATCCCCGGCCGGATTGTTTCCGCTGCTTCCCGCATATCCGCCGGCAGGGGCGCTGTAAAAGTCATTTTCTTTTTTGTCATGGGATGGACAAAGGAAACGGTCCAGGCATGAAGCGCCTGCCGGTTCATCCGGTCTGTTTTCCCTCCGTACAGATCATCTCCCAGAAGCGGATGCCCGCTGTGGGAAAAATGCACCCGGATCTGATGGGTGCGCCCTGTCCGGAGATGGATGCGGAGGAAGCTCATTTTTTCATCCGCTGCCAGTACCCGATAATCAGTAAGCGCTTCTTTTCCGTCAGGCCGCACTGTCCATTCCACAATGCTTCCCTCTTTCCGTCCGATAGGCAGATCAATGGTCCCCTCCGGCGGCTCCACTTTCCCTTCCGCCAGAGCCAGGTATTCTCTGTAAATCACACTGTGCGACCGGGACAGCTCATACTGCACATGGGCCGATTTGGCCACCACCACCAGACCGGTGGTATTCCGGTCCAGACGGTACACGGGATGGATTCCCGCAGAGATGCCCCTGGCCAGAAAATACCCGGCCACCGCATTCACCAGCGTATCCGTTCCTTCCCGGGAAGTGGGGTGAATGATCATTCCTGTCCCCTTATTGACGATGAGAAGATCCTCATCTTCATACAGAATATCCAGAGGAATCCCCGAGGGAATCACTTCATTTTCCTCGCTCCACGACAGAAGAATACAGTCTCCTTCCCGGAGAAGCGTCCTTGCATTGTGGATTTCTTCGCCGTTGATGAGCACTTTTCCGTCCCACTTCACTCTTTTCCAGAGCGAGGAGGACAGGCGGGCATGGTTCCGCACAAATTTCCGGAGCTCTTTTCCCTCATACTCCGCCCCGACGGTAAAAGATAATTCCATAACTTTCCTTTCTCCGGAGAAGGCGATTTCCTTCCCGATTCAGACACAAAAAAAGGCTGTGAAATGCACAGCCCTTCTTCTCTTTCTCACTTCACTACCAATACCGGACACTTGGAGCGGCTGACAAGGTAGCTGGATACGGAACCCATGAAAATTCCCTTCAGCGGTCCCAGGCCGCGGCTGCCCATGATGATCAGATCCGCTTTCTGTTCCTCTGCCGTATTCAGAAGGACCGGTCCCGGAGACCCCACTTCGTAAACCGTTTCCACAGGAATCCCGGCCGGAACCATTGCCTTGGCTTCCGCCAGATCATTCCTGCATTGTGCTTCCAGATCCTCGGAAAGCTTCGTGGTCAGACAGCCTTCCGCAATCGATACCTGATCGAAATTGCTCATGGCAGAAACCATATTGCACACCGATGCGATGCACAGCGCCGTATGATCCCCTGCTTCCGCAATAGCTACTGCCTGCTCCATGGCCCGTTTCGCATGTTCCGAACCATCATAGGGAACCAGAATCTTTTTATACTGTAACATAGCCTTCCCACCTTTCCCGGGGCCAATCCCCTCGTTTTCTATCCATATTATAACACACCCATAAAGCACCGAGTATGGAAATCTCCGCGTTCCGCCCTTTTCTGCCCCTAAAAGAAAATCTGATCCGATTCAGCCGGCAGACAGCGGTTATGATAGGGGATCACCCGTTCAAAATGATTGGCCTCCGCAAGCTCCCGGCATTCCCGCAGGGTCTGATGATTCGGCCAGAGTACCATTTCCGCCTGCCCCCGTTCCAGGAATTCTCCTGCATTTCCGTAGCCGTGAACACTCCCCGTGAGAAGCACGGACAGGGCTGGTTCCGATTCAATCAGCCCCCGGCTTTCATACCGGGAAAGCTGGGCATCGGTCAGGAAATACACGCCATTTCCGCAGAATTTCTTCCCGTCCCACTGCCGGAAGGATTCCGGAGAAATCTGCAGTGCCCGATCCGCAGCAAAATATTTCCTCTTTCCCAGCATCATCCACTGGTCATGGAGGCGGGAGTCCAGATAGATCGGAAAATCCTTTCCCAGTCTTTCCCGGAGCAGCACCGCCAGGGAAAGTCCCCGGCCGTACCTCGGCACAGGAAGAAGGAGCGGCCCTTTCTGCAGAAGTTCCTCTGCGCGGCCGATTACGGCTTCCCGCATCGCTTCTCCCTGATCCTCCCGACTGTATGCGCCGTCTATGACCGCAATATCCGCAGTCATTCCCCGCGCCGGATCAGAACGGTAAAACGGATCTCCTTCCCGGTAGTCTCCGGAGAAAAACAGCGTTTTTCCTTCCACCGACAGCATATACCACACTGCCCCCGCGCAATGACCCGTACGGCCCCAGCGGACGGAAAAATCCGACTCCAGCTCCAGTTCCGGCGCCGTAGAGTCAAGAATCATCGTATAACGGGGCTTGTACCGGAGCTGCTTATAGGTCTGATTCGACATGATGACCTGCCCTTTAAAGCCGTTCTTTTCCAGAAATTCCACCGCTCCCGTATGATCTTTGTGGGAATGCGTCAGAAAAATAAATTCCGCCTTGAGAATTTCTTCCTGCGTAAAATGGGGAAGCTGATCTCTTCCGTCCGTAGAAGTTCCTGCATCCACAAAAAAGGCATGACGGGCCCCTTCCACATAAAAAGAATTTCTTCCCTGATCTCCGCACCCGCCGCAAATCAATAATTTCATAACCGTCTCCCCCGGGCAGTTTATTTTCGAAAAAAACAAAAAGCCACACCCAGCGGTGCGGCTTCCCTGCCAACTTATAAAGCTTTCTCATCATTATAAAAGGATTTCTTATTTTTGTAAATAGGAGCTGCCGAAACGGCCGGAGCAAACAGCCGGCTATTCCGTACATTCTTTCATAAATCCGTGAAAAAAGCTATAATATAATAAATATTATTTTGAATAGGAAGTATAATGATTGATTCATCAGAAACAAGGAGGCTGGTTCTTCATGAAAAAACTGTCAATGCTCATCCTGACCGCTCTTGCAGTTCCCTGCATGGCATTCGCCGCAAGCAATCCCGCCAAGCCGGATAAGATGCTGGACGATTATGACCGGTATGCAGTGGTATACTCCGGGGAAGAAGAAAGAGTCTATGTAGATACGGAAACGCTGGAGCGGGATCCGGTCAGCGCCGGTTCTCTCCCTGTCATCCGTGCCACACTGTATGCAGAAGTTTTCCGTCATCCCCTCACTTATCCGGACTACGGAAACCATGAGCTGGTCCAGTATGTCCTGCAGTACCAGACTGCCATCGGTGCCGATCAGATCGGAAATCAGATCCGGTACCGCATCCTGAATGAGCTGCAGGCTGCCTACGATGCCCAGGGCAATCCCATTCCCGCGCCGCGTCTTGCGGAAGATCCGGTGGACGAAGCCGATGATATGTACATCACCCTCTACCGTCTTTCCCAGAACTATACCGGTTTCTGATGATATCTCTTTCCCCGCCTTTGCCGGCGGGGATTTTTTCTGCACCGAAAAAAATCCGTTCCCCGCAGGGAACGGATTTTTCAGCCCTCGTAGCGGTGTCCGTCCGTATCCATGACACGAACAAAACCGCCGCCGAATTTTGTTGTCCTGAGCCATTCTTCCAGATCGAAGACATAGGCAGCGCCTTCATCCCACAGGGTGCACATGGTTTTCCCGTCTCCCTGCTCCTCCAGGGCCACCAGGGCCATCCAGTGCCAGTGATAGGGAATTGGCTGATTTCCGCTGTGCAGATTCAGGAATCCCACCGGACAGTCTGCTGCCAGCCCCTCGGCAATGAATTTTTTCACCACGGAAAACTTGGGCGCAAGCAACCGAATGGAAGGAATCGACAGAGACTCCGCTCTGCCGGCCAGCCCTTTGGCCGCCATATAATCCCGGACCCCATCCCGGAGCCACCGGGATTTATAAAGGCCGTGCATGCGGGGCGGGGCGCATTTCCACATATCCAGCATTTTCGCCACGGCCTGTTCCCGGGATTTCACGGGAATCTGCCATTCCTTATGCTCGATATAGGCAGCCATCATCGCCCCCACAGTAGGACCGCAGCCGGCCAGCTGCTGCCTGTATTCAGGATACCATTCCTGATTGTATCCGAGAATCTTTTTCCCGTTTTCCACCAATGTCAGCCATTCCGGATGGCGAATTGTCACAATCATAAATATCGGTCCTTTCTGTATTGAATGTCTGCTTTACCGGATGCCGCCGTCCTCCAGAAGACGGCGCACCGCATAGCCGGCCATCATCATGCCCGATACGGGCGGAACAAAGGAAACGGAGCCCGGCGTACTGCCCTCTCCCTCCGGTTTCCGGGGAAGCTCCTCGGAATACACCACCGGCAGGCGGCGCACGCCCCGCACCTTCAGCTCCCGGCGCATTTTACGGGCAAGATGGCAGACGGAGGTCTTGTAAATATCTGTAATCCGCAGCATTTCCGGACAGAGACGGTTGCCCGTTCCCATGGAGGAAATCTCCGGAATCTTTTCCCGCCAGCAGAATTCCGCCAGAGCCAGCTTGGCCGGCACATCGTCGATGGCATCGATGATGAAATCCGCGTGAAGTCCTTTCAGGAAATCCTCATCCCCGGCCTGATAAAAGCAGGTGCATACCCGGACATCGCAGGAGGGATTGACCCGAAGCACCCGCTCCTTCATGACCTCCGCCTTGTTCCGGCCTACCGTGGTCAGATCGGCCACCAGCTGCCGGTTCAGATTGGAAATATCCACTTCATCCCCGTCGACGAAAATCAGATGACCGACCCCTGCCCGGGCCAGCGCTTCCGCTGCATAGGAGCCGACTCCGCCGATGCCGAAGACCGCAACGGTCTTTTCTGCCAGAAGAGCCACCCCTTCTTCCCCGATGACACGGGCCGTTCTGGAAAATATCCCGTCCATTATTTTTCTGCCGGAATGATTTCAATCCAGTAGTTATCCGGGTCATGGATGAAATAAATGCCCATTTCCGGATTTTCATAGCAGATGCAGCCCATTTCCTCATGCTTTTTATGCGCTGCTTCCATATCATCCACCGCCAGTGCCAGATGGAATTCGTTTTCTCCCAGATTGTAGGCTTCCTTCCGGTCTCTCAGCCAGGTCAGCTCCAGGGTATGCGCCGTTTCTCCGTCGCCCATGTAGGCCAGGATAAAGGAGCCGTCCGGTGCCTTATAGGTCTTTACAACCTTAAGTCCCAGTGCTTCCTCATAAAAGGCGATGCTCTTTTCCAGGTCCAGCACATTGAAATTATTATGATTAAATGTAAATTTCATAATTTTCTCCTTTTTCTTTCTATGAATGATGTAAATTCAGTATATCACAAATCATAAAATACAAGAAACTCTATATAAGTCCTGCCGGGAAAGTTCTTTGCCTCCAAAAGAAGAAACGGAAGATCATTTCCCCGCTCCCCGGGAACGGTCATGGGATGACCGGGGAAAAAATATCCGGCATGAAAAAAGGAAGGCCGCAGCCTTCCTTTTGTATTTCTTACTGTTTCACCTTTACGGAGAAATAATTCTTCTTGCCCTTGCGGATAATGATGAATTTGCCGTCCGTATTGGGATGAGCGGAAACTTCCGCTTCGACATCCTTCACCTGAATGCCGTTCACGCGGATAGCCCCGTTCTTTACATCTTCTCTGGCCTGGCGCTTCGATTTTTCCACGCCCGATTCCACCAGAGCATCCACGATATTGACCGGAGCCTGTGCCACTTCGCCGCCCTTGGTGTTGCGGAAAGCTCCTTCGATTTCTTCGCCGGTCAGATCGGCGATGTTGCCGGAGAACAGCGCCTGGGTCACCTTTTCTGCCTGTGCCAGTCCTTCGTCGCCGTGAACGAAACGGGTAACTTCTTCCGCCAGCTTCTTCTGCGCACTGCGGTGTTCCGGATGTTCCTCCACTTCCTTCGCCAGCGCTTCGATTTCCTCCTGAGACAGGAAGGTGAAGTACTTCAGGTATTTCACCACGTCCCGGTCATCCTGGTTGAACCAGAACTGATAGAATTCGTACGGAGAGGTCTTCTTCGGGTCCAGCCATACGGCACCGCCCGCAGTCTTGCCGAACTTCGTGCCGTCTGCCTTGAGCATGAGCGGAATTGTCAGGCCGTAAGCATCATGTGCGCCTTCCGTTTTCCGGATCAGGTCGATGCCGTTGGTGATATTGCCCCACTGGTCGGCGCCGCCGATCTGAAGCTGTACATCATGGGTATCATGGAGTACCTTGAAGTCGATGGCCTGCAGAATCTGATAGGAGAATTCCGTAAAGGAAATGCCTGTTTCCAGACGGGATGCCACTACATCCTTGGCCAGCATGGTGTTGATATTGAAAAGCTTGCCGTAGTCCCGGAGGAAATCCAGCAGGGACAGTTTGGACAGCCAGTCATAGTTGTTCACCATGGTGAAGCCGTCTTCACCGAAGAGGCGCTCCATCTGTTCCGTCAGACATTCTGCATTGTGCTTGATGACATCCATGGACTGGAGCACCCGTTCGCTCTTCCGTCCGGAGGGATCCCCGATGGAGCCGGTTGCTCCGCCGATGACGATCACCGGGTGATGGCCGGCCAGCTGGAAGCGCTTCAGGATCATGAAGGGAATCAGATGGCCGATGTGCATGGAATCCCCGGTGGGATCGATGCCGCAGTAAAGGGAAATCTTCTTTTCCTCTACCAGCTTGTACAGGCCTTCCTCGTCGGTCTGCTGATTCACAGCGCCGCGCCATTTCAGTTCATCAATAATATTCATGCTGCACCTCTTGCAAATGTATTTCAATATACAGGGAAAATTTCTTCCCCGCTGCCTATCCAATAAGAAAAGGGATGCATGGGCTGCATGCACCCCTTCCGACGGACCTGCCCGCCGCCTGCTGCGGCCGGATGCTTTCCGGGCAGTCCGATTTTTTCTTTTCCGTTATGCCTTCTTTTCTGCAGGAAGGACAACTGCCGCATTTCCCTGCGGATGTTCGTCATCCAGGACGGTTCCGTCCGCCAGAGTCAGCTTGTAGCCGTTGAAATGAATGGTTCCCAGATTGATCAGCGATGTTGCTGCAGAATCTCCGGTCAGATTCCATACGGAACCTTCTGCGACCATAATATCCGCATTGGTGCGGTACGGTTCTCCCCCTTCCGCATTGGGAACGATCTGAACCGCGCCGTTCCAGACAGACTGATTGGTGACGGTCAGATTGACATCCGAAATGGAGTCCACCACGATATTGCCGTTCAGCGTATCGCCGTCCAGAGTCAGCCGGAGATGGCCGCCGTTGGAGCCAGCTTCGCCCCAGCCGTTTGTGCCGTCATTGCCGATTACGGTGAAGACCGGCAGATTCGGATCCTGGGCAACGATCGTATTGACCAGTGTCACCCTGGAATGGGTGCCTGTTACAAGGAACATGCCGCCGCTGTGGGAAATCAGCGTGGAGTCCGTTGCAGAGAACTGTTGGGAGCCCATGGTGCCGATCGCCGATTCATCAGCGCAGAGAACGATATTGTACGGAACAGAGCCCGTTTCATTGCCTTCCAGTGTGGAGTTTTCCAGGGTCAGCGTATTATTGCCCTTAACCACTGCAGCCTTTGTATTCCGTGCTGCGGCCGTGGTATTCGTAAGGGTTACATCCCCGTTGGTATATACCGCCTGGGAACCCTTTCCTTCTGTGGCAATCGTGGAATTTTCCGCCAGAATAATGCCGCCCTTATCGGAAATAAAGAGGGCCGGTGCATTGTTTCCTTTCGTGGAAGCCGCTGTGCCGGAAAGCTTCATCATCGCTCTTTCCGCTACAGCTGCCGCCGCACCGTAATCGCCGGAGGTTTCCACCGTGGAACCAGTCAGATTCACATAGGTGCCCTTGCTGTATCCGAATACGCCGGTTGCTCCCGTACCTGCCGCACGGACGGAAGCTCCGTCAAAGGAGCCGTGGCCGCCGTGGGAAACCAGGAGCGCTGCATTGCTGCCGTATTTCTGCGCAGCCTCTGTATCCGCCGTATTTCCTGTCTTTTCAATTTTGCTGCCCTTGGCCGTCATATATGCCATGGATACGCGGAGTGCATTTTCGTCTTCTCCGGAAGACGTATAGCTCATTCCGTCATAAGCGCCGTCGGAATTGATTTCATTGGCCGCTTTTCCCTGGCTGGCCGTATACTTCGGAGCGGGTGCCGGTTCCGGCTCAGGCTCGGGTTCCGGCTCGGGAATCGGCTCCGGTTCCGGTACCGGTTCGGGAATCGGTTCCGGCTCAGGAGCCGGCGGCTTCGGCGGTTCCGGGGAAAGATTCTTAAATGTGCCTTCCTCGACAGCCTTCTGTACATCCGGCAGTGTCAGGGAAAGTCCTTTCAAAAGTGCTTCTGTGGGATTGACAGGAGCAGGAGCAGCAGCCTGCACAGCCGGTGCTGCCGGAGCCTCTGCGGCTGCCTTTTCGTCAGCGGCAAAAGCCGGGCTGATTCCTGCGCCGGCAATAGCCAGAGCGCACAGGAATGCCTTCATGTTGTTATGTTTCATACATTTCCTCTTTTCTGTGCCTGTTCAGCGGCAAAAAAGGTTTTCCTTCTTTTTACAGTGATACTAACACCCCTATTTTACATCAAATAAAAATACTTGTCATGTACATCCCCCGATTTCCCGCTGCTGCCAAAGAAATTCTCTTCCGAACCGCTTTCCGGCCCGCTTTGTGCTAAAATAAGGGAGAAGTACATCATTCACAGGGAGGCTGCTATGAATATCAATGTCATCAATCACCCGCTGATTCAGCACAAGCTGACCATCATGCGCAAAAAGGAAACCACATCCGGAGAATTCCGCCGTCTGCTGAAGGAAATCACCCTTCTCATGGGATATGAGCTCACCCGCGATCTTCCGCTGGAAGATGTGGAAATCGAGACCCCGCTGGAAAAGACCATCGGCAAACGGGTATCCGGCAAGAAAATTGTCATTGTTCCGATTCTCCGGGCCGGTCTCGGAATGACGGACGGCCTGCTGGACCTCATGCCGGCTGCCCGCATGGGCGTTATCGGTCTGTACAGAGATCCGGTCACGGCAGAGCCGGTGGAATACTACTGTAAGCTTCCCGCCGCAGAAGACCGGGAATTCCTTCTCGTAGATCCCATGCTCGCTACCGGCGGCTCCGCTGTAGCAGCCATCGGCATGCTGAAAAAGAGAGGCGCCAAAAATATTAAATTTATGTGCCTCGTTGCTGCCCCGGAAGGCGTGGAAGCCATCAATCAGGCTCATCCCGATGTGCCGATCTACACCGCCGCACTGGACCGCCAGCTGAACGCCAAGAAGTACATTCTTCCCGGGCTGGGCGATGCGGGAGACCGTATTTTCGGAACCAAATAAGAATTCTGTTTTCAGACAAAAAGGAGCCGCAGCGGAATGCGGCTTCTTTTCATTTGCTCAAATATTTTCTTTGGGATTTCCGCCCTCCGGCCTCTGCCGGTGCAGGCCTGTCCTTTCTTCCAAAACAAAAGACGGAGAATATCTCCGTCTTTTCCTCTTTCACAGAATCTGTATGCCGGGCCGATTCCGTTACAGCGCTTTCAGAACAGCTGCCAGCTTTTCTCCGTGCGCTTTGCAGGCAGCGGTGATTCTGTTCTGATCGCCTTCCGGACTGACTCCCGGAATATAAGCCGCCGCGCAGGTCACGATCGGCTCCAGGTATTCCATACCGCACATGGCCGCAATCTGTTTCAGACTGTAAGTGTATTCCTCCAGGGTATGCGCATTCGGAGCCCCTTCACCGAAAGCTTCCTTCGGGGAACCGGTCGTAAAGGATATGAGGAATTTCTTGCCCTTCAATGCCGTGCTTTCGCTTCCGTAGGCAAAGCCGTGCGTAAAGACCTGTTCCAGCCAGTACTTCATCAGAGCCGGGAAAGAATACCAGAACATGGGGAACTGCAGAACAATCACATCCGCCTTTTTCAGAAGCGCCTGCTCTTCTTCCACATCAAACCGGAAAGGTGTCTCATCCAGCCGCCTCAGCGTAAAGGAAAGTCCGCAGGCACGCAGTGTCTCAAGAATCGTACGGTTGGCCAGGGAATGGGAAAGATCGGGATGTCCGGAAATTACAAGAACATTTGCCATAATAAATTCCTCCTTTTATCAATCGGTTCCTGTCAGTCTTCACTTATCCTTATTATAGCACCGGGCCGGTGAAAAGATTCATTTCTTCCTTTGATTTTCCCGGAAATCGGCTGCCGTGAAAAGGATGAGAGCCGCCCAGATAAAGGAAAAACTGATTCCCTCATCGGAGGTAAAAGGTTCTCCGTACAGAAAAACTGCCAGAAGCAGAGAAAGGCTGGGCGACAGGTACTGGCAGAAACCGAGTACATTCAGCGGAAGCCGGTTTGCGCCTATGGAAAACAGAAGAAGCGGCAGGGCAGTTACCACACCCGCTCCCACAAGGAGAGCCGTAACAGCCGTACTCCCGCTGCCGAACTGCGGCGTCATTCCCTCCATGGGTGTCAGAGCAAACCAGAAAGCAACCGGCAGCGCCAGCAGAGTTTCCAGGGTGATGGAAACGAAAGGATTCAGTCCCAGTTTTTTCTTTGCTGCGCCGTACAGCCCGAAGGTTCCCGCCAGTCCGATGGAAATCAGAGGCAGTCTGCCCATCTGACAGGTCATATAGGAGATGCCGGCCAGTGCAATGAACATGGCGGCCCACTTTCCCCGGGAAAGACGTTCCCGGAAAAAGAGAATGCCCAGCACAACGGAAAAGAGCGGATTGATATAGTACCCGAAGGAGGACTCTACGATGCGGTCATGATTCACGGCCCAGATAAAGATCAGCCAGTTCATGGTAATCAGCGCCGATGCGGCGAGCATGAGGGCTCCCTTTCTTTTATTTTCCCAAAGCTCCCTTACGGTTTCTCTGAACCGGGGGAACAATTTTCCGCCGTACAGAACAAACAGCATGAACACAAAGGACCAGATCATCCGGTGCGCCAGGATTTCATACGCGCCGGCCGCTCCCTCCAGCTGTTTCCAGTAAATGGGAAGCACACCCCAAAAAACATAGCAGCCGATTGCTGCAGCCATTCCCAGTTTTCTTTCGTTCATCATCTTCCCCCTGTTTCAGTATTGTATTCAGAAAGTATATCATGAACTGTCCGGCCATGCAGGAAAAAGCCCGCCCGGCTTCCTTCGTTTTCCCGTTTTCCTTCCGGCATGAACCGGGTATAATAAGGACATCGATTCCAGGTTGACTCCAGGAGGTATCTTATGAAATATACAAAAGAAGCACTTCTTCTCTGCGCTCTTCTTGCCCTTTCCGCTCCGTCCGCATCGGCAGCGAACAATATTCTTCCGGAAAAATTCTCCCGGGCCATCACGGCAGATCTTCAGCACCGCCCGCAGGATATTGTCATCCGGAAAATTGCCGTTCCTGCCGCACCGGCTCCGACCGGAGAAAATTCTTCCGCGCAGCCGGCCGATTCCTCCGCACAGGGAACAGCTGCAACCGAGCTGAAAAAGAATATCTCCCTCACCGGATCTGTTTTCGGCTCCTACGGAGATGATGAGAATGCCCTCCGCATCACCGACGCATCGGTCGTTCTGGACAAGGCGGAAATTGTAAAGGCAGCAGGCAGTTCTTCCTCGCTCGAAATCGGAGATTCCCGCGGTGTCAATGCAGCGCTTCTTGCTGCAGACGGCGCCAAGGTCACCCTGTCCGATTCCTCTGCGGAATCCTCCGCCCCCAGCGGAAATGCCCTTTTCAGCTGCGGAGAAGGTTCGGTAATTACTGCATCCCGTACGGAAATCCGGACCTCCGGACCTCATTCGGCAGGACTCATGACGTCGGACGGCGGCATCATCCGCGCGGAAGAGATGAATGTCATCACCCAGGGCGATTTCTCCTCCCCGATCCGGGCCGGACAGGGCGGCGGTGTCATCACTGTCCGGAACGGCACCTTTGTCTCCGGCGGGCTTCATGCACCGGCCATTTCTTCTGCCGGAGACATTGCCGTCTACGGAGCCGGGCTGGCCGCTGCCCGTTCAGCAGGAGCTCTCCTTGCGGGAAGCGGAAAGATTGCTCTGGAAGACTGCACATTGGAAGGAAACATGGCAGCAGAGAAAGAAAACAGCGATGCCTCTGCCCGGGAAATTCCCGGCGCCTCTGTCCTGTTTCTTCCCTCCGGAGACAGCCGTACACCGGCAGGCCCGGCAGAATTTTCTGCAAAGAACGGCTCGGTCATTTCCCATCGGGGCGCTGTTTTCGCCGTAAACCGCACGGAAGGCCTCCTTACACTGGATAATGTAAAGCTTCGGAACGAGGACCCCGAAGCTGTCCTTCTCCGCATTGCCGGCACATCCGATAAGCCCGGGAAAGCCAAGGCGGTTCTTCTCCGGCAGAAAGCGGAGGGAAAAATTCTCACCGATTCCGTTTCCTCCCTGGACCTGACCCTGAACAGCGGAACTGTCCTGAAAGGAATCATTTCCGATGAAGACAGCACTCTTTCCGGCAGCGGCACCGTCCTTCATATCAGGAAGGGCGCCCGCTGGGAGCTCACCGGCGATTCCGTGATCCGCCGTCTGGACAACCGGGGAAAAATCGAAACAAACGGCTTCAAGCTGACGGTGCGGGAATAATCCCGCAGCAAAAGCGGCAGCTCCTTCGGGAACGGCCGCTTTTTTCTGACCGCTTTTCCCTGTTTCTTCCGAGTTTAAAAAAATGTAAGAATTCCTTAAAAGGAATCAGAAATCTTTCTGCTATACTGGGGCCGAATCCGGGGAATCTCCCGAAGAAAATCTCTTTTCTATAATGCAGAAAATTCCTGTGTTATAATATAGATTGTGAATTTACACATGCGGAGGCAGATATGATATCAATTGTGACGCCCGTATACAATGAAGAGGGCAATGTGGTGTTCTTCCACGATGAAGTGACAAAGGTTATGAAGGAAACCGGACTGGATTATGAGGTCATCTATGTCAATGATGGTTCCAGGGATCGGACAGACGCTCTGATCCATGAGCTGGCAGAACATGATCCTCATGTGCGGGCCCTCACCTTTGCCCGGAACTTCGGACACCAGGTTGCCATCACCTGCGGAATGGACTTTGCCGCAGGCGATGCGGTCATCACCATGGACGGCGATCTGCAGCATCCGCCGGCCCTGATTCCCAAGCTCATTGAAAAATGGCAGGAAGGCTACAATATCGTTCAGGCTGTCCGCCTGGCCACAGAGGATGCAGGTCCTGTCAAGAAGGTCACCTCCAAGGGCTACTACAAGCTGATCAATGCAATTTCCACCACGCCGATCATCCCCGGCGGATCCGACTTCCGACTGATGGACCGGAAAGCCCTGAATGTCTTTCTCCGGTTCCGGGAACACAGCCGTTTCATCCGCGGAATCGTAGGCGGACTGGGATTCCGTCAGGCCACGGTGAAATACACCGCCCCGGCCCGTCATTCCGGCGTATCGAAATTCTCCCTGAAAAAGATGATGTCCCTTGCACTGGACGGTGTCATCACCAATTCCACCCTGCCCCTCCGTCTGTCTCTTTATATAGGCTTCCTGGCAGGCCTTGCGGGCATTCTGGTGGTCATCCATGTACTGTACTGTGTCATTATGGGACTGGCCGTACCGGGCTGGGCTACCATGACCATTCTGGTTTCCCTTTTCGGAAGCCTGAACCTGATGTGCCTGGGCATCCTGGGCGAATACCTGGGACACATTTACGAAGAAGCCAAAAACCGTCCTCTCTATTGGCTGTCCGATGATACAGCCGGCAGAAAGGATAATCCGTATCGTCTGACCCACGAACAAGATAATGAAAACTGAAAGGACCTGGTTCTATGAAGGAAACTCCGTTTTTTGAAAGTGAATTATTTGCCGAACTGTCGGAAGATCTGAAACAGTCCTCCCGCTTTACCGCGACCTACCGCATTGCTGCCCCTGATTATGACGAAGCCAAAAAAATTGCCCTCGGCATCGCCCTGGAGCAGACCGTGGAATGCCCCTACGAGCTGATCAAAGGCACGGAAATCGAGAACACCGTCATCGGTCAGATCGAAGACCTCAAAAAGGCAGAGGAAGGCGCTTACTACGCGGTGATTTCCTATAACCCCGATGCAGTAGGCAGTGAAATGTCCGAGCTCCTCAATATGCTTTTCGGAAACACGAGCCTTCAGCCGGGAATCCGTCTCATGTCCTTCGAACTGCCCGATCCGATGTATAACGATTACCCCGGCCCCCGCTTCGGCCGCACCGGCATCCGCGAGCTCTGCGGCGTAGAAAGAGGCCCCATCCTCATGTCCGCCGTCAAGCCCCTGGGACGTTCTCCGAAGGAGCTGGCCAAGATGGTCTATGACCTGGCTGTCGGCGGCTGCCCCATCATCAAGGACGACCACAGCCTGCTGAACCAGGACTATGCACCGTTCAAGGAAAGAGTCCTCCAGGCTGTCATGGCTCTTGCCGATGCCAATGAAAAGACCGGCGGAAAATCCATGTACATCGCCAACTGCACCGCCGACGGCCTGCAGTTCCTGGACCGTGCTTACGCCGCTCAGGAAATCGGCGCGGACGGCATCATGGCTGCACCGGGCCTCACGGGCTTTACCCTCATCCGCGATCTGGCAAGAGCGGATGATTTCCACCTGCCCATTTTCCTCCATCCCAGCTTCTCCGGCCCGCTTGTCCTGTCCGAAGATTCCGGCATTTCCCCCTTCTGCTACTACGGACAGCTCTCCCGCCTGGCCGGTGCGGATGCGGTTATCTTCACCAGCTTCGGAGGACGGTTCTCCTTCTCCCGAGATGTATGCCAG
>ULSJ01069164.1_pt1 | contig 30889 bp, 43 predicted proteins | sample 1956291 | NCBI WGS metagenome assembly ULSJ01 (sample SAMEA4835705, study PRJEB28245) | human gut metagenome | biome: gut microbiome; material: fecal sample | place: Denmark | collected 2008 | reverse complement strand
GGGAAGCCGGAGCATGGGTCCGGATCAATCCCATGGACGGAACCGGAGGAAAGAATGCAAATGTTACGGACTACAGATATGCTCTGGTAGAGTCGGACAGCCTGCCGATCGGAAAGCAGCTGGCCCTCATCAAGGAGCTGCAGCTTCCTGCAGCGGCTCTGGTATATTCCGGCGGAAAATCAGTCCATGCCATTGTCCACATCGATGCAGACACAGCGTCTGAATACCGGGAACGGGTGGACCGGATGTACAAATTGTGCCGGCAGAACGGGCTGGAGGTAGATATCCAGAACAAGAATCCTTCCCGCCTGTCCAGGCTTCCCGGAGTCATACGGGGAGAACATAAGCAATTCCTCATCGGTACGAATCTTGGGCAGCCTGGATACACGGAGTGGGTCCAATGGATGGAAGAACAGACGGACAATCTGCCGGACTTTGATGATTATGCGGATTTCGAGGAGAATCTTCCCCCGCTGGCTCCGGAGCTGATCGAGGGTATCCTTCGGCAGGGACATAAAATGCTGATATCCGGTCCGTCAAAGGCCGGAAAGTCTTTTGCCCTGATCGAGCTGGCGATTGCAATCACGGAAGGAAAGAAATGGTTCGGTTTCCAATGTCATGCAGGAAATGTGCTGTATATCAATCTGGAAATCGATCGGGCATCCTGTCTGCGGAGAATCCATGATGTGTATGAGGCACTGGGAATTACGCCGGGGCATGCGCACAAGCTGATGGTATGGAATCTCCGAGGGGACGCTATACCGATGCAGCAGCTTGCTCCGGTAATCATCCGGAGGTGTCAGAAGCATGATTTTAAAGCAGTCATCGTGGATCCGATCTATAAAGTCATTACCGGAGATGAAAATGCAGCGGGAGATATGGCGAAGTTTTGCAACGAATTCGACCGGATCTGCAAGGCGTTGGGCGTTTCCTGCATATACTGCCATCATCACTCCAAAGGAGCGCAGGGGAATAAGCGGGCCATGGATCGTGCGTCCGGCTCCGGGGTATTTGCACGGGATCCGGATGCGCTGATTGATATCACTCCGCTGGCAACACGGGGAGAAGAGGGAAATGACTATACAGGGTTCCGTGTGTCCGGCATCCTGCGGGAATTTCCTCCCATAAAATCTTTCGGTGTATGGTTCAAGTGGCCGATTCATCAGGTAGACACAATGGGTGTGCTGAATCTGGCGGCCATGGAAGGCAGTATGGAAGACCTGCAGACGAAAGGCCGGGTCATGCAGACGGCACGGAAGGAAACCCGGCAGCGGGATATCCGGGACGCCATAGACGGAGCGCTGGAGCGGGGAGAAGAAATCACGACAGCCAAGCTTGCGGATATGTTCGATATTTCTATACGAACTGTTCGTAGAGCTATCAAAGAAATAGATCCCGGAGGGAATATGTATATGATATCTCCTGGAAGAAATCCCCGGATTGAGTGGAAAAATGGGGGCAAAAATGGATGAGAAATGCGGACATAAATGCGGACATCCGTATTATATATGGAATTGTCCGTATTACATCCGTAAGGGCTTAACAGGGTAAAAAAGGGTGTTCAAAGAACACACCCTTTTCTACCTGACCTGCCAAGCCTGATAACAGAAGGACGTATAAAGAGAAAAATCCGATGATCCGATTTACAGGGAGAAAAGGAAATGGAGAAAACAGTTTTTACAGTATACGGAGATCCGATCGGAAAAGCCCGTCCGAGGTGGTTCCGAGGGCATATGTATACTCCGGAGAAAACAAAAAGGTATGAAGAAAAAATCCGGGAGAGCTTTCGGGAGGAAGGCGGAAAGAAATTTCCCGATGAGTGCTATATCGGGGTGGAGGTCATTTGTTATTACAAAATTCCGAAGAGCGCCTCTGAGAAGAAAAAGGAGGAAATGAATACGGGAATCCTCCGACCGGTCAAGAAGCCCGACATAGATAATGTACTGAAGTGTGTCCTGGACGGTTTGAACGGAACGGCCTATGAGGACGACAAGCAGGTTGTAAGGTGCAGCATTTCGAAGCATTATGGATTTTCCCCGAAAATCATGGTGACGGTTTATGAGGAAAAGGAGTAAAAGAATGGCAAAAGACGGTATGAAACGCAGAGCGTTTTTCAGTGCGGATCCGACATATGCAGCAGTATTAGGACGATTCAACAAAGAGGCAATTGATTTCGTGAAGAAGATCCAGGAGGTGAAATGATGGACGCGGAAACATTCCGGGAAATTGACTGGGAAAAGGAGCACTGGTTCCGGATCATCGACGTGGGAGATTTGAGAAGGCTGCGGAAAGGAAAACGGAAAGAATGGGACTGCTATGGGAAGGCAATCGGGCATACCGGTTTCGGAATCACCGTCCGAGTATGTGACATTGACTGTGACAGAGTGTCATCAACAGCTCTGGACCGATATTTCCCCTTCGTGATGCTGTGGGAATGCGATGAAGAAGGAACCCCGCTGACGCCGCTTCCAGTAGAACCACCGCCAAAGGTCAAGCCGCAGAAGCCAATATATACAAAAATCTGCAAGGTTTGCGGAAAGAAATATGAAACAGCAAACATTCAATCCAGGTATTGTTCCAAGGAATGCAGAGAAGAACACATGAAGACTTATCCGAAAGTGCTTTACTGTCCGCAGTGCGGGAAAGAATTCAAACCACTCAGAAATAAGAGGTTTTGCTCAAGAGCATGCTGTCAAAAATTCTACAACAATAGGAAGCCAGGGAAGAAGGAAGTGGAGAAAAATGGCTGATGTAACAGGAACTCTGCTCAGCCGTCAGGTCCGGCGTGAGATTGAACGGAAGAAAAGCAAGAACACTGTTCTCACGGTGAAGCCGGATTATTTGAAAGACCTTTGCTCACAGGCCGTCGCAAAGGAAGCGGCCAAGCTGGCAGCGGATGCAGAGTCGAAAACTGTGGGGAGATTGTTTGAGGAACTGATTGCAATTCCGGTCATGGTGATACACGACCACTTTGGCGAGCTCATGAAGAAAGCCGGCCGGGAAGAACGGTTTGCAGAAATGTGTCTGGATCTGTTTGACACAGTAGAAAAGGGGCTCGTAACTCCGCAGGAATTGAGACAGTGCTTGTTTGAGGAAGCCGGGGTGCGGATCAGCCGCAACCGGAAAGGCTTCGGAAATGATAGAGGGGAAACCATGAATAAGAAAGGTGACAGTCATGCAGTTTAAATACAAAAACCAAAATATCGAAGAACTCATAAAAAATACCTGGAAAAACAAGAAGCAGAAAGGGGCAATGCTTACTGGGGAATACCTGATTCCGATTGATAACATCGTTTACTTCGGGGAGACTATTGAAGAAAAGGAAGTCATTCTTCGGAATTTGCAGCGGCTTATAGACACAGCTTGGGCAGCCGGATATGGAAAAGGATTCGGCGAAGGGGCTGGATTCAATAAAAAGTAGAGGGAGAAGACCATGGCTAAAAGCGGGATGATGAGAAGAGTATATACGAATAAGGACCCTACTTATGCGGAAGTATTGGGGAGATTCAGAAGAGAAGAAAGAAAAGCAAGAGAGCATAAAGAAGCTGTGAAGCCCTTTCGAGTCCTGGCCACAGTGGTAAAAATTATCAAGATTTCAGGTTACCGGATCATTGGAGATTTAAAAATCCAGAATATTCGGACCGGAGAGACTTATATCAGTCGGCATGTAAGAAAGGAAGAAGGAAAATGAAAGATAAAGAAATAAGACCGGACTATTATTTTAAAGGCGGACTTGAATGCAGACAGGTGCAAGCCGCCGCAACATGCAATCTTACCGGAGCAGATGCGAACGATACTGCAACCGCAATTAAGTACTTATGGCGATGGAAAGAGAAAAACGGGGTAAAGGATTTGATTAAGGCCCGTACATATATTGATTTCCTGATTGAGAGAAACCAGGCTGAATCTGTTGCTGAAAAACAGAAGCATGAAGAACAGGAGAAAGCCGCATCATGCCCATGCTGCGGATCCGGAAATCTCGGATTCCTTCATTTTGGGGGAGGAAATGTAAGTGTTATGTGTGAAAAATGCAGATATGTAGGACCTATGGGGAATGGTAAAGATGATGCGGTCAATAAATGGAATAAAGAGGAATGATTGATATGGAATACAAATGGCAGAAAAAAGCATACATCGGTATTTCCCGGATTCGGAATGCGAACGAGATACAGAACAGGATGGTCAGCCAGCTGCATACTATGAATGCTTCTGAATATGATGAGGAATGGTGCAAAAATATGGAGGTTCTTGCTGACTGCATTCAGGCAACCTTGAACGAGATGCAGAAAGCTGTCAAAAAGTTAAAAAATGCCGTTTCAAATGTTGATGATCCGGATGATTCACCGCAGTTATCTGTTTATGATGACCATAAAGAAGTCGTAAAAATGTAACCTCTCGGAGAAAGGAGGGAGATATATGGGAGAAGCCAAAGCGTTATTGATAGAAGTGAAGAGGCAGATATCATATGTGCATACCTTGGAAGAGGAATTGAAGCAGCTGCGGTTGGAAGCAATGCAGCTGAAAAGTCCGAGTATCGGCGATGCTGTACAGAACAATCACCAGGCGGATCTTTCAGAGACTGTGGAAAGGATTGAGGAGTATGCAGGAAAAGTGCAGGATGAGGTTAATCGGCTGATTCGGATGAAACTTGATGCAGAATTACTGATTAAAGCGGATCCGGACAGGACGAGGAGGGCTATCCTTCGACGGAGGTATTTTCTCTGTCAAAGTTGGACAGAAATTTCATCGGCAATGCACTACGGAAAGACCGTTATATTCAAAATGCATCATGATTCTTTGGAAGTACTGGATTTATATTTAAAGGAAGGAAAAAGAGCGGAGTAAAACGGAGCTTTTTCTGTGATATACTGTATCGTGTAAGTAACGAGATGAGAATTCTTCCAAAATAAGAGCCCGCAGAAATGCGGGCTCTCGGCGTATTCGGCCGCTCATGATGCATGGGCGGCTTTTATCGTTTCAGAAAAGCGGGGTGGTGGAAATGTATGAATTTGAAGAGGCTGACGGAGAAGCAGAAGAGATTCGTTGATGCATACATTGAAACAGGAAATGCCGCTGAATCTGCAAGAAGAGCAGGATATAAGCCTAGAAATGCCGATGTTACCGGTAGGGAAAACTTACGGAAACCTACGGTAAAGAAAGCAATAGCTGATAGGCTGAAAAGCTTGGAAGAATCGCGTATAGCCGATGCCCGGGAAGTGCTTATTCATCTTACATCCGCCATGCGGGGAGAAATTGACGAAGAAATCATAGTCTGCGAGGGCCTGGGCGGGGGTGTGACCGAGGCAAGAAAGATGAAAAAGCAGATATCGGCACATGACAGGCTGCGTGCTGCGGAGCTGCTCATGAAACGCTACGGCCTTACTTTGTCTGATATTGAAAAGGAAGAAAAGCAGGCTAAAATCGAGGCCCTGAAGAAAGATACAAAGGACGATCCTGCGGCGGAGGGCGTTATCATAACCGGGGAGGATGACATACTTGAATAAGATTTATCTTCCGTCCGTGATCGGCCGCGGGTACCGTGATTTCTGGAATTTCAAAGGCCGGTACCGGATCTGCAAAGGCAGCCGCGCGAGCAAGAAGAGCAAGACAACAGCCTTGTGGATCATCTTCAATATGATGAAATATCCCGCCGCAAATACCCTGGTTGCCCGGAAAACATTCCGTACATTGCTCAATTCATGCTATTCAGACCTGTGCTGGGCTATCCAGCGTCTGGGAGCCTCTGTCTATTGGAAGTGCACCAAAAGCCCGCTGGAGATCACATATAAGCCTACAGGGCAGAAAATCCTGTTTGTAGGAATGGACGATCCGCTGAAGGTCACATCGATCAGCGTGCCCAACGGGGTGCTGTGCTGGCTGTGGATAGAAGAAGCCTATGAGATCACGTCTGAGGATGCATTCAACCGGCTTGATGAGTCAATCCGCGGATGGCTTCCGGAAGGGCTGTTTACCCAGGTTACACTTACATTCAATCCGTGGAGTGACCGCTGCTGGATAAAGAAAAGGTTCTTCGATGAACCGGATGAAAATGTCCTGGCAAAGACAACAAACTACATGTGCAATGAATTCCTTTCTTCCGCCGATCTTGCACTCTTTGAGGCAATGAAAAAGAATCCGAAGCGCTACCGTGTTGCCGGTCTGGGAGAATGGGGCGTTGTTGAGGGGCTTGTCTACGACAACTGGGAGGAAAAAGCATTTAATATCGATGAGATCCGGAGGCTGCCGAGTATCCGATCGGCGTTCGGCCTGGACTTCGGCTTTACAAATGATCCGACGGCCTTTTTCTGCGGATTGGTAGACCGAGGGGCCCGGATCCTTTATGTTTTTGATGAAATCTACGAGCGGGGAATGACGAACCATGAGATATACCGGGCTGTCTACGAAAAAGGATACGGAAAAGAGAGAATAATAGCCGACAGCGCCGAGCCGAAGAGCATTGAGGAGCTGCGGCAGGACGGGCTGGAACGGATACGGAAAAGCCGGAAGGGAAAGGACAGTATTCTTCACGGGATTCAGCTGATCCAGCAGTTTAAAATCTATGTACATCCGCGGTGTGCGAATTTCCTGACGGAGATCAGCACATACCAATGGGATACAGACCGGCAGAGCGGCCGGCCTATCAATAATCCCGTGGATTTCAATAACCATCTGATGGACGCCATGCGCTACGCAGTCATGGATGCTGTCCAGGACGATGGTTTTTCTTTTGCATAATAGGAGGAAGAATATGATAGGTCTTGGAGCTCTGTGGAATCGGATCATCCTGCGGGGAAGCCAGTCCGGAATGACAGAGCTTGAATTTCTGGAAACGGAGATTGTACGCTGGCTGCACTGTAAAGCACGCGCTGATATGATGATCGGTCATTCCTACTACAAAGGCGCGCAGGATATCCTGGCAAAAGAGAGGATCATCATCGGAGAGCACGGCGGGAAACAGGCTGTGCACAATCTGCCGAACGCGCGGATTGTAGATAATCAGTTTGCGAAGCTTGTTGACCAGAAAGCAAACTACCTTCTTTCCAAGAAATTGGACGTGAAACCGGCGGACGGTGCGAATGCAGCCTATGTTGATGCGCTGGCATCTGTTTTCGGAGCAGGTTTCTGCCGGCAGCTTAAAAACGTGGGAAAGGATTCCCTGAAAGGCGGAATATGCTGGCTGTATCCTTTTGTGGATGACGGGGGAAATCTTCGTTTCAAGAGATTCCCGGCATACCAGGTGCTGCCGTTCTGGCGGGATGATGAGCATACGGTGCTTGATGCAGCCGCTCGTGTTTACACGGTGACTGTATATGAAGGCCGGACTATAAAGCCCGTCATAAAGGTGGAATACTACACCGCGGATGGCGTGAGGTACTACATTCTGGAAAACGATCATCTTATTCCGGACAATGCCATGACGGACAGCGCTTATATGACGGTGGACGGTAAACCGATGAACTGGGAGCGTATTCCGCTGATTCCGTTCAAGTCAAACGCAGATGAGATTCCGCTCATTAACCGGGTGAAGTGCTTGCAGGACGGCCTGAATCAGCTTGAATCCTCCTTCGCGGATGCAATGACGGAGGACGTCCGGAGCAGTGTTCTGGTCCTGTACAACTATGACGGCACGGATCTTGGAGAATTCCGGAGGAATCTGGCGACCTACGGAGCCGTTAAAATCCGCCGTGACGACTACGCAAAGGGCGGTGTAGAAGTCCTCCATATTGATGTGAATGCCGATAACTACAAGCAGATCATCCAGATGTTCAAGCGGTCCATCATCGAGAATGGCCGCGGATTCGATGCTAAAGATGAACGGTTTGCGGCGGGAAATGTGAATCAGATGAATATTCAGAGTGCGTATGCAGATATTGACCTGGACGCAGATGAAATGCAGTCTGAATTCACGGCGAGCCTGCAGCAGCTGCTGTGGTTTGTGAATACCTTTCTCGCAGCCAAAGGAATCAATGGCGGAGACGTTGATTTTATTTTTAACAGGGACATGATGGTGAATGCATCCGAACGGATCACCGATGCAAAGAACAGCGTCGGAATTCTTTCTGAAGAGACAATCATAGCAAATCATCCCTGGACGAAGGATACGCAGGAAGAACTGGACCGGATCAAGAAAGAGAAAGAAGAGCAGCTTAATATGTTTGATGCATATGGAGGCCGAAAGTCTTCTTCGGCAAATGAAGAATGACCGGATCTGAATACTGGCTGCAGCGTGAGAAGGAATGGATTGCCGCACGAAACAGGAAAACTGACAAGCTGTCCGAAGACCTGGAAAACGCTTTCCTTCGGGTCTCGGATGATTTACAGAAAGAGATAGCCGCCTGGGTGGAAAAATATGCTGATGCCGAAGGAATAACGCTTGCAGATGCCAGAAAGCGCCTGTCTACCGGAGAACTGCAGCGCCTGAAGCTGAATCTGGAGGAATTCACAAAGCTGGCCAAGGATAACGCCGACGGCAGATGGGAAAAGGAACTTACATCCGCATCGGCATCGGTCCACGTGACACGCCTACAGGCATTGGAGCTGCAGATGAAAAATATCGTTCGGAAGCTGTACGCCGGACAGGAATCTGCTATGAGTGATTTCCTTACCGGGCTATATGCTGACGAACGGGAACATATGACCTATGAAATTCAACGGGCAAAAGGCAAATTCGATTCCCTGGCAGCACTGCCGGAAGATCGTGTGCAGAAGATCCTGCAGCGTCCGTGGGCAGATGACGGCCAGGCATTTTCCGAGCGCTTGTGGGGGACTCAGAACAAGCTTATCAACGTAATGCAGAGTGAACTGCTCCGCGGAATCATTTCCGGAAAGGATACAGGCACCATCGGCACGGCGGCAGCGCAGCGCATGGGCACGGCCCGATATGCGGGCGTGCGGCTGATCCAGACGGAAGCCACGCGGCTCATCGTGGAGGCGGATAAGGACACCTTCGCGGAAATGGGCATCGAGCAGGTGGAGATCATCGGCACGCTGGACAGGAACACCTGCGACAGCTGCGGGAGCCTGGACGGGCATGTCATGAAACGGACAGACGCCAGAGCGGGCAGCACCGCGCCGCCGTTCCATCCGAACTGCCGCTGCATCATCGTTCCTCATGACGATTTCCTGTCCGGAGACGGGCAGCGCACCGCACGGGATCCGGAGAGCGGGAAGACAGTCGCCATTCCCGATATATCCTACAAAGACTGGAAAGCAGTCTACGTGGACAAGACGAAGACGTTGGAAGAATGGAAGAAGGCGCACACGAAAAAACCAGAATCCCCGCCGACCGTGGAGAAACCGGCATTTGTACCAGCGAAAACTATAGAAGAGGCGCAGGAATATGCGGAACAGTTCATTGACAAGGACGGCGGCAGTTTCTCGCCCTTCAAAGGAGTGGCGAATTACAAAGGAATTTCCCTTGATATGGCAAATTCCGTCAATGAAGCGCTGACAGATGTTTTCAGCACCTTGAATATCCCCAAGCTGCGGGGAATAAAGGTAGTATCCAGCAAAACAGTACAGGGGAAGAAGGCTTTCCCAGATGGAGAAAATGCAGTAGCTTCCTACAATATGGCGGGGCAGGGCGTCTTTTTGAATAAAGACGTGCTGAAAAATGCCAAAGCCTTCGATGGGTACAGAAAGCGGGCAGATGAGGCTTGGGATCTTGTTATGAAAAATATAGATTCCTTAAACGCCTCCGGGAAAGCGCTTGCTGAAAAATACAAAGAAGCAGGTCGGTCGCTTGTAGCGGGAGACACCGTGCAGGGGCTTGTGACACATGAACTGGGACATCACGTCCAATGGCAGGCATTGAAAGCAAAAGAATTTAATGAACTGACAGCGCGGAGGGGGCAATATGCGGGTAAAATCTCCGGGTATGCGACTGCCTCCTCAGGAGAGTACATTGCGGAAAGTTTTGCTGCCTACATGAAGGGAGAGCGTAGTATCCTTGACCCGGATTTCGTAAAAGCGATGGATAAGTTGCTGAAGAAGCCGCGGCAGAATGCTATAATAAAAGAAACAGGAGCGCTCAATGATAAAAACGATCCAGAAATGGAACGTCGAGATGCCCATGCAGAACGATATTATGAATTTATCCGGAAATCTAATAAGGAAAATTGGATATCCCGCGTTTCTAAAAACAGCGGAATGCGGAAGGCATCAGTGGAGAAAATCTACGAGCATGTATTCATAGATAAACACAAACTGCTGATGGGGTATATGAGATTCCCTGCGGATTATGCAATGGCTGAGTCATTTCAAAGATTGTTTGAGGGCAATACAGTCTATCATCATGATTTAATTATGCTAAGGCATGAAAGACTTGAGCTTGAGCTGATAAGAAGATACGGGTACTCCTTTTCGGAAGCCCATGAAATTACCGAAAGAAAATATAATTATTCGAAGGCGCTGAAAGAGTGGGAGAAAAACAGAAATGCTGAGAGTTGAAAAAGTTTCTGTTACCGATGAAAAGGTAACGTATCGATATTACCCCGAACAGGAAAGCTCTTATGGCATCGTATCGGTTAATCGAAAGACAGGGGAAAGGTCGTTTGATAAAGTCGAGCCAGAGTATGGCACACGTTATGCGGCTCACGCATGCGTATGGATTGAACGACAAATCAAAAGAGGCGATTTCCCCGAAACCGGAGGGGAAGCCTGGTATTGAGTGTTAATAAAAGCCGTTCGCTGATGTGGGCGGCTTTTGTATTGGAGGGAAACACATGGACAATTTCAAGGTGATTTATCTCATCCTCCGCATTCTGGAGCGGGCGCTTGACGGGCAGGTGGATACGGATGCGCTCGAGCCGGAGCGGCTCGGCATCACGCCGATGCGCAGGAAGCATCTGCTTCTCATGATGCAGGAAGCCGGGTATATTTCCGGCGTACAGGTGATTCGGGCTATCGGCATGGAAGACGTCAGGGTGGACAATATCCACATTACCTTGAAGGGCCTCGAATATCTGGAGGAAAATTCTCTCATGAAGAAAGCCTGCCGGATGTTGAAGGACATCAAGGATATGACGCCGGGGCTGCGAGTTTGTGTACGGGCACGCGAAAGCGTGCTTTTTTATTGCCTTTTCTCCGGCAGGCGGTAAAGAACGGGGACGCAACAATGTCAATGGTAATGACGGAAAAAAGCGAAAGGAGCGGGCGAGTATGACAAAAGAAGAATTGAAAGCCATGGGGCTGACGGAGGATCAGGCAGACAAGATTTTTGAGGACTATGGTAAAAACTATGTTCCGAAATCTCAGTTCAATGAGAAACTGGAGGCCTTGAAGCACGCGGAGGAGGATAAGAAGAATGCAGCGAAAGAACTGGATGAACTGAAGAAGCAGCACGAGGGGGATGAAGACCTGAAAAAGCAGATCGAGGACCTCCAGAATGCGGCCAAAGAACGGGACAAGAAATATGCAGCCGATATGAATCAGCTCAAACTGGATACAGCCATTGAAAAGGCTTTGACTGCGGCAAAAGTACGCAGTGTAAAAGCCGCCCGAGCAATGATGGACCTTACCGGTGCCAAGCTGAACGATAAAGGCGAGGTTGAAGGGCTGGCTGAAAAAATCGCAGCACTTCAGAAATCGGATGGATATCTTTTTGAATCCGGTGAAAAGAAACTTTCCGGGCTGAAGCCTGGGGAAGTCGGAGACGAAGGTGGCGGTACGTCTGCTGCCGATATTTTTGCAAAAGCCCTCGGATGAGGCAGAAAGGACTAAAAAATGGCACTTAACACTCTTGAACTTGCAACGATTTTCCAGAATAAGCTGGATGCTCAGCTTGCAGCAAAGGCTACCACAGGATGGATGGAAGCCAATGCCGGACAGGTTATCTATAACGGCGGGAATACTATCAAAATTCCGAAGATCACTCTTGTAGGCCTTGGAGATTATAACCGAGATGACGGATTCCCGCAGGGCGCTACCACTCTTGAATACGAAACAAAGACCATGACTATGGACCGCGGCCGCACATTCCAGCTTGACGCTATGGATGTGAATGAAACAAACTTTGTAGCATCCGCAGGAACAGTGATGGGAGAATTCCAGCGTCTCATGGTTGTTCCGGAAATTGATGCATACCGCTACAGCTCTATTTATAAGGCGGCAAACGGTGCTTCTCAGGTTCGTGCCGGTTATACTCCGGACGCAGATACCATCCTGGAAGCACTGGAAGAGGACATCGCAAAAGTAGAAGATGTGGTCGGAGAAAATGCGCCTCTGATTATTACCATGAGCATTCCGTGCCGATCCATCCTGAACCAGGCAAAAAACATTACCCATTATATTGATGTTGCCGATTTTACGGCAGGCGGAATTACAACAAAGGTAAAGCGCTTCAATGAAATTCCTATTATCGCCGCTCCGTCTGCGGTTATGAAATCTTCCTATGATTTCGATGCCGGGGCGTCCACTACGGCAGGGGGCTTTACCGCAGCTTCCGGTGCTGTACAGATCAACTGGATCATTATGCTGCAGACCGCTCCGATCGCGGTGAGCAAGACGGACAAGATCCGTATCTTTGCACCGGATACGAACCAGAAAGCGGATGCCTGGAAACTCGACTACAGAAAGTATCATGACCTCTGGATTCCGGACAACAAGGTTAAGGGAATCTACGTTTGCGCCAAAGCTGCTGAATAAGGTGGTGCGCCATGATTGATGACGTGAAGAACCTTATCAAAGCGGCTACAGGTTATGATGTGACCGATGATGATGCGCCGTTTCTGAGCTACCTTTCCGAAAATATAAGGAAAGAGATTCTCACGGACATCAATCAGGAAGAACTTCCGGATAGTCTTTCCGGATTCTGGGACCGGAGGACAGCTGCTGCTTTTCTTCGGGTTCGCTGCCAGGATGTGCTCGGCAGTAAGAATCTGAATATGGTGAATCGGATAACCGAGGGGAAAGTCACGGTGCAGCTCACCGGATCAACACCGGAGGAGCGTATGAAGTCCCTTATCGGTATCTGGGAAAGTGACGGAGGACTGCTGGCATGTTTCCGGAAAATCAGATGGTGAGAGAGGCCGTTGAATCTTTGTGGGATGCGACCTGCCGTATTTTCGTTTATCGGAAGAGGAAAGACGAAGATAAGAACGTCTCGTACATGGAAGAGGAGGAGCTGTCCGGAGGTCCGTTTCCGTGCCGGATCGATATAGACTCTGCTCCCGCCGCAGAAAACAGCAGCGGCCCGGACAGCGTATCGCAGGAAATCACTCTTATCCTTTCTGCGGCGGTCAATATTCCTCCGGGAGCCAAAATCCTGTACTCTCCTCCTTCATGGAGCGGGCGGGATGATGAGGAGTATATCAATGCCGGCGTGTCTGCGGTCTATCCGATCCATCAGGAGGTCCGCCTCGTGCGGAAGGAGAATCACACATGAAGCTGTCTGATTTTCATGAGAGACTGACCCGTCTTGCGGAAGGTCCGGAAGCAGAGAGATTTTTTCATACCTGTGCTGACAAATTGGCAGGCGAGGTGCTGCGGCGGGCCCGGAAGTATACTCCGGTAGGGCTCGGAACCTTCGAGGTCATGAATAAATCCGAGGGATTCGCTGAGACCTATTCCGCTCTGCAGACCGGAAGGAAACGGAATTCCTATTACACCTGGAAGAAAGGATCTCTTGTAAAAAGTACCGCAAAGAAGAATCCATTGAAGCTCCGCCGCGTCCGATCCGGAGGAGAACTGCGGCGAAACTGGTTTGCCGTACCGTCCCGCCGCAGCGGAAACCGATATGAAGCAGCAGTCAATAACAACACCTATTATGCGTACTACGTGGAGTACGGGCACCGTCAGCATGTGGGGCAGTTTGTTCCGGTGCTTGGAAAACGGCTCAAAAAGCCATGGGTTCCAGGCCGTTTCATGCTTCGGAAGAGCCATGAAGAAGTCCAGGGAATAGCGCGCAGCTATCTCGATCGGCAGCTTCGTTTGTTTTTGCAAAGGGGCTTAAAGAAATGACAAGCAGCATAACGCAAGCAATCGTTGACAGGATTGTCTGGTGCTGCGGCGATATTCCGATATTCACTGATGAACAAAAAGAAGGCCATGAAGCGCCTTCTTTTTTCATTCGTGAAATCATGAGCCAGACAGGACGGCTGCTCGGAAATCGTATGCAGAAGTCCTCTACATTCAATGTGGAATTCTTTGCAGAGGACCGGAAAGGGAGAAATATCCCTGTCAATGAAGATATCCAGGCGGTGGAGGATCTTCTCAGTGTTGCATTGGAGACTGTCACGGATCGTGATGGAAATATCTTTTACGGCCGTGACATCACCTGCACCATAGATGGAGGCGTCCTTCAGATCCAGGTCAGCTATGATTACTTTATTTTTATCGACACCGAAAAATCTCCGCTTATGGAGCGGCTGATTCAGAAACAAAGTACAAAGGAGGGCAAGACTTATGGAGAATGAACCTGTTTTCCCTGCGGAAGCCCTGATTGCTTCCGAGAAATACAGAAAATATGTTGATTTGCTTCGGATGAAGCTCGAACCTGGCAAAGAATATACCTATGCAGATGTAGACGGCATCATCGAAGAATTTTTGAAAGCTCCCGTTAAGGAAGCTGTTGTAGGGAGGAAAGAATAATGGCACTGGGCGGCGGCACCTGGCAGTTCCAGAATAAGGTCCTGCCGGGCACTTATATCAACTTTGTATCCCGCGTGCGGGCGGAAGCAGCTATCGCAGACCGCGGGTACGCAACTATTCCGATTACTGGCAGCTGGGGGCCCGTGAATACGGTATTTGCAGTTACAGCAGAACAGTTTCAGACGGATAGTATGTCTCTTTTCGGATATGACTATACCGCGGATGAAATGAAGGGCCTGCGGGATCTGTTCCTTAATGCGAAGACCGTTTTCTTCTATCGTCTGGACAACGGAAGTACCAAAGCATCCTGTGATACGGCAACGGCGAAGTATCCGGGCACACGAGGAAACGATCTGTCCGTTACTGTTGCGGCGGATGTAGATGATCCGACTACCTTTGTAGTCACGACTTATATGATGGTCGACGGCGTGAAGACGGTCGTCAACACGCAGAAAGGGAAGACCTGGGCAGACATTGAGGACAATGATTTTCTCACGTTTGCGAAGCACGATACGACAGCACTGGAAGCCGCAGCCAATGCTCCGCTGGAAGGCGGCACGGACGGCGAAGACATCACGGGGATGCAGTACCAGAACTATATCGATGCCATCAGCCCGTATTACTTCAATACTATGGGATATCCGGGCACGGATGATGAAATCATCTCTCTGCTCGTAAATTTCACAAAGCGCATGCGTGATGAAACGGGCGCAAAATTCCAGCTTGTCATCTACGGAAAAGAGGGCGTTGATTATGAAGGTGTCATCTCCATTCAGAACGCCGTAGAGGATGAGGGGGCGTCTCCGGCATCCCTTGTATATTGGCTGACAGGAGCGGAAGCATCCTGTGAAATCAACGCAAGCCTGACGAATATGGTGTACAACGGCGAATATACCGTGGACACTGCGCTTTCCCAGCAGGATCTGGAGCGGGCTATCCAGCTCGGGCGGCTTGTTTTTCACAATCAGACACGAACCGTTTCCGGAGAACTGGTCAGCGATACCCGCGTCCTCCGCGATATCAACACATTCACGACATTTGTCAAAAACAAGAACTCTGATTTCTCTCTGAATCAGGTGATCCGCGTGCTGGATCAGATTGCCATCGATGTGGCGAACCTGTTCAACACGACATATCTCGGACACGAGCAGAATGACGACGATGGCCGGAAAGCGCTGTGGGGGGACATCGTGTATCTGCACAATGAATACGCCCGCGTCCGCGCCATCCAGAATTTCTCTCCGGAAGATATTCCGATTCCGCAGCAGGGAACGGAAAAGACCGATGTCGTTCTCAGCTATGCGGTACAGCCTACCTGCTGCATGGAAAAACTGTATATGACGGTAGAAGTAGCTTAAGGAGGGATGATAAATGGCCGAACCTATTAACGCAATTCGCACGATGCTCACGAAAGATGTTATTTCTTCCAAGCTGGCGAGTGCATATGTAACCGTTGACGGGAAACGGTATCTGCTGTTCCAGGCGAAGAAACTGGAAGCGACTGTGGAAAAGAACAAACAGGAGGTCTATATCCTCGGTCGTCCGATGGCCGGCAGCCGTGCTACAGGGATGTCCGGTAAGGGCACTCTGACGATTTATTACAATACGAGCATGTTTGTGAAAATGATGCTGAACTACAAGCGGACGGGAGAGGATACGTTCTTTGATATCCAGGCAACAAACTACGATCCGGCATCCAGTGCGGGGAAGCAGACAATCATCCTGAAGAACTGCAATCTGGACAGCCTTCCGCTGGGGGCATTTGATGCAGAAGGAAGCTGGCTGGAGCAGGAGATTCCGTTCACATTCGATGACTTCGAGGTTCCGGAAGAATTCACGGAGCTCGATGGGATGACTGTTGGTTAAGGAGGTAAAGAATGAGTAATAAATTTGCGGCTTTCATGGCCGATTGTTCGATGAATTTTGAGGAATCAGAAGTCGTTGTAAGCAAACGCTTTTCTTCTGGCGGAAAACCGGTTCCTTTCAAAATTCATCCGATTACCCAGGATGAAAACGAAGGGATTGTTAAAGAATGCACACGTGCCTACTTTGATCCGAATACTCATCAGCGAGTGCAGCAGCTTGATGACTCTCTCTATTCCGCAACACTGATCGCGCATTGTGTTTCCTTCCCTGATCTCAACGATGCAGAGCTTCAGGACAGCTATAAGGCTGTCGGTGCGGCGGATCTGGCACGGAAAATGCTTCTTCCCGGGGAATTCAAGAATCTGGTAAATGCGATTACCTCCGTCTGTGGGTTTAATTCCGCAGAGGACCTGGAAAACGCAAAAAACTGATTCAGAGCGGCGATTTCTGGACGATGGTTGCCTATGCAGCACTTCTTAAACTGCATTGGTCGCCATCCTATTTCCTGTCCCTGCCATACAGGGACAGGATTTTTGTTGCCGCCGCTCTTGAAGTTCATGGAAAAACACTGGCGGAATCAAGGAAAAAAGCCGAACAGGAAAGGAGGTAAAGTATGGCAGGTATATCTGAAACCATAACCATCACCGACGGTGTCACGCCTATCCTTCGCCGTATGGCAGGGGCTGCGGATGAAGTTGCCGGCCGGTTTAATGCCGCGAATACCGCCGGAAGGAAAATGTCCGGCGCTGCTTCTTCTGCCGCTTCGGCTGTTCGGCAGCTGGATTCCGCAGCCAGTGATATCGACAGCAGAGGGATGGATTCCTTCCGAAAGTCTGCGGAACGCACAACCGGCGTCATGGGGCAGCTTCGGAACAGTATCAATTCATCGATCGGACAGTTTGCAATCGGTAATATTGCTGCCTCCGGAATCATGTACATTGCCAGCGCCGTGGGGAATCTGGCAAACAAGACCGTAGCCGCATCAGATCGCTACGCTGAAATGCAGGCCCGGCTGCGTCTTATTACCGGATCCGCTGCTGAAGCGGCACACATGAATGACCTGATTTATGCATCAGCACAGCGCTCCAGAGGTTCGTATGATGCAATGCTGGAAAGCGTGGGAAAGATTGCCATGACGGCGAAGTCTGCATTCCCTGATCCGCGTCAGGTTGTTCCCTTTATGGAAGGCATCCAGAAACTGTTTGTCATCGGCGGCACCGGTGTCCAGCAGCAGGCTGATGCATTGCTGCAGTTGACGCAGGCACTCGGCAGCGGGCGGCTGCAGGGGGATGAATTCAGATCCATCGCCGAAGCCGCGCCCCTCATTGAATCCATGATTGCAAAGGAAATGGGTGTAGCGCAGGGCGATCTAAAACAGCTCGGTTCTGAAGGCAAGATCACCTCCGACATTATCAAATCCGCAATTCTGAATAACATTGATGAAATTAACCGGCAGTTTGAAGAGACTCCGCAGACGTGGGGTTCTATATCTCAGAGAATCAGCAATGCCGGACTGCGGGGATTGGCCCCGTTCCTGGAGGCAATCAACCAGGGGGCTAACGGAGACGCCATGACAGGGCTTGTAAGCCTTGCCGAAACAGCGCTCCCGGCCCTTGGAACAGGCCTTGCAGTCATTGCATATGGGGTCAACGGAATCATAGACGGAGCGTGGAATGCCGGATCCGCGCTCATTTCCGGAATCGGAGGGGCACTGGCTGTTCTCGCGCCATTGTGGGCACCGCTGGCAGGGGCCGCTCTGGCTGCTGCATTTGCTGTCGGCGCTTATAATGCTGCGGCTATTGTTGCCGGAACAGTAACGACTCTCTGGGCAAAGAAATCAGCAATCTTAACTGCCGCACAGGCTCTGTTAAATCTTGTTCTTAATGCCAATCCGATCATGCTTATCATTGGCCTGATAGGGGCGGCTATCGGTTCCTATACGGCATGGAGCGTTGCCACGAACGGCCTGCGAAACACCTTTGTAAACGCTATGGCAAGCATCGGAGGAGCGGCTCAATGGATGGCGAACATGGTTATAACCGCGATTAACGTGGTGATCCGCGGGATCAATGCGGCCAGCCGAGCCTATAACAGCAGCTTCATGGCAAAGTTTACCGGAAATGTCGGAACCATTGATGAAATTCAGGAAGTCAGCGGATGGGATACAGGAATGGCGGCATGGGCCGGGAATGCGGCGGACAGCCTGAGTAATATGATGTCTATGCCCTCCGTGTCTCTCGGTGCCGGAGAAACCTATGCCGGATCGGATGCACTGAATTCTATCGCGGACAACACCGGTCAGACAGCAGATGCAGCGTCCCGTGTGGCCGACAGCATCGATGCGCTGGATGCAGATTTGCAGTATCTCCGCGGTGTCGCCGAGCAGCAGATCATTTCCCAGCAGACAAACCAGACGATCCATGTGGAGCTGGGGGGCATGTACAACACGGTAAACAATGCCGCTGATATTGACGGCATAGAGGACCGCCTCAGCCGCAGCATTATTGAAGCAATGAGGGCCGGAGCAGAGGAGGTGCATGTGTAATGGCTTACTACTTTTTTCTGGGATATGACATGCTTCCGGTTCCGCCGGAGAAGATGAGTATCCGTATCCGCGGGAAAAATAAGACTATCAGCCTTATCAATAAGACTATCAGCCTTATCAATGAAGGAGAAGCCAATCTCATCAAGTCTCCGGGCCTTACGGACATCTCTTTCACGGTTCTGCTTCCAAACAATCAGTATTCTTTTTCGGATTACAACAGCAGTTTGAAAGCGACTGCTCTCGGGGCGCTCTCTTCCGCGCTGTTCGGGAGCAACTTTTCCTACAAGCCGGCAAAATATTTTCTTGATACGTTTGAGACAGCAAAAAAGGCTGCTACTCCGCTCCGGTTTATCGTGAGCCGGATGAGCGGCTCCGGGCTGTCTCTTTTGTTTTCGACAAATATGCTTGTGACCGTTGAAGACTACAGCATTGAAGAAGATGCGAAGCGCTACGGAATTGACTGTGCTGTTCCGCTGAAACTCAGGCAGTACCGCCCTTTCGGAACGAAGAAAGCGACCCTTGTGACCGATGAAAACGGAAATCAGACATTGCAGATAGAGGAACCGCGGCAGACACTGGACAAGACAATTCCGAACGCCATGACGGTGACTGCTGCAGGATCCGTGCTCGAAGCAGTGAAGGCGGTGAGTGGAGGAAGCCTGGACTGGAGACAGATTGCACTGAATAACGATATCTACAATCCGGCAGAGGATGTGAAAGGACGGGTGCTGAAGCTATGAGTACATTCACCGGCGGGACAGACAGCGGACTGACTGTCATTATCTACCATAAAAAGGAAGAGGCTTACTATGCCCCCGCCGTCCTGGATGGTGCAAAATGGTCTACACAGCGCAGGGGAGCTCCTGGGAAATTCGTTTTCTCCGTCATCTGGGACGAAACACTCAAGATGGAGAACGGGGATACCGTGGATGCCATGTGGAACGGCGTTCAGTTCTTTCACGGATATATATTCGAGCTGAAAAAACAGCGGAACCAGGGCTGGCAGGTGCTTGCTTACGACCAGATCCGCTATCTAAAAAACAAAGACACATTTTCTTACACCGGAAAGACGGCCACAGAGGTGATCCGCGAGCTCGCAGAAGATTATGAACTGCAGATCGGTGAGCTGGCAGACACGAAGTACGTCATCCCACAGAGGCTGGAACAGAATACCTCCATTCTTGATATGATCCTCAACGCTCTGGACATTACCATGATCCAGACCAGAACACTGTATGTTTTGTATGACGCTTGCGGGAAGCTGACACTGAAAAATCTCGAAGACATGCAGACGAATATCCTCATCGATGCGGAGACTGCGCAGGACTGGGATTATGCTGTTTCAATCGACAAGCAGACCTATAACCTTGTGAAGCTGATCGTTGACGAGGAAGGTAACGGGCAGAAGGCTGTGTATGCACCGGCGTCCAGTGCTGAATACGCGGAAAGCCCCACTCGAAAGCAGTGGGGTGTGCTGCAGTATTTTGAAAGTATCAATCCGAAAGGCCTTACAATCAATGCCCAGCAGCTGGCAGAGCAGTATCTGGCTGCGTATAACCGGCCGACCAGGACAATGTCTATTAAGGGAGCCGCCGGAGATCTGAGTGTAAGAGGCGGATCGCTTCTCTGGCTCAATATTTCCATGGCGGACGATGCACCGGCAGCGGTCAATACGACATCTCCGGAAGCAGCGGAGGCGCGGTTAATCATCGCGGAAAAGGTGACTCATACATTCACAAATAAATGCGACATGATGGATCTTGAAGTGAGAGGGGATGAAATCCAGAAATGAACCTGTTTGAGTCAATCCAAAGGGCCGTAAAACAGGCGATGGAAGACAGCCGGCCGGCGGATTATATCCTCGGCCGTGTTGAATCGGTCAGTCCGCTGTCCATCCGGTTGAATGCCCGGGATCTGGTTACGGAGGAATTTCTTATACTGACTGACCTGGTGCGTGACTTCAATGTGGATATCTCTGTTTCCCATCAGACAGAAAATCGGGCCGGAGGAAGCGGTGATCCGTCCTTTGCATCTCATAACCATGACTACAAAGGGCGGAAGAAAATCACCGTTCATAACGGCCTGTCTGTAGGAGAAATTGTCATCATGATTCGTCAGAGCGGCGGTCAGCAGTACTGCGTTCTGTCCCGTGTCCACGATCATGCAAATGTGTCCGGGCAGTGGATCTGAGGAGGCTGTATGGCACTATTACCAGATACAAGTACAGAGGTGGCCGGAGGAATTACTGTAGCCACTACAGGAACGGCGTCAATGCCGAACAAGACATACCGTATGCGTATTGAAGAAGACCGGGTGCGCGGTACGATAACCGGAGATATAGAAGCTGTCCGGCAAGCTGTATATAAAATCCTGAACACGGAACGCTATAAGCACATTATTTATTCCTGGAATTACGGAGTAGAATTACAGGATCTTTTCGGAAAACCAATTCCTTATGTGCTTCCGGAAATCCCGAGACGCATCCGGGAGGCCCTGATCCAGGACGACCGCATCACAGAGGTGGATAGTTTTGACATGTCCTACACAAAGGGCGGCGATGTCCTGGCAAAGTTTGTGGTGCATACCATTTATGGAGATATAGAAGAAAGTAAGGAGGTGAAGGTCTGATGTTTGAATCCGAAACAACCGATGTGATCCGAAAACGTATGCTGCAGAGGGTTTCCCCGGCAATCGATAAGCGGGAGGGATCCATTATTCATGACGCCACGGCACCTGCTGCCATTGAACTGGAACTGTTGTATGCTACGCTGGATTTTTTCCTGAAAGCGACTTTTGCCGACACTGCTCCGCGGGAATTCCTGGTGGAACGGGCGAAAGAACGGGGAATGGAACCGTATCCGGCAAGCGCTGCGGTCGTCAAAGTCGTGGCGGTTCCTTCATCTGTTTCGCTCCCGATCGGCTCCAGATTCTCCTGTGATGATGTAAATTATGTCGTTACGAAAAAGCTGGAGACAGAAGGGGAATATGAAGCCGCCTGTGAAACTGCCGGAACGATCGGGAACAAGCCGGAAGGCAATATTATTCCGATTGATTTTATCTCCGGTTTGCAGACTGTTTCCCTTACGGATATCCTGGTTCCCGGTGAAGACGAAGAAGAAACGGAGGCATTCCGGGCGAGATACCTGGCGTCATTCAACAGTATCGCCTACGGCGGGAACGTTGCGGATTATAGAGAAAAAGTGAACGCCATCCCCGGTGTGGGCGGGGTAAAAATCTATCCGGTATGGAACGGAGGCGGCACAGTCCGAGTAGTTTTTATGACATCGGAGAACAAATCCCCGGAGGATGAATTTGTGCAGCAGGTGCAGACCGCTATCGACCCTACGCAGAATCAGGGAGAAGGAATCGGAATTGCGCCTATTGGCCACACAGTAACAGTCGAAGGAGTGAAAAATGAGGCGGTAAATATCGGGCTGAATATTGAATTCCGATCGGGAGAGAACTGGTCCCTTCATGAAGCGGAAATCCGTGCGGCAATCCAGGAGTATTTTGATACGCTGAATGCCGGATGGGAAAGCACTCAGGAAGTCAGTACATCCAGATACTCTAATGACGGAATCATTGTCCGTATCAGTCAGATTGAATCCCGCCTGCTTAATGAATCTTATATAAAAGATTTATCTCATACCACGCTGAACGGGGCAGAGGAAAATATCGAGCTGGCGGATGATGCACTGGCGGCTCTCGGAACCATTACTGACATTTCGGGAGGTGCTTGAGATGGCTCTCAATAAGATTTCCCGGGATGTACGGCTGCAGCGTTATCATCCGGATGTGCTGGCACCTGCGAAAGAATTCAAGGCGCTGGCTGCGGCGGAGAATCCTGAATTTAATGTGATTTGGGGCTTCGCATGGAAACTGCTTGCGAATACGTTTGTCCTGGATATTGATGAGGACGGGGCGGAGCGCTGGGAAAACATGCTGCATCTTCGGAAACTTCCGGAAGATACACTCGCAGACCGCCGCCTGCGGATACTCATCACCATCAATGCCATTGTCCCATACACCATCCGGCGCCTTCAGCAGCTGCTGGATGCCGGATACGGAGAAGGGAATGCAGTGGCTTCAACAAACAAAGAATATGAACTGTGGATTGATATAGACAACAGTATTATTTTTTCCACGGTTTCTATGAGAATCATGCTTCGAGCCATCGTGCCGGCAAATCTGACTATCAATATAGGGCAGACAATTCCTGCTGCAGGCGGCATGTATGCCGGAGGTAAGGTAAGCATGTATCAGACAATCAATATTAAAACTGCCAGCCTGTTTGAGCTCGATGACATGGAAAAATCTGTTTTTGCCGGCGGTAAAGTCGGCATCCTGCATGTTATTAATTTAGGATCGGAGGACGTGTAAATGGCACAGTTTACTGATATAACCATTACCAGAGCAGGCCTGGATATGATTGCAAAATCCCAGGCCGGAGACAATCTTATTTTTACGGGGCTTAAAATCGGTGATGGCCAGATCAGCGGTCAGAGTATTCCGGATTTGACGGACCTCATCAGCGTAAAAAAAGAAATACCGATTAACAGCGTAACGGCCAAAAATGAAGGACACGTGGAAATCCTCGGTATTATTGACAACGAAGATATTTCCGTGGGCTTTTTTGTGCGGGAAATAGGCATCTACGCCAAAATCAATGAAGGAGGAACACCTGCTCTTTACGGCTATACGAATGCCGGTAACTATGCAAGCTACATTTCTGATAAATCTATTCCGATGGATGCGTTTAAATTCAAAATCGATCTTGTCGTTGGTAACGCAGCCAATGTTTCTTTTGTATCCGATAAGAGTATTGTCTATGTTACTCAGGAGAATCTGGATGCTCACAACGAATCTGAAGACTCTCATCCTGATATCAGAAAAAAGATTACAGATGATATAGCTGCGCATAATAAATCTGAAACAGCTCATCCGGATATTGATTTTGTAAAGTCTCTTTCCTCTGCTGATGACGGACTTCATTACAGAATGAGAAACGGGAGTGCAGATAAAGTAATCGATATCGTAAGTGTGGGGGATATCGCGTTTCGCTACAAGCTGGCTCCGGGATGGGTGAAATTAAATGGAGCTACTGTAAAACGCTCTGATTATCCAAGACTTGTTCAGTTTGCAACAGATAACGGACTTTGGACGAGTGATCCGGAAAACAACCCACAGCTATTCGGGCAAGGAGACGGAAGTACGACATTTGTTCTTCCGGACTACAGAAACCGGGTAATTCAGGGCGGAGATACTGTGGGAAAGAAATCCGCAGGGCTTCCGAACATCACTGGGCATCTGGGCGGACCGGGCATTGAATCAATCAATATTTACGATGGATGTTTTTCTACTCCTCCTGTTAGTAGGGGGCAAAATACAGGGGCAATAAAGGATAACGATTCTACGTACACTATCACTTTTGATGCGTCTAAATCTAATGCAATTTACGGAGCTTCAACGACCGTACAGCCCTCTGCAATTGTACTGATCCCACAAATCAAATATTAAAAAGGAGGAAACTATGACAGAAAAAACTGTTTATGCATATGACGAAAAAAAGATCTTTTCTGGAATTATGATTCTTGATGATACTGACCGCAGCCCTTCCGGCGCGTGGAATATTCCCGCTGGATGTATAGAGACAGAGCCTCCGGCCGAGAAATCCGGATACGTGCGCGTCTGGAACGGCGAGAAATGGGAATACACTGAAGACCATCGTGGCGAGAAATACTGGCTTCCCGGGGAGGGTTACGATACGCCAGGTCATGAAGTGACGGAAATCGGTCCCCTGCCGGAGGGCGCCTCTAATACAGCTCCGCAGCCTACCGAAGAGGAACTTCGGGCACAGAAACTCAAGGAACTGGATACTGAGTATCAAATAAAATTTAACGAATTAGACAGTCAGATCATGAGAGCTGCTGCGTTAAAAGACACCGATTTACAAGATGAGCTTCTGCGCGAAAGAGAAGCTATGGTTGCTGAGTATACAGAAAAAAGAGGTGAACTCTAATGACAAAGAGATGTTTCTTATGCATGCATAAAATGGATGAAAATACGGGACTCTGCACCAATACTTCCTGTGTTCGCTCGCAGCCTCTTCCGGATCCGAAAGAAAAGACAGAAAATGAAACGAAGAAGGATGAAGAATAATGAAGGAATTTTTTACAAAACATCCGGAATTTAAGAGTGCAGCAATCGGAGGGCTTTGCTTTTTCGGAGCGGCGTTCCTGCTGATCCATGCGATGAACTGATATGACTGAGCTCAATATGGACACAATAGTGTCAATGATGACTATATCGGGAATGTTGGCAGGGTGGTTCTATTTTCTGGTCATCAAACCTTTACAGACAAGCATTGGGGCACTTAAGGATATAGTTCTTGAGCTAAAAGGCGAAATGTCTGAAAGTATGAAGGATCGCAGAAATATAAGCGAACGCCTATCTTCTAATGAGAACGCAGTGAAAGATGTGTATAAACACTTAGATAAGATTGCGTTGGATATTGATCGTATTGATGCCAGGATAGATCGTATTGCTACTATAAAAGGAGCTGATATAAATTGATGGATAAAATAATGGGATATTTCAATAAAGCAATAGAAAAAGTAAAAGAATATATCCCAAAATCGAATGCCCAGGACAGTATGAAAATAGTTATTGCGTATGGACTCCTTATTTTTGTAATTGCCCTGGCTTTTATGGCTTCTTGGATTTATTCAGGAATAAAAACCGGAAATTTTGACATTGATATAATGCTTCGATTTTTCTCAGCAGCCACTGCGCCCGGTCCAGTGGCTGCTGTCACTTTTATCTCCGTGTTTCTTGTGGATAAAAACGAAGACGGGCGGCCAGATGCGGCCGAACAGCGCATAGAAGAAAAAACTTTTAGGTTGAGATAGTGGAGGATCGTATGAAATATGTAGCTGATTTTTCGGACTGGCAATCCGGAATTGACTTTTCAGAAATAGCCAAACACTTTGACGGAGTCATCGTGAAGATCACAGAGGGGATAGCTGCGCAGAGTTATTACCAGGATTTTATCAACCAATCGATCAGCAACAACCTTCCATGGGGCGTTTACTGTTATAGTCATGCCGTTAACGAAAAGCAGGCCGTGGCGGAAGCTGACAAGGTCATGGAGCTTTTGCCTGGTATGCCTGAACTTGGTATCTGGTTTGATATCGAAGATCCGGAAGTGCTTTCTCTGGACAAAGATTCTATAACTGCTATTGCATCAGCCTTTATCTGTCGGTGTAATGAAAGGGGCTATCAGGCGGGAATTTATGCTTCCCTTTACACGATTTACGATAAAATTAACACCGATTCTCTGGCAGCATACGTGCCATACTGGGTAGCTGCATACAGTTATTCCAGAAATCCTTTAGAATCTTCAAATCTCAATGTAGCCGGCTGGCAATACAGGGACGACTATCCGATCGGCGAGAATTACGTCGATGCATCTGAATGGTATGCATTGTAAGGAGATAATATGAATGACACGAGGAAAGAAATTTTTTGCAAGATTATTGCTGTCATTGTCGTTGTTTGCATCTCCTTTGTTTTGTGGTTCCGCCTCTGCGGAGGAAACGTATCAGATGACGGAAGATCAGTTGACCCAGCTCGAGGAAGTATTCGATCAGCTGAAGAACAAGCAGAGTCAGCAGGAGACTCTATTGAATCAGCAGGAGAGTCAAATAGGGATGCTCAAGAAACAACTGAACGAATCTCAGACAGCAATAGAGAACTCTCAGGAATCAATGAAGAAATTAAGGGAATCATTGAACGAGGCGAATCAATCATTGCAGCAATCCGCCGAGGAGGCGAAGAGGACTCAGAAGAGGCTTGAAAGACAAAGAAATACTTGGGCATTTGCCGCAATAATTGTAAACTTGTGCCTTATTAGCAATTGAAAAGGAGGAGCCATTCCGGCTCCTCCTTTCGTGTTTTATTGTAAACTTTAACCCCTCAAATTTTGCCGCAGATTTTGCCGCACTTACGTGTTTTTTATAGCATTTATATACAGTAATGCGTATTGAGAAAAAATAGGGAAATATCCGATAAAATCGGGCTATTTTCAGGATTGTCATATCGTTGGATATATACCCTAAATGTACAATACAATAGGTTCCGATAATTTAATGTTATCGGAACCTATTGTATTGATTCTCTATTTTTTAACAAAATGAATATAGTTTATCAGTTACTCGTTTTACTTCGTAATTCATCTTCTCCGTATCAATGGTCAGGAGTTCTTTATTTTTCATGACCATTTTTCCGTTAATAAAGACAGTATCTACGTCCATAGAATTTCCAGCGTAGACAGCAAGTGATACAGAATCTAACTGGGGTTTCCAGTGGAAGCCATCACGGTTGACAAGAATAAGGTCTGCAAGGAAGCCTTCCTGCAGGGCTCCCAGATTATCATAGCCGAGGCATTTTGCACCGTCCAGAGTAGCCATGGTCATTGCCTCATCAGCGGTAATAGCCAATGGATTCAAGGTTGCTGCTTTATGAATCAAGGCGGCTAAACGCATCTCTGCAAACATGTCCAGTTTGTTGTTGCTGGAAGCTCCGTCTGTTCCCAATCCGACAGTAATCCCCTTTTCTCTCATTTTTGCGACAGGAGCAATACCGGAGGCCAGCTTCAGATTGCTTCCCGGATTATGTGCAACACATACGTGTTTTTGTTTCATAATATCCATATCTTCATCTGTTACATGGACACAATGCGCTGCCAGAGTAGGAAAATCGAACAGTCCCAGATCATTCATAAGGGCAATCGGTGTCATTCCAAATTCTTTTTGACAATTATCAACTTCAGATTTGGTTTCACTCAGGTGAATATGGATTGGAATTCCATATTTTTCCCCTGTATCACGGACCTTTTTTATATATTCAGGCGGACACGTGTAGGGAGCATGCGGTCCGAGCATGACCTTAAACCGTCCGTCTCCCGCATTATCCCATTTTTTGAAAAGTTCTACATTTTCCTGAAGTGCAGCATCTGCATTGGGACTGATGCCTGCCAGTCCCCGGGCAAGATTTCCCCGTATTCCGGCTGCGTCAGCAGCCTTTCCGCAAGCATCCATAAACATATACATGTCGCAGAAAGCAGTTGTTCCGCCACGGATCATTTCCGCAAAGGCAAGCATGCTTCCCCAATAGACAATATCGTCATCCAGATGTTCTTCCAATGGCCAGATTTTGGTTTGCAGCCAATCCATCAGATTCATATCATCTGCATAGCTTCTGAATAAGGTCATGGCTACATGTGTATGTGTATTGACCAATCCGGGAAGAGCCAGTTTTCCCCTTGCATCAATGACTTCGTCATAATCTTCTTCATTGACTGTTTCGGGAAAAGAGAAAATGTATTTCCCGTTCAGTACAATATTGGAATTTTCTTTTACCTGATAATCTTTATATAAACCGACATTTTTTATTAAGACAGTCATATGCTCATCCTCTTTTTATTCAATGCCCAGGTATTTCTTCTGTTCTTCGGTTAAGATATCAATTTCATATCCCATGGATTTCAATTTGATGGAGGCTACTTTCAGATCCAATTCATGAGGAAGCGTGTAAACTTTATTTTCCATATTCTTTCCATGCTGGAGGAGATACCGTGCAGCCAGAGACTGCATAGCGAAGGACAAATCCATGATTTCAGCCGGATGCCCATCCCCTGCTGCCAGATTGACCAGCCGGCCTTCTGCCATAAGGAAAACAGTCTTTCCGTTTGGAAGAACATATCCTTCGATGTTATGACGTGCTTCATACTTGGATGTGCAGATTCTTTCCAGATCCGCACGGCTGACTTCACAGTCAAAATGGCCGGCATTGGCGCAGATGGCACCGTCTTTCATTTTCATGAAATGCGGTTCTGTAATGACATTAATATCACCGGTTACAGTCAGGAAATAATCTCCCAATTCGGCGGCCCGGTCCATGGGCATTACTTCAAATCCGTCCATTACAGCTTCAATTGCTTTGATTGGATCTACTTCTGTTACGATGACATGGGCTCCCAGTCCTTTGGCACGCATGGAAACGCCCTTGCCGCACCAGCCGTATCCGGCAATGACAACGGTTTTTCCGGTAACTGTCAGATTCGTGCTTCTGATAATACCGTCCCATGCAGATTGGCCGGTTCCGTAGCGGTTATCGAACAGATATTTGCAGTAAGAGTCATTAACGGCAATCATCGGGAAATTAAGCTTATGCTCTTTTTCAAGAATCTTCAGACGGTTAACCCCTGTTGTGGTTTCCTCTGCGCCCCCGATGAGGTTTTCCGCAGCATCTTTTCGTGTTGTATGCAGCAAATGAACCAAATCACCGCCGTCATCAATGATGATGTCCGGATGATGATCGAGGGCTTTATTTAAAAAGAGGCCGTATTCGTCATCGGTGCATCCGTGCCAGGCATATACGGTAATCCCGTTTTTTACCAATGCAGCAGCAATGGGGTCCTGCGTGGAAAGCGGATTGCTTCCTGTACAGATTACATTTGCTCCTGCGGCTTTCAATGTTAATGCCAGATAGGCAGTTTTTGCTTCCAGATGAATGGACATGACAATGGTTTTATCTTTGAAGGTCTGATCTTTTACAAATTCCTTCCGCAGCTCATTAAGGGCAGGCATGTACTTTTCTACCCAATTAATACGCTGCTGGCCTTCTTCTGCTAAATTCGGATTTTTGATCATAGATTCGTTCATATGTTTAAACTCCTTTCATACAGCTTTATATTTTCAATATACGGCGGTTTTAAGACGCCTTTTTCCGTTATGATTCCTGTAATCAGCTCATGCGGTGTTATATCAAAGGCTGGATTCAGTGCTTTTACCTGTGCAGGAGCCGTCAGGACATGATGAAATTCCTTTACTTCCTCTTCGTTTCGTTCTTCGATGGGAATTCCTTTCCCATCAGTAATGGAAAAATCAAACGTCGAGAAAGGAGCGGCAAAATAGAATGGAATATGGTGATAATTGGCCAGAACAGCCAATCCGTAGGTTCCTATTTTATTTGCACTGTCTCCATTTGCGGCAATGCGGTCTGCACCTACGATTACAGCATCGATATGTTTCATGGACATGACGATAGCTGCCATATTGTCAGTAATCAAACGGCAGTTCATTCTCAATGATACTGCCTCTGTCGCAGTCAGGCGAGCTCCCTGCAGCAAGGGTCTCGTTTCATCCATATAGAGACATTCCAACTGGCCTTTTTCATGCAAACGGCGGATTACCCCAAAAGCGGTTCCGATTCCGGCTGTTGCCAGAGCACCGCTGTTGCAATGAGTCAGCAGATTCAGCTTTCCCTGTCCCTTGAATAAAGCGGATCCGTTATCGGCAATTTGATTACAGATCTTCTGATCCTGTGCTTCGATTTCTCTTGCCCGGCGAAGCAGATCAGTGATCAGGGAGTCTGTCTTTTTCTCCGAGATGATTTTGTTCATTTCAGTGACTGCCCAGGAAAGATTGACGGCCGTGGGACGGGCATCCTTTAGTTCCTGAGAAGCCTGCTTCAGAAAACTGTAAATCTCTTCCTCATTATCCAGGTGCGAAGCCTCCATGGCTGCCAGAACTACTGCATAAGCTGCTGCGACACCGATGGCTGGAGCGCCTCTGACCGCCAGTTTTCTGATGGCCTCTATGATCATCCTATAATTATCACAGGATTGGTATGTAATGTTCTCGGGCAGTTTTGTCTGGTCCAGGATGATTAATTTACCGGCATCCCAATGCACGGAACGAAGCGGCAAACTCATAATGAGAATCCTCCGAATTCTGCAGCAGCATGATGACAGGAACAATCTGTATCCGGATCATATTCTTTCAGCAGAGATGTAATGATTCTTTTGAAGGAAGAAAGATTTTGCTC
>ULSJ01054896.1_pt1 | contig 31641 bp, 46 predicted proteins | sample 1956291 | NCBI WGS metagenome assembly ULSJ01 (sample SAMEA4835705, study PRJEB28245) | human gut metagenome | biome: gut microbiome; material: fecal sample | place: Denmark | collected 2008 | reverse complement strand
ATCATGGCAGGAATTATCTTAGTCAATGATGTGCCCGTGGATAAAGCCGGTACAAAAGTACCTGTAGATGCTCACCTGCGGATTAAAGGACATGTTATGCCTTATGTAGGGAGAGGCGGTTTCAAGCTGGAGAAGGCTCTTAAAACATTCCCGATTTCTCTTCAGGGCGCAGTTATGGCCGACATCGGGGCATCCACAGGAGGATTTACGGACTGTGCACTGCAGAATGGAGCAGCAAAGGTTTTTGCTATTGATGTAGGAACCAATCAATTGGACTGGAAACTGCGTTCCGATCCGAGAGTTATTGATATGGAAAAGACCAATATCAAGAATGTAACGGATGAAACGCTGGGAGAATTGGTTGACTTTATTTCTACGGATGTATCCTTTATTTCTGTATTGAAAATTATTCCGGCGTCAAAATCCATTCTGAAGGAAAACGGGAACATGGTTATTCTGATTAAGCCTCAGTTTGAAGCCGGAAGAGAAAAGGTCGGAAAAGGGGGAATCGTCCGGGATGAAAATGTTCACTATGAGGTCATAAAAGATACGCTCAAGGGGTTTGAAGAAGCGGGGTTTTATGCCTGGGGGCTTACTTTTTCGCCGATTAAGGGCGGATCCGGGAATATTGAATTTCTGGCATGGCTGAGAAATACAGCTCCTGTGAATTCGTTGTCGGATCAGGAAATCAGACAGGTTGTCAAAGAAGCACATGATACGCTGAAGGGGTAATGAAATGGTATTTGGTATCTTTCCGAATCTGGAAAAAGATAAAATTTTCGATTCCCTGAGGGAATTGCTGGAAATTCTGGAAAGCAAGGAGCTGCCCTATATATTTCCGAAAGAGATGAAAGAAAATCTGGAAAAACAGGGAATCTGTATCCCCGCCCGAAATTATTCTGATATTCCCGGAATGGGAGAAAAATGCGATGTCATCCTGTCTATGGGCGGAGACGGCTCCTTTTTGGGAACAGCCCGTACATTTTGTAACTATCCGGTTAAGATGGTTGGAATTCATCTGGGAGATCTGGGCTTTCTGAACAGCATGACTGCAAATGATATGCGGGAAAAAATTGATCGGATCTGCACCGGGGATTATATCCTGGAATCCCGGTCTTTTCTGTGTTCCCGACTCAGTACCGTATCGGGAGAATCCCGCTGTTTCTCTGATGTACTCAATGATATTGTCATCGGACACAATAAGATCGGAAGCCTGTCCCGGCTGAATTTGTGGATTAACGGGAAACATATTCAGGAGTATGCGGCAGATGGGATTGTCGTTTCCACGGCTACCGGCTCTACCGGGTATTCCCTGTCCTGCGGCGGACCCGTTTTAAGTCCGGATGATACGGGGATTATTGTAATTCCGATCTGTGCGCATACGCTGCAGCGTTTTGCGCTGGTATTGAAAAAAACGGATGTTATACAAATAACAGCACCGGAAAGAGAAAGAGAATTGAATATTTCTCTGGACGGGGATGAAAGTCAGCCGTTTGCTCCCGGTGATGTCCTGACAATCCGGGAAGCGGAAAAGCCCATCCGTTTTATTCGTTTCAAAGATCAGAACTTTTTCTCCACGATTAATTCAAAGCTGATCAGGAAAGTCAATAAAAACAGTTGATTCTGAAAATATATTTGACATCCTGCCTTAAATTTAGTATATTTATATAGTCATTGTACATAGTGCCATGACGCAACCGCACGAAGAAGGCTTCAAATGCCGTAGGGCTGCCAAATTCGGCGAGTATAGTAAAGAGGAGGTGCACACATGTACGCAATTATTAAAACAGGTGGTAAGCAGTATAAGGTAGAAGAAGGCAAGACCATTTCCATCGAAAAGCTTGACGCTGAGGTAGGTGCTGCTGTTGAATTCGGAGATGTTCTTCTTCTTTCTGACGCTGATGTAAAAATCGGCCAGCCTTTTGTAGCTGGTGCTAAAGTAACCGGCACTGTTCTGGAACAGGGCAAAGGCGCTAAGATCCGCATTTTCAAGTACAAGGCAAAGTCCAACTACCGTCGTCGCCAGGGTCATCGTCAGCCTTTTACAAAGGTTAAGATTGAAAAGATTGAAGGTTAATGATTGAAGTAAAAGCTTTTATCGGTACAAATGGGTATTATAAAGGATTTACCGTAACCGGTCATGCAGAATATGCTTCAGACCGTGATCGGTATGATCTTGTTTGTGCCGCTGTGAGCGCTGTCACATTAACTACAGCCTGCGGTCTGCAGGATATCTTAAAGGAAAAAGGAACCTACGAATCAAGCAGCGGCAGCTTAAGTGTCAGCTTGACCGGCGGGGGAAATGCCGAAACAGATATTCTGATTCAATCGATGCTGCATGGATTAAAGCTCATAAGGGATCAGCATCCCGAGAATTTAAAACTTCAGGAAGCAAAGGGGTGAAAACATGTTATTATTTGATCTTCAGCTTTTCGCACATAAGAAAGGTGTATCCAGCACAAAGAACGGCCGTGACTCCAACGCACAGCGTCTGGGCACAAAAATGCATGCTGGACAGATTGCTAAGCCGGGCAACATCATTGTTCGTCAGAGAGGAACACATATTCATCCTGGTTTGAATGTTAAAATCGGTAAAGACGATACACTTTTCGCTGTAGCAGAAGGAAAAATCGCCTTCGAACGTCTTGGAAGAGACAAGAGACAGGTCAGTGTTTATCCGATCAGCAAGTAATCATATAAAAGAAGCCCAACCTTAAAGGTTGAGCTTCTTTTTATTATGCATAACATCTTTTATTTGAGGAATCGCTAAAATGTCAATGGGAACGCTTGCTATCCATACATAATTTAGCTATTATTATAACAATAAGACAGTGAATAAAATTGCAAATCTCATGAATTTCTTACAGCCCGGCTGGGTTCCTTACTAAGAGCAATGATAAAAATCACTTTGTGAAGGTCAGCAGGCGGGCAGTTTTTGCAATTGCTGTAATTTTATCGGGGAGGCTTGTTATGATTAAAGTATTGGTAAATGGTGCTGGCGGAAGAATGGGAAGCGAAGTTGTACGTTCTGTCATTCAGGACCCGGAGCTTGAAATTGTCGGTGCAGTGGATCCCGGCGTAGCCGGTAAGGATTTGGGTGAAGTTATCGGTACAGTACCGAACGGGATTAAAATAGAAAAGTCCATTCAGGATGCATTGGAAAAAATCCATCCCGATGTTGTTGTTGATTTCACCAGCCCGAAGGTAATCTATGAGAATGCTAAATATGTTTTGAGCCATGGGGTTCACCTTGTGGTAGGAACGACCGGATTGACAGCAGAGCAGCGTGCAGAACTGGCAGAAATTGCCGGAAGCCATCATGCTAACGGGCTTGTAGCTCCTAATTTTTCTTTGGGGGCGGTCCTGCTGATGCAGGTTTCTGCGGAAATTGCGAAGTATTTGCCGAATGCGGAAATCATTGAGCTGCATCATAATCACAAATATGATGCTCCTTCCGGGACAGCAAAGCTGACCGCCGAAAAAATGGCACAGGCACGGACAACAGCTCCGGAACCTGATGAAACCAAGGAAAGTCTTTCCGGTGTACGCGGCGGGAAATATGAAGGCATTACGATTCATTCGGTACGTCTTCCGGGGTATGTTGCCCATCAGGAAGTTCTCTTCGGCGGTTACGGAGAAATTCTGACACTGCGTCATGATTCGCTGGACAGAAAATCTTTCATGCCGGGAGTTATGCTTGCTTGCAAAAAGGCTGTGGAAAAACCGGGTTTCTTCTATGGCTTAGAGAATTATTTGGATTGAGGTGCTGTATGAAAAAATTACCGAATGTTGCAGTATTGGGTGCTACCGGTGCCGTAGGACAGGAGTTTATTCGTCTGTTTGAAGAACGCAATTTTAAATTTGATCAGCTGAAGCTTTTGGCCTCTGCACGTTCTGCGGGAAAGAAAGTCATGGTCTGCGGTAAGGAATATACCGTAGAAGAGGCGAAGCCGGAATCTTTTGAAGGAATAGATATTGCTTTGTTTGCAGGCGGATCAATCAGCAAGACTCTTGCACCTGAAGCGGCCAAAAGAGGGGCTGTTGTTATCGACAATTCTTCTACTTTCCGCATGGATCCCGATGTACCGCTGGTTATTCCGGAAATTAATCCGGAGGATATTTCCTGGCATCACGGAATCATTGCCAACCCAAACTGCTCTACAATTATCATGCTGATGGCCCTGAAACCGATTCACGATATTTCTCCGATCAAGAGAATCATTGTGAGCACCTATCAGGCCGTTTCCGGAGCAGGCAAGGAAGGAATTGACGAACTGTACGGAGAGACAGCGGCACTGGCTAAAGGAGAAGCTTATGAGCCTAAGATTCTGCCGTCTGCAAGTCTGCCGAAGCATTATCAGATTGCTTATAACCTGATTCCGCAGATTGATATTTTCCTGGAAAATGACTATACCAAGGAAGAAATGAAGATGGTCAATGAAACCCATAAGATTTTCCATGATGAAACAATCGGAATCACGGCAACTGCAGTAAGAGTTCCGGTAGCAAGAAGCCATGCCGAATCCATTTATATTGAAACGGAAAAAGAATTGTCTGTTGAGGAAATCCGGAAAGCTATCGAAAAATTCCCCGGTGCAGAGCTTGTGGATGATGTGAAGAATATGAAATATCCGATGCCGCTGGATACATCGGATAAAACCGACGTAGCGGTAGGAAGAATCAGAAAAGACCTTTATAATCCTAAGGGAATGAATCTCTGGGTTTCCGGTGATCAGATCAGGAAAGGTGCTGCTCTGAATACATTACAGATTGCAGAGTACATGATTGCTCATGATATGATTTAAGGGAGGAATAAAAATGGCATTTGCAAAATTCGGCCGTGTAATTACTGCGATGATTACACCTTTTCATGAAGACGGAAGCGTAGATTATGAAGGCGCTGCTGCACTGGCAAAGCACCTGATACAGCACGGTTCGGAAGGAATCCTGGTTGGCGGGACCACCGGCGAAGGCGCTACCATGACAACTGATGAAAAGCTCTGTCTTTATGAGACGATTGTGAAAGCGGTCGGCAAAAAAGCAGAAGGTAAGCAGGTTCCGGTTATGGGGAATATCGGCACTATCGGTACAGCCGATACGATTGCTTTTGCAAAGAAAGCAAAGGAAACCGGCATTGACTGTGCGCTGGCTATTGTTCCGTTTTATGTAAAGCCTAATCAGGAAGGAATGTATCAGCATTTTACAACGATTGCCAAGGCAGTAGACCTTCCCATTGTTCTTTACAATGTACCGGGCCGTACAGGTGTTTCTATCCTGCCGGAAACCATTAAGCGGGTTGTTGATGAATGCCCGAATGTAGTAGGCATTAAGGATGCAACCGGCAATTGGGATCAGGTTACCAAGGAAAAAATTCTTCTTCCTGAAGATTTCATGATTTACAGCGGTGATGATGCATTTACGCTTCCGATTCTTGCGGCAGGCGGGGTAGGTGTTATTTCCGTTGCCAGCCATGTAATCGGCGATGATTTGCTGGACATGATTAAGGCTTTTGAAGAAGGAAATATGGAAAAGGCTCGTGCTCTTCATTTAAAGATGTATCACCTTATGAAGGAGATGTTCTTTACCGCCAGTCCGATTCCGGTAAAAACCGCAGTAAACCTTGTGGGACTTCCCGGCGGTCATTTTCGTCTTCCTCTGGTAGAACCTTCTTCGAGCGAAAAGGAACATGTAAAAGAATTGCTTGAAGATTACGGCGGACTTTTATAATTAATATTTTGTGTGAAAATCATCCTCTTTCTGAAATATGAAATGGGATGATTTTTTTTCATGAAAAATTTTATCGGCCGGGTTTTCATTTTACTTACAAATCGGAAGTATCATTTTACATTGGGAATACATTCATGGTAAGATATTTAAATACATTATAAATAATTCAGGATATTATTTTAGGAGGACCATCTTGAAAGACTTAAATTTGCTGCAGAAGAAAATTTTAAAAGACGGGGTCATTAAGCCCGGGAATGTTCTGAAAGTTGACAGCTTTTTAAATCATCAGATCGATGTCCCTTTTATCAGCCAGTTGGGAAAAGAGTTCCATCAGCTATTCAGTGATCGGCACATCGATAAGATTTTGACCATTGAAGCGTCCGGAATCGGGATTGCATGCCTCACGGCGGTTTATTTTGGCGTTCCTGTCGTTTTTGCCAAGAAGTCAGCAGGAAGCAACATGGATAAATCCGTTTATACGACAGAAGTAAAGTCCTTTACTCACGGAACAACAAATCATGTTGTTGTTTCCAAAAAATATCTGAATGAAGGGGAACATATCCTGATTTTAGATGATTTCCTGGCCAACGGCTGTGCTGTTCAGGGGCTCATCGACCTGGTGAATCAGGCAGGCGGTATTGTAGAAGGAATCGGTATTTGCATTGAGAAAGGGTTCCAGGGCGGCGGTGATGAGCTTCGCAGAAACGGGCTCAATTTGAAATCTCTGGCCATTATTGACAAAATGGATTCCGCAACCAATACGATCGAATTCAGATAAGGAGGATTTATGCGGCCGAATCAAGAAGGTATTTATCAATTAGATGAAAAGATCTCTTTGGCAACGGCGATTCCTTTCGGGCTGCAGCATGTACTGGCCATGTTTGTGGCCAATATTGCACCGATCCTTATCATAGCCGGGGCGGTCCACATGTCACCGGAGGAAACCGGGGCACTGGTTCAGACTGCGATGATTATTGCCGGGGTAGGTTCCCTTCTGCAGTTATTTCCTCTCGGACGTTTCGGGAGCGGACTGCCTATCATCATGGGAATCAGCTTTACTTTTGTTTCCGTAGCATGTACGATCGGGGTTAAGTACGGTTACGGTGCTGTGTTGGGCGCTGCGCTGATCGGCGGGGCACTGGAAGGGCTTCTGGGGCTCGGGGCTTCCTGGTGGAGAAGGTTTGTTCCGCCTATTGTGTCTGCATCGGTAGTCACTGCCATCGGGTTCTCACTGCTTCCGATCGGGGCAAATTCCTTCGGCGGCGGTTTCGGAAATCCGGACTTCGGCGACCCGAAGTATCTGACTGTAGGTACGATCACTTTGCTGTCCTGTCTGATATTCAACTTGAAGGCAAAATCGTTCTACAAACAGCTTTCCGTACTGTTCGGACTTGTTGTTGGATATATTGCGGCTTATTTCTACGGAATGGTAGATCTCAGCCATATCAGGGATGCTTCACTGCTGGCTGTTCCGCATTTCATGCCGGTTCCTTTGGAATTTCACGGAGATGCTATTTTATCTATATTTTTAATTTTCCTTGTTTCTGCTACGGAGACACTGGGAGATACAAGTGCTCTTGCGAATATCGGCTTCAGAAGAGCTCCGAAAGAGAAGGAAATATCCGGTGCTATTGCTGTAGATGGTTTTGTAAGCAGTCTGTCTTCCCTGTTCGGATGTATGCCGATTACCTCCTTCAGTCAGAATGTAGGGCTGATTGCCATGACAAAGGTGGTCAATCGCCGTGCCATCGGCTGCGGTGCAGCAATTATGATTCTGTCGGGATTATTCCCTGTACTGGGAGTCATTCTTGCTTCTCTTCCGGATGCTGTACTGGGAGGCTGTACGCTGATGATGTTTGGTTCAATTGTTGTCAGCGGTGTCAGAATGCTGGGAGACTGCGGATATTCTTCCCGAAATATGAGCATTTCTGCACTTTCTTTGAGTATCGGGCTGGGATTTACACAGACACCGCAAATTTTCAGAATATTCCCGGATTTATTTAAAAGCGTTTTTGCGGATAACTGCGTAGCAGTTGTATTTATTGTCGCTGTGGTCCTGAATCTGGTCTATCCGAAGGAACATGATGAGGATATAAAGATTGTAGAATAATACAGATTTTACAGGAAATCTGACGCATGAAGTTATTTTTATTTCCGGCAGCCGGTGAGAAAATAATTTCATGCGTTATTCGCATCCGGAGCAAAAATAACTGGACGTTTCGGATTCTTTGGGGGCAAAAATAAAAAAAGATGCTTTTGCTGAAATACAATAAGCATCTTTTACCTGCTATGGGATTATATATTACCGGACAATGAATCCGATTATTTTTCTTTGGATTTATCTTTGTCAGCAAGCGTTTCTGCACCGTCTACAGGACTTGGGTAGAAATACATGATTCGGTCGGGACGGAAATAATTACTTGCCAGTCTTTTAGCCAGAATAGGTGTGAGTGTCTGTTCAAAATCAACGACCTGAATAGGAGATAATACCGTATCTTCTACCAGAACGATGATGTTCGGATTGACTTCAGGGGCATTTTCAGGCACTTCTTCCCGATCCAGGGGAAGGCTTAAGATAATTCGTACTGTCGCAGTATATTGATTTTTGTAGTTAAAAATGGTTCCCCGATAAGTATTTTGCCAAAGGGTTCTCATTAAATCAATATGATATAAATCCTGTTCATTTTCCGTATTCATTTTTTCCTCCCATTAAATCTGTAAATTTTTTGATGAGCTGCAACTCTTCATTGTTTTTTATTTTAACACTATAGCAGATAAAATGAAAATCCCCATCCTGTATGCGAAAAGAAGAGTCGGATTATTTTTGGTGATTTGCACAGACATTTTTTTGAGGAGCAATCCGTTTCGTACAGAAAGGCGGAAATGCAGTATTTCTCATAGAAACATCAGCAGTAAATACTTTACGGAAGATGGTAAAATGGTATGACAGCCATCCTATAAATCGTTTATAATAAATAAAGATATTGTTATTTATTCATCGTTAGAGAGGTAAAATCCATGTTTATAGATAGAGCGAAAATCATTGTAGTTTCCGGAGCCGGCGGAGATGGGATGGTATCCTTCCGCCGGGAAAAATATGTCCCGCGCGGAGGCCCGAGCGGCGGAGACGGCGGGAAAGGAGGCTCTGTTATTATCAGAGCAAACCGGGAACTGAATACACTGATTAATTTCAGACGTCACCGTAAATTTGCTGCAAAAGCCGGAGAAAACGGCGGAGCAAAAGAAATGTTCGGAAAAAATGCAGCTGATGTTGTGGTGGAGGTTCCCGTAGGAACGATCATTTATGACAATCGTACAGGAGAATTGCTGGCAGATCTGACTCAGGATCAGCAGAGTCTCCTGGCAGTTAAGGGCGGACACGGCGGCCGGGGGAATTCCCACTTCGCGACCAGTGCGGTTCGTGCGCCGACTTATGCGGAAAAAGGGGAACCGGGAGAAGAGAAAGAGCTGCGGCTTGAACTGAAGGTTTTGGCTGATGTGGGGCTTCTGGGATTTCCCAGTGTAGGGAAGTCCAGTCTGCTGAGAAAAGTATCCGGAGCTAAACCGGAAGTGGCGGCTTATCATTTTACGACTCTTTCACCGATTCTCGGGGTCGTCAGCCTGGACAGCGAAAGAAATTTTGTTATGGCGGATATTCCCGGACTGATTGAAGGCGCCAGCCAGGGAATCGGACTGGGAGATGAATTCCTGAGGCACGTGGAGCGGACAAAAGTATTGATTCATGTGCTGGATGCTGCAGGTTCTGAAGGCCGGGATCCTTATCAGGATTTTAAGGTTATTAATAATGAGTTGGAGCTGTACAGTCCGGAACTGGCAAAGAAAAAACAAATTGTTGCAGCGAACAAAATTGACCTGATGCAGGATGATGAAGAATCTCTTTTGGTATTGAAGGATAAAATTGAAAAGGAAGGATATAAATTCTTTCCAATCTGTACATTAACCGGCGAAGGAATCCGTCCGCTGCTGGAAGAAGTGTGGAAAGTCCTGGAAACAACGCCGGCAGTGGAACTGGAGACTCCGGAAAAGGCCATTGTATTTGATGTACCGAAAGAAGAATTCATTATTGAAAAGAAAAATGATATCTTCTATGTCAAAGGAAAACGAGTGGAGAAACTTGTCAGCATGACTGATTTTGAGGATCATGTTTCTCTGCGCCGGTTTGACAGAGCCTGGAAATTCATGGGGCTTGACAAACTGCTCAAGAAGGAAGGAATTCAGGAAGGAGACACGGTTGACTTATACGGCGTGGAATTTACCTATGAGGAGAGCAAAGAAGGAAGCTCCTCTGAAAATCAGGCAGACTGAATGGAAATAAAGGAGAATACGGATACATGCTTACAGGAAAACAGAAACAATATCTGAAGAAAATTGCGGTGAATTTTCCTGCCGTTGTACAGATCGGCAAGGAAGGAATGAATGATGCTGTGTTCAATAGCGTGCATGATGTACTGATTGCAAGAGAATTGATTAAGATCAAGATTAATCAAAATTCCAGTGAGGATATTCAAAATACAGCGGCATATCTGGCACGGAGACTGGATTGTGAAATTGTTCAGATCATCGGCCGGAATTGTGTTCTTTTCAAACAGAAGGATAAGAAATCACATTATGAATTGCCTTGAGAATCTGAATCGGGAAAAACTGAAGGACAAAAAGAGAATTGTCATAAAAGTAGGGACCAGTTCCCTGACTTATGCAAACGGAAAAGTTAATTTTCGTTTTTTAGAAGACCTTGTCCGGGAATTGTCAGATCTTCGCAACCGGGGAATCCAGATTATCCTGGTATCCTCCGGTGCAATCGGAGTAGGGGCACCTGTACTTGGATTCCAGGAAAAGCCTTCCTATCTTCCGTATAAGCAGGCAGCTGCAGCAGTAGGACAGGGAATCCTGATGAATTATTACGAGCGCTATTTTCGGGATTACGGACAGGTCACGGCGCAGATGCTTTTGACGAAAGGCGATGCCATTAATTCCAAGCATTATCTGTATACGAAGGGAACCCTTCAATCTCTGCTGGAGTTGGGAGCCATACCGATTATCAATGAAAACGATGCGGTGACCGCGGAGGAAATTAAAATCGGTGATAATGATACCTTATCTGCCATTGTGGCGAGCATTGCCGATGCGGATTTGCTGGTGATCCTGTCGGATATCGACGGTCTTTATAGCGGCATTCCCGGTACGGATCCGAATGCGAAATTAATTTCCTTTGTTCCCGAATTCAGCCGGGATATTCTTCACCTGGCCGGCGGGGCAGGAACTGCCCGGGGAACAGGCGGAATGTATACCAAATTATTGGCTGCGGAGATTTGCGTCCGTTCCGGCATCGACATGGTGATTGCCAAGAGCAGTTTGCCACATGTGATTACCCGCATTTTGGATGGTGATGCAGTCGGAACCCTGTTTTTAGGAGAGAATGTACATCCTCAGCTGAAAAAGAGAGATATCATTATCGGTACGGCTGTCCGCGGAAAAATCTTCGTGGATCGGGGATGTATGGAAGCAATCCTGAACAAGGGCTCGAGCCTTCTCCCGGTAGGGGTTATCCGTGTCAGCGGACAGTTCAACGACGGGGATATCGTGTCTGTCTATTATGACAATACGGAAATCGCAAGAGGTCTGACTCATTACGGAAGTGCGGATATTGACTGTATCAAGGGGCATCATACGGAAGAATTGAATGAGATTCTGGGATATGAAGCTCCTTATGATACAATTATTCACCGGGATAATTTACTGATTATGAGATGAGTTTTCATGAGCCTTTTTACGAAATTAAAGTGGATTTCCTATTATTACAACAAATCACCCAAGGGTCGGTTTGAGCGGAATCATATACTGCAGCTTTTATTTTTTCTATTGCTTTGTATTTCTGTATTGGAAGCGGTGCTATACTTATGTCTCGCAGAATAGGAATATTTGGAGGGTCATTCAATCCAATCCATATCGGCCATCTGGTGATTGCCGAAGCAGCCTGGCAGGAGTTTTCTCTTGATAAAGTCATATTTGTGCCGACAGGAGATACTCCGAATAAGGATATGCATCATATCAGCAAATATATGCGTTATGAGATGGTAGCTAAAGCGATAGAAGGCAATTCACGCTTTGCTATTTCTTCCATAGAAAGAGACCGGACGGGTCCTTCTTATACAGTGGATACGATTCATATGTTCCGGGAACAATTCGGAAAAGAGGATCAATTATATTTTATTTGCGGAACGGACTCGATTGCAGATCTTCCGAACTGGAAATATAATGTAGAACTTCTCAAATGCTGTGAATTTATCTCTGCCAGCCGCCCGGGAAATGAAGAAGAAATTATCCGCTCTGTTTCCTATTTCGGAGATCTCGGAAAAGAAAAAATTCATTTTTTGCGGTCTCCTGAGCTGAATATTTCTTCAACAATTCTGAGAAAATTGATTGCAAAAAATAAATCCGTCAAATACTTGGTTCCTGATGCAGTAATTCAGTTTATTCATGAAAATGATTTGTATAAGGATACATTATGACCATAGATGAAATAAAAAGTAATTTGAAAGAACGACTCTCTGCCAAGAGATATATTCACTCGCTGGGGGTAGCAGAAACAGCACATAAAATGGCATTGAAATACGGTGCTTCTCCTGAAAAAGCGTATTTGGCCGGACTGATTCATGATTCTGCAAAAGAGTTGTCCTTAAAGGAAATGCATAAGATTGTGGAAGCAGCGAACCTTTCATTGGATTCAGAAATGATGGCAAGCAAAGCACTGCTCCACGGGCCGGCAGGAAGCATTCTGGCAGAAACATTATATGGAATATCGGATAAGGAAATCAAAGAAGCAATCTTCTATCATACGACCGGCTGCCCCCATATGCCGATACTGGATAAAATCATTTTCCTGGCGGATTATATCGAGCCGTCGAGAGATTTTCCCGGTGTTGCTTCTCTGCGGAAATTATCTGAGAAGGATTTGGATGATGCCCTTCTGGCGGCCTATGATTCTACGATTGTACATTTGATCGAACAGCAGCAATACATTTACGAATTGACTTTCCAGGGGCGAAACAGCCTTATCAAAGGGAAATAATTTAAAATGAAAAAATCAAGAAAGTCTAGGACAAGAATTCGATTCAAGAGAATATTTTTTCTTCTGTTTATCTTATTGCTCGGCATTTTTCTGTCTGTTTCCATATTCCTGTATTTCAGGAATTTTTCCATAGGGCCTGCAAAGGAAGACATTTCCTATACTTTGTTTATCGGGACTGATCCGGAAACAGACTCACAGGCAGATGCAGTTCTTTTGACAGTACTGAATCACAAGACGCAGGAAGTTTCTTTTGTTTCCATTCCTGCCAATACCAGTATATCTTCCTACGATAAAGATAAAAAACAGCAATTACTTCGTGATGTATACAGCAGCGGCGGAACGGAAGCCATGAAGAGTGCCGTGGAAAACATGCTTCATATCCGGATTGACAAATATGCAGTCCTTACTCCGGAGGATTTTATATACTTTATTGATCGGGTAAATGGTTTGCAGCTCTATGTAGAGCAAAATATGCAGCATGTTGATTCAGATGGAAATCTTGATATTGATATCCATCAGGGCGTCCAAAACCTGGACGGAAATACTGCATTTGAGTATGCCCGCTTTTTAGATCAGAAAGATGGGGAACTGGGACGGATACAGAGACAGGAAAGATTGCTGAAGAATTTTATATCTGTTTTACAGGATAAATCCTCTCTCATGAACTGGCTTTTGGTAAAATATTATTGGAAAGCATCGGAGACGAATCTGTCATCTTCGGAAGCGGCAAATTTTGTTTATCATTTGACCAATACTCCTTCGGATCACTTAAGGTATGAAATCCTGCCGGGGGAAAAGGGAAAAGTAAAGAATCAGGAAACCTGGATGATCAATCCTGTAGAAGTTCAGGAACTGTTGGTGTAATCCCGCTGTCATTTATTTCCAAAGGAGAAAAATATGGAAAAGACGATTCAATCGATTTGTTATTCATTAGCTGAAAAGAAATGTGTTTTGACCAAAGTCCTTAATGTAAGGGACTTAACAAGTATTGCCGATTATTTTGTTATTACCACAACAAGAAACAGAAAGCAGTCCCAGGCTGCTGCGGATGAGGTAGAAGAAAAAATGGCGTTGGAAGGACTCCATCCTCTTCGCACAGAAGGTTATCGGGAAGGGGATTGGATTCTGATTGATTTTGGAAATGTTATCGTTCATATATTCACCGATGAAGAGCGGCGCAGATATGATCTGGATAATTTATGGAAGGATGCTCCGATGGAAGAATACCATGAGGCGGATTATGAGGGACAGTGATTTATCTGCGGGAAACAGTAACAAGTTGCTTCGCGAAAACTCTATTGTTCGACTGCCGGTAACCCGTATTGCTAAATTTGGGGCGTTTCTTGATGGAGGAACGGGAGACACGAAAGACGATATTCTGCTGCATGTGAATCAGCAGACACGTTCTGTACAGATCGGTGACGAAGTAGAGGTATTTTTATACCATGACCCGAGAGGCCGGCTTACTGCAAGTATGCATCTTCCGCAGATTCCGGTCGGACAGGTTGGGTATGTAACGGTTATGCTGACGACACGGTTTGGAGCTTTTGTGGATGTGGGAACGGAGCGGGGGATTTTTCTTCCGTTTTCCGAAATGATCGGAAATGTCCAAAAGGGGCAGCAGATCTGGGTAAAGCTCTATGAAGATAAAACCGGACGGCTGGCAGTTACTATGCATGTGGATGAAGTCATGCGGAAGATTGCGCTTCCCTGTACCCATAAACGGACCGGAGATTTTGTAGAAGGAACCATATACAATATTACTTCGGAAGGTGCATTTATTATTACAAGAGACCGTCTGTTGGGATTCCTTTATAAGGATGAGCTGGCGCCGGACATGAGACTCGGACAGGAAATTTCCGGAAAAATTACCTTTATTCGACCGGATGGCCATTTCAATTTTTCCCGGAAGGCAATGGGCAAAGAAGCAATAAAAAATAATGGAGAAATTATTCTGGAATATATGAGGACTCACCAGGGAATTCTTCCTCTGACAGATAAAAGTTCTCCTGGTGCCATCCGGCAAATACTGGGAATGAGTAAACTTGCTTTTAAACGGGCAGTTGGACATTTGCTGAAAACCGGAATCATTGCCGGAGAAAATGATCGGTATAAATTGTTGTAAAAGCAAAAAACTTTTCATACCATATAATAGAAATGGTAAAGGCTCCCTTTAAGGGAGCCTTTTTTTGCAGGAAGAACTTGAATAGGAAAAATCAGCAGAACTTTCTGCTGATTTTTCTGTTTAGAATTGCCGATATAATCCAATGACTTTTCCCCGGATGGAAATATTGGCAGAAATGACAGGGGACGTGTTTTTCTCTGCCGCCTGCAGTTGAATTGTGCCATCCTTATTTTGGTAAAATCTTCGTACAACGGCATCTTCATGTTCAATGTTGGCAATCACGATATCTCCGTTTTGTGCAGAGTCTTGCTCTGTTATGATTAGATAATCTCCGTCCCGAATACCTGCCTCTGCCATACTGTTTCCCTGAGCGATAAAAATGAAGCAGTGATGTTCTCCGCTGAGACATTTATCCAGGGAAAAATATATGGCTTCCAGATAGTCATTCGTAATGATGGGACAGTTTGCTTTTATCGTACGGACAAGAGGGAGTGCAGTCATTCTTTTATGACGCCATTGAGTATCATTGACGATTTCAATGGAGCGGGCGCGGGAAGAATTTCTGCGAATGACTCCCATTTCTTCCAGTCGGGAAAGATAACCATGAACTGTAGATGGGGAGTGAAGGTTGACTCCCCGGCAAATTTCACGAACCGTAGGCGGAAGGCCTTCATTCCAGATTTTTTTCCGAATAAAATCAAAGATTTCTTTTTCTCTTGTTGTAAGTGCCTGGTTCTTAGATAATTCTTTTTGTTCTGTCACAGGCATATTCTCCTTTCTCCGATAAATTGAAGAAATATATAAGAATTTTATGCTTTGTTCTGACAGGGAATACGTCTGTTTTTAATCATTGAATATTTTATCAATCGGGTTATTGGTAAACAGATCTGCTTCATTGATATATCTCCGAACCATTTCCACGGAACGATGACGGGTTTGTTTCATGATCAAGCGTTCTTCTACATGGTGCAGTGCAGCATACGTTGCAAAACCATGCCGGAGACTGTGGGCTCCGTATAAAGAGGGATCCAGTCCGATTTGCTGTGCATATCGCTTGACGAGAAGATTGACGGATTTATCACTCAGTCTTTGTTCAGAAACCTTTCCGCCTTTAAGGATTCTTCGGAAGAGCGGCCCTGTTTCTATATGCGCCGCCTGCATCCAGGCTCGCAGAGACTGCACACAATCCATCTGAGGCTGTTTAATATGGGGAATTCCGATAAGCTGACCTTCAGAGGTTTGGTCGGTCTTGGAATGCCGGATATTGATGATAACTCCCTGAGGAACAAACTTGATATCCTCAAGGTCAATAGATATGATTTCACTTCTTCGGAGAGCGCCGAGAAATCCTGTCAACAGAATAGTTTTATCTCGGAGATTGGTAATATTTTCCGGATTCATACCTTCAACGATTTGTTCAATTTCTTCCCAGTACAGAGGAGCTTTTCCCAACTGTACAGCGCCTTTAAGCCGCATGAGACCGGTTAAGGCCTCCTTTACAATCCATTGTCTGCAAGGATTTTTCTCATCGAATCCTGCTGCATTATAGTTTTCAGAAATAGCACTGATGCGTCTGCGAATGGTAGAGGATTTGGCATAATCGGCCAGATCATTGATATAATTGACAATGGTTTCGGGAGAAGCAGGGAAAAAGTCCTGGTGATGATATCTGCACCAATCGCAAAAATCATTCCAGTCTGATTCATATGCATTAAGTGTATTCTTTGACTTTGTGTACTGAATAGACCGCATACTTTTTTCTGTAAGCTGTCCTGTATTTCTTTCTATATCCGGTTTTCTGATAAAAAAATATGTATTATTCATATTGGTATCTTTTTTTATAAAAAATATTGGGAAATTGCCTTGTAAAAATATTATAGCATAAGGACTTGTTATTTATTCCCTCAAATATCGAACAAATGTTCTTTTAAAAGATTTTTTCAATCAAAAGAACATTTGTTCGATATTATATAGTTATATGGATTCTCAAGATGTATATGGAGAAATGATAGAAATCATTCTAATAACTGGTTGGCAGATATGCATCTGAAGATGCAGTCCTGAGTATCAAGAAATATATTCGGTTTACCTTTATGGAGAGAAAAACGAAAAAGATATTTAGCAGGAAATAATTTTGTTCAAATTCCAGGTATTTGACCTGGCATTAGCCATCAGCCGTGGTAATTTCATGCGGTTGCCTTGGAATTTGATATAGATAGGGAAAAATTTGTTACAATAAAGAAAAGGAATATAGTTTTTTCAAAGCCTAGTGGAATTGACTGGGATTTTGATCAACGCAAAAGAAGCCAAAAATTTATTGAAAACAGAAAGATTAGCAAATTATTCACAGCCGGAAAGATTGGGAATGAGGTCATATAAGGATATAGAGATGATAGCTGATATTGATGATAGTAGAGAATTTTATGGAGAGGGCAGGTATTATACTGCTTTGATACAAGTTGAAGGAGGTAATGTAAAATGACCACGGAAGAGGCACTTTTTCTGAAATAATTTGCTGTATAAAGGTGGGGATGGTAATGCAGGGATACTGGGAGCCTGATGAAAAGACTGTGATGGATGCATTGAAAAAGCTGAATGCTATTCAGGAGGAATATCTGAAAAAATTCGGAGAACATTCTCTGGATTATGTTATAATCTGTGACCCTATGTGGATGAATGCAGATAATTTTAACGAAGGCTCAAGAATGTTGGAAAACGCCATAAAAAATGACACACCAATTGAGCAAATTCCGGAAAAAATATGGAATAATATTGTGTTTTAAAGCCTTCCGCAGTAAGCAGGGTTCATAATAGATTGGTAAGGTGGTCTTTCTTCCGACAGAATGAAGCGAGAAGAGCGGACATATATGATAAAAGAAGAATTGAAAGCTTTGGGCTGACGGAAGATCAGACGGGATTTTTAAAGACTATGGTGGATAAAAACTATGTTTCCAAATTTCAGTTTAATGAAAAGCGGGAAGCCCTGAAGTATGCAGCGAAAGAACAGTTGATGAGGTAATCAGCAGTTCAAAAAGGTCAATGGAGACATTAATATTATAAACTTGTTGCCTTAGACTTTGACAGGATTACAGGAAATGATCTTTGAAAGCCGAAAAGAATTCCAGAACGCTGGGTGATCAGTCTCCTTCCGTATTTCTTTCCATGACATTCCAGGCAGTGATTGCAGCCTAGCTGATCGGAGTGCTGCCTGATGACATCATGGCACTCCCCGCCACAGATTTCCGGAATATTGTATTCCCGGTAGCTAATTTTTTATTAAGTTAGGCGACTCTACCAAGGACATGAGAAAGCTCGCACTGGAGATGGCTGTAAACAGCTGTACATCGGTGGGCTTTTATCTGTCCTGTATGGTATCTGAGATGCTGGAATACGCAGAGTTGCTGAAAGAAATGCAAAAAAAAATAACCCCTCCCGAAGGAGGGGAAAGGTCAGGTCAACGCTGTGCCGACTGCTAAGAAGAAGAAAAAGGCGGAACCGATACGGGTAGTCCACGACTCATCCTTCAGCGCGGCATAAGTGGTCAGGGCAAATATAATCAGGAACATGTAAGGGCCAAACGGATGGTAAATGGCCGAAATCACCGATAGTATAGCAATCAATATTATAACAGGCATATTTATCATCCCTTTCTCATTTTTATTATATCATAGGAGGTGACAGCATGCCCTTCGGGTTCAGTATCGGTGCCCGTTTGGCTTCGTCCGTCAGCGCATCTTTTATGAAAGTCAACAAAGACCTTTATGCAATGAAGGGGCCATGTGGGACCTGCATCAGATCCAAAGCGACCTTAATAAAGATTTCGGTAAAGGGATTATCAATCAAAAATCCTTTGACAATGCGCAGAAGATGGCGAAAATGTATCAGGCTAGGCTGGATAGAATCAACTCGGGAGAAATATTCAATATTTATATACAGTAATGTGTATTGAGAAAAAAAAGAGGAAAATATCCGATAAAATCGGGCTATTTTCAGGATTGTCATATCGTTGGATATATACCCAAAAATGTGCAATATAATAGGTTCCGATAATTTAATGACATGGGATTTTCTGCTATTTGTCGGAGAAAATCAAGGTCTTCCGCAGATTTGCCGCAAAAGCATTGTTTACTGCGGCAAAGGTTACAGAGTCTTATCCATGATAGAAACAAGCTTGGATTTTCTCCGATCAAGAACATGACTGTAAACCCGGGCGGTGATAGTCAGGCTGCTGTGTCCCAGCTGCTTGCTGACAAGCTCCAGGTCGGCACCGGCTTCGAGAAGCATTGTGGCATAAGTATGCCGGAGGGTATGAAAGGATCCGTGGCCGAGAAATTGCTTGCACCAACGGTTAAAGTACCGGATATCATCGGGAGTCAGCATTTCTCCGGAACCGAGCGCACATACGAAGTTTCCGTCTATATAGAAAGGACCGGCTCTGAAACGGTCCAAAGCCTGGCGGTGTTTGGCGATTTCCAGGAGAGGAAGAAGAGCAGCGGGGAAAGGGATGCGGCGGGTGGAGGACTTGGTTTTCGGCATCTCCTGCGAATACCACTTATCACTGTATACTGCCGTTCGGTGGACATAGAATTCTTTCTTGCGCAGATCCACATCGGACCACTGCAGCGCACAGCATTCTCCGACCCGCAGTCCGGTATAGTAGGCGATCCGGATCGGAAGGAAAAGCTTATTTCCCTCAGAAAAATAGGAAAACATTTTATTGATTTCGGGCGGAGAAAAAATCTCTGTTTCTTCCGGAGCTGCACGGCGGCGGGGTAAGTGGATACGGGCTGCCGGAGAATCAGGAATATATTCGCAGATGTCCGCCGCATAAGCGAGGGACACACGCAGCGCTGAGCAAATGGAACGCACGGAAGAATGGGACATGGACGAGGACAAATCATTCAGGAATTTCTGTAAAAGCCGAGGTGTAAGGGAGCGCAGCTTCATGCCCTGGAAGCGCGGAAGAATATGATTGATGACAGCGGAACGGTAGCTTCGAATTGTATTCACCGTAAAGGAAGAAGGTACAAGAGCTTCCTCCATCCACTGTTCATAGAACCGATCCACCGTGATAGAGGAAAGGATCTGGAAACGTTCGCGATCTGTATCGGCCTGGGCGGCCCGTTCTATCTTCCGTGTTTCACGAAGATCACCGGTCCCGGACCGTTCAATACGGCGGCGGACACCATTTTCATCGGTGACAAAGACCGTGTAATAATACTTGTTTCCTCGTTTTCGGATAGACATAAAAAATCAGCCTCCTTTGTGTATGCTGAAAGAGGGGCTAATATGGTACAATATTATACATAATCAGCCCTTGGAAGGGGATGGTTATAAATAGGTTACAGAGTGTTGGTAGCACTCTGTAACATGATCCCTCATCATATTGCTAGTATGATGGGGGATTATTACCTTATTGGGATATTGATTTAAAGAAAAATATATTATATAATTTTGACACAAGGGAACTTGGTATAGGCCTTGCAATTTTGGCAGGACTGATCTACGGGTTTCCTATTTTTTATTACCATATTTTAACCAATCATAAATACGAATAAGTCGTCGGAATTCAGTTTTATCTATTGGACATGCAAGATTGGTCTTTATCTTTTTCTCGAAAAAGTGAGATAGAAAATCATATAGTTGATTTACATTCAATTTATCCGGACCTAATAGGCAAATATACCACATGGTTTTATAGTCTGTAAATTTTTGAGAAATGATATAAGATATAGTTTGCTCTTTCACCTCTTTTAGGAAATTTTTTTTCTTATCTAATATGGTGTTGTTCAAAAAATAAGATTCATAATCCGCTATGGATTGGATTTTCATATTTGATTCGGAAATTTCCGGATGAGGTGATGTTGCCCGGCTAAGATACTTGAAGATTGGGAATTTGTTATTCTGTTTTTTTAGATTTGGATAAGCATATTGAAGGATGCTATCTGCGGTATATGGTAAATCATCGAAAAGAATGTCCTTATAAAAATCATCTGATTTTTTTCCTACCAATCCAATAGGGGTAAGGGTCTCTCGTGTCCCAATTGCAATCATAAGGTCTTGATTTTTGATACGGGAATCATCTATAGAGGCTACCATCATAACGGATTTATTTGGCGTAGAAGATAAGGCATATTTATAAAACTCATTTTTAAAAAGTCGTACAAGGCAAACAGGAACAGTACGTTTTTTGACAGATAAGGCTTTATAAAGATCAGAGTAATCATGTAAATTAATCTCTGTCATTGGAATCGTTTTATTCCCAATATTTTGTTGAATAGTCTTTATTTCCGGAGCACTAGGGGTATGGTTATGGCTTACGAAAATAAAACGCTTCTGTAATTCCTTGAGTTGATTTGCATTTAAACACTCGGTAATGCTCTCTAAGATGGCTCTGATATTTTTATCACCAAGAGAATAACCAATAAAAATTATAGGATATTCCATGAATATCGTTAGAAGCTTAGAAGCTAAATATGCTTCATGTTTTTTAAATTGGTTGTAATCTGTCTGATTAATAATAATGGATTTGGGATCAGTAATAGAACCGTGAATTTTATAGATTTCACCGAGTTCCTGAATAGGGGAAAATATTAATTCATTTTGCCCTATATATGTATGATAATCTGGAGCGATACTCTCCATGAATGTATCATAATTAGTTGTGATAATACCGGAAAGATGTTTTTCAGGTAAAGCTTTTAAATCATTTACTTCAGATGTATATTCAGGGTTGGGGATAGAATATTGTCCTAGGTAGTGGGCAATTTCGGCCTTAAATGGAGATACAACAGAATTCTGAATTTGCTCAAGTATTTTTGAATCAGTGACTTGACGGAAGGAAGGATCATTAAACCATCGTTTATTAAAATCGTTTTCTATTAATGTGGCGGTTTGCGGAAATAATTCTTCCTTGCTAATTGGGGAAGAATCATTTTTATTTAACTGCTGATATGCATCATTTGTATATCTGGCAAAACTGAACTTATTTTGCGGCGATAGTCGGTTAACAAACTCTCTCAATAAATTTTCCCAGTTAGGAAGGTTCAAATAACGACGAGTCAAACCAGAACCAACGAATAAAACCGGTGTCGTTGTAAAAGAGGAAACAATTTCATCTATTGTAGTAGCCATAAAAGTTCCTTTCTTGAAAATACCAAAATTGGTAATTCACTTTATTACCATGTCAGTAATAAATGGCCGGATCCTCGATCTGCCAATAGTTGTTAACTCGTACTGAGCTTTCTGCACCAGTGGTATCGTCATAGCAGTCAGTCAATGGGAGCAATCAGACCCTGCTTAGCCGGTACAGCGACAACAAATGCAATGATCATCATTTTCATGTGCATGCCCCTTGTCCGTTCAAGCGGAATATACATATTGAGTGTGACGGATGCGCCGAAGAGACAAAAAGCGTTTTACAACCAGATCTTCAGACGATAAAACTAGGGGAATTTATCAACATGCAACATCGACATATGATAAAATCCGGAAATTTTATCATATTATTTCTTCTTTTGAACAGACAGCTGTTTAATGTCCTCCTCCAACTCGCGCATATCCTGCCGGTCCGCTTCCAATGCAGCGGAAGATTTTCGGCGGGCGTCGAAAGTATCATACAATTCATCCACGTGCACCTTCATCTGCGAGTGAGATACCCGGCCGGAAGAATGGAGTACAGGTACGTCGTGTTCTGCAAGAAGGCGATCTACCGACTGCCGCCAGTAAGAAAGTGTCAGATCATGGCGTAACTTCACGCGCAGTTCAGCACTTTCTAGAAAAATGGAAACGAGCCGGTTCAGGGAATCGATTTCATCCTCCAGCAAATAATTTTTGGCAGTGTAAATATCCATACGGCGCACAATACCGCCCTTCCATGAAGTCAGATTCATATTCGGTGCAGAAGCATTGGCGCGAGAAACAATTAACTCTGCCGCCGTCATCCCGGTTACGGCAAATATGAGTTTGTTCTGTGTCTCTGCGAAGAATTGCTGTGTAGCGCGGTCGCTTCTATCATAATCTGAAGACAGAGCAAACAAATCGCGGAGCTTTTGATAAAAGCGCTTCTCACTGGCGCGAATATCCCGGATCCGATCCAGCAGCTCATCGAAATAATCCGGACGGCCATCAGGATTTTTGAGACGTTCATCATCCAGAACGAAGCCTTTTTGTAAAAACTCCCGCAGAGTTGTATTCGCCCATTTGCGAAACTGCACACCCCGCGGAGACCGCACACGGAACCCAACGGCGAGAATAGCATCCAAATTGTAGAAGGTAACCCTATATTTTTTGCCATCCATAGCAGTTGTCAAATAATATTTGACAACTGAATCTCGATTTAATTCAAACTCGGAAAAACAACGATTCAAGTGATGGCTGATATTCTGTTTTGAGGTTTGAAATAACTCTGCCATTTGAGCCTGTGTCATCCAGACTGTGCCATCATTGGCATACAAGCTGACCTTGGCTGCACCATCATCTGTATAGTAGATAATGATGTGGTCGGTGCTGATACCCGGTATATTATGTTGATCTCTTTCTGATATATCCATAAAACCTCCTGGCAAAAAATGGATTTTGTAAATGTCATATCATCATAAACTATTTGTACAGGGCTACCAAAATGGTCTACATACCAGTATCTTTATCTTTCCAGAACTGGATTCCAGAGTTATCTTGCACGTTTGCCACGATATCCCCTTCATAAACGGCTGCACGATCAATAAGGATGCCGGCTACATAAGATCCTTTGTCCATCTGGATCACAATTTTATCTGGATTTACGGCTATGACTTTTGCAGTCATTGCATAAGATGATATGGGAAAGAGGAATGCAAAAGCCATTATGAATGATAAAAAGATTTTCTTCATTTTAATTTCCTCTGAGTTATTGCAGTAAAAACTTATGGCTTACATACTTTGCACGGTCTATATCCGGCAGAGATGGCTTCATCCCGTGTATCAAAATATATCCGGTTCACTTCTTTAATCCGCTTTCCGCCGAAGCGGCAATCTTCATAATGAAAGATCATGCTGTTCACATTGCCGATGTATGCAGCTGCAGAAACCATAGGAGAGACAGAGGATGCAATTATAATGGCTGCAGTACAGAGTGTTAAAAGTTTTGTCATGGCAGTTTTCCTTAATTCTAAACAATAGTAAGTAATAGGATAGTCAGCATCAGAGACATTTATTATCGAAAATCCCATTGGATATTGTCAGTATACGATGGGATTTTTATTTTGCATCAATAAATATGGGATGTATTGTATCTCTGAATGGCCGATTGTACCTGGAAGTATGCCTGCTGCTTTTCCTGAAGGATCCTGTTGATATCATCCTCGCATCCGCGTGCGTAGTCCTCGTATTCCTGAATGTACCGCTGCATATCCTGGTAAGTCGGGTCAATAGGGAGGTATGCAGAAAACGCTGGATAGTAATATCCCATATTACTGGCCATAACAGGAAATGCAGATGCTGAGAGGAGAATAGTAGCAGAAATCAGAATTTTCTTAATCATTGGGATACCTCCTGAGTTTTGGGTCAATAAAATTTACAATTACAAACATTTGCAGGATGAATAAAATACCGGCGCTTATTTCTCCTAAATTTTCCCCCGAACTTCACAGACAACGCCCAGGATCCGGACAGGGAGTTGAATGACTTCCTCGGCTGTATAGAAGTGGGGAGCATAGACGGCGGGATTCATTCCGATCAGAGTGATACCGCTGTCTGATTTTTTTATCTGCTTTACTGTTGCGTCGTTTCCGTTCACTAGTACAACAGCAATTTTACCGTTATCTGCATCATTCTGTTTGTGAACGATGACTACATCACCATCCCAGATACGCGGTTCCATAGAGTGCCCCACAATCCGGAGAGCGAAATAGTCGTGAGGATCATCAAAGGCATTGATGTACATTTCCTCATAGTCCTCAATGTTCTCAATGGCCTCAATAGGGACTCCGGCAGCTACGCGTCCTAATACGGGAATGCGTGCTACTTTGCGTTTTGATTTGTGCGAGAACTCAGTCTGTTCCTCAGGAGAATGCTTTTCAGAAATGGCCTCCAATGTTGATGTTGAAATATTAAGTCCGTTACAGATTTTTATAATATTATCGATTGATGCCCCACCAACATTTGTCAGAATAGATCGTAAAGTTGTATAAGGCATATTAATTTTGATGGCAAAATCTTTAACGGTGCCTAGGGATTTTATCCGAGCTGATAAAAATTCTTCTCTAGTCATTTTGTGCACCTCCTAATGTTTCTGATTATAGAATAGCATCAAAAACACGAAATATCAACATAATGTATAGGAAAACTGATTGCGGAATATGATAAATCGTGCTATTATTACTTTAAGCGATACGAAATATCGCACCGGAAAAAGGAGGTGAAGATAATGTATAAACGTGTTTACGCAGAAATGGCATTACATGGTTGGACAAAAAAGGATTTAGCGAAGCGAATAAACATGAGTTACAGTACTTTTCTAGATAAGATGAGCGGTCGAACATCATTCACGTTTGATGAATGCATCATGATTAAGCAAGTATTGGAATCCGACTTGCCTTTAGATGACCTTTTTTCTCATACCTTGTAATACGAAATTTCGTGTTAAAAACTAGTAGATAAAGGAGGGAAGACGCGATGGAAGAAAAGAAACTGGATCTGATGATCAGGTTATTGGAAGAGATGTTGTCAAGCATGAAAGGCAGCGGAGACAGACTGATGAGTACGAAGGAAGTGGCGGAGCGTCTGGGAACAGGGACACCCATGGTCATGAATATGATTCGTACCGGCATGCTCCCGGCTATCCGGTTCCGTACAGTCAGCAAGATTCGCAAGGTTTCCTTTGAGAAGTTTTTAAAGGATTGGGACGGGAAGGATATTCTTACCGAAGTGGATGCCAGGATGAATGCATCAGGAGGGAAATAGAAATGATGGAAAATAAGGAAACTCTTCCGGTTGTAACGATTCAGTCCAAAAGATACGGAGAAGCGATTCTGGCAGATGCCAGGATAAAGCAGATACTGCGGAAAGCCGTACTGACAAATAAAAAATTCCGGGCTGTACTGGAATACGACCCGGAAGGGAAAACCTATTTCTTTATAAAATTTCCTGAACCAAACACTTCTCCGGAAGGGGAACGCATTCTTTCAGAGGTGTTGCATTTGTCCAGGTAACTTCAACCGGATAAGAGTACAGAAAGAAGAGAAAAGGACAATGGGAGAAGACGAAAAAATACACGGTATTGAAAACAAGATTCTTAAAGCGGAATTCAGAGAACAGGTGATAAGAGAAGCCCGGAACCAATTTCTAATTGACAGAATTTGCTTTTACACAGTCCTATTCTTTTGGGCTTTGATTCTCCTGTGTTATTTGGAGGTGTTTTCCCCTTAAAAGAAAAGGAAGAAACAAGTAACCAAATATGTGCTTTTTCAAACACTCGCTCCACAACCTTATTAAACCATCCATGGCGTTGAGCGCAGAATCACTTGTTGAAGAGAATGACGCAAAATCCAATTCTCCGGATATTATCCTAATAAGTTTTTGGTCATAGATTTGGGCAGAGATACGAAAAATATCATCAATATCATAAAAATCTGCAAAAGGATATGAGGGGAAAAACTGGATTTTATCTAGTAAATATTCCTTTCCCTGAGGATTTACTTGGATAGCGAAAAGAATGGAACGATTCAACAAAATCCGATTTTTGGTCTGAAAGAAAAGTGCGACTCTTTTTTCCGTATTTCTTTTCCAGACTTGGTAATGATATGAAATCAAAGCGATAACAAGGGAAGAAATAATACCTAAACACACAGATATCCAATCGGGCATTGTTTGTTCACCTCTTTTTAGCTGAATTGGTAAGTTCCTTAGCGTTATCAGCATAGTTTTCCATCAAAATGTAATGGGAAAGAGCTGCCATGAAATCTTTCATCTCTGGAATTCCATAGTCAGGATGTTTGACAGAAATATGTGTCTGATCATTTCCAAGCCATGCGATGAATTTTGCAAGATCCTGAATTTGGGGAACACTGATTCTGTTAATGGTTTTTCCTAATGTCTCAGAAAGTATTTCGTTTTCCGCATCAGGGAAATGGTGAATTGCATATTTTTTTACAAGGAATTCTAAGGATTTTCTGAATCCCATTCCTGCAATGTCAGTTAGGCCATAACTTTCTGCTGCGAGAGACTGCTTATATAGGGATACGAAATCAGGATACAGCTTTTGTATTTTTTCTGGCAAATTATATTCACCAAGTGCGGGATAAATCAGACTGTCATGACCTTCCTCCTTATCGAGATGAAATATGCCGGAACATTTTGGACAGCAGAATGTAATTGTCCATGACTGAAGGCGATGATCTTCCGGAGAGAAAATCGCATTGGCAGAGATTGGTTCAAAATAAGCGGTTACACCACAGAGTGAGCATGTTTTCGGAATATCAACCTGAATAAGTATAGTAGGAACCGCGTAATTGACGGTGGAAAATACAATCGGTTTTTTCATGTTTACACATCCTTTCTATATTCAGTATATCGAAAAAAGTTTGGAAATAAAATCTACAAGCTGTGAATAAAAGTGATAAGGAGGTTCAAATGGAAGGGCCGGAAAGATTCATTTTTGATTATATCGTCTGTCATACCGATGAGTGCAAAGACGAGAAGCCAAAGGAGGGAAAAGATCATGGCAACTAAAGCGCAGAGACAGCGGGCTACAGCCGAAATGATGGAAATGATCAATCGCAAAGCCGAAGAAGCCCGGATAGTCAGAGTCTCAGAAGAAAAGCGGATGGCAGCTATTAAAGCAAAGGAAGAGCAGGATCTGCGGGATGAAGAAATCACAAAAATGGCATTGTGTTTCTCTTTCGGTTTACTCATCGGCATTGCATGCATCAGTACGGCGCTTTGGCTCATGGGGATTCATCCGGTTCAAGCGGTGATCCCGTGACTGTGGAGCGACGGAGATGCTGTCTGTGCGGACGGTCAATTATTCCAGGGCTTGAGATGTGGATAAAAGTATCAGGAGAGCTGCAGCCATGTCATCGGGACTGCGGAGTGCCAAAAGCCGTAGTATTTCCGAAACCGCCGGTAAAGCATTTGCTTTGGAAGTATTCAAAGAGGAGGAAGAAGAATGAATAACGAGGAAGAACTCGCAAAGCGGAACCTGTCTGATTTCAAGCGGCACTGTCAGCGGATGGATAAAGCATGCGGCGGAGGCGTAAATGCTTATATCGTTTCGTGGATATCCGGGGATGTAGCGGGAACCTCTGCGTGCGGAGATATTGATAACATATCCGCTCTTGTCGCAACGGTTATTTTCAACTCTGTTCCGGAAGATTATCAGCTTTCGGTTATGGAAAAGGCTAAGGAAAATCTTATCAATGTGAGAATCGCTCACAAGTTAGCAGACGGTCTATAAAAACTGGTTAAGGAGAGGAGAAGATGGGGAATAGATTTACCTGGGAAGAAGCTCTGCTTCTTGTAAAGGATGAAGGTCCGCGAAAAATCAGAACATTTGTGGCGGGCAATCCGGAGGCGGCGGTCAAGGAATTCATTAATGATGTATATCCGAAGTGGATTTTATCTGAATATTTCGGACGGTTCCCGGAAGGATTAGCGTCCGAAGCGGGATTCCGGGATTTCATGGGGACATGCGTTCTGTTCTACTGCATTGGCTGGATCAGTCACAGGAAGTTACTGGCGGAAGGAGAAAGCAATGAAACACATTGAAGACATCAGCATAGGAGCCAAACTGGTAAAGGCGCAGCTCCTGGGAAATATACAGTCGTACATAACTATAGCGACCGATGGGGAGAGCGTTTTCTGCGTAGGAAACGGTCGGAATGAAGATCTTCCGGTTTTGATGGTTGAAGGAATTTTTACATTATATTCCTCACCCGAAAAAAGAGAGGAAATCGCCAGAAGAATACTGACCAGTGTTCGCAGGCTTAACGCTATATCCGATGAGAAAGGGAAAAAAGATGCTCATTGATTTTCATAAAAGAAAAATACCGCTGATGTACGAGATCAGCGGTATCGGATAAGGAAATCCCAAAGAAATCCTTCATCTTATTTTATCACAAAGGAGAGATAACAATGAAACCTTTATATCAGATTGCATCGATTTTAAAGCGGTGCTTTCGGATTAACGAAAATACAGCCGTTGACGGCGAAACCGGAGAGGTCTTCGATGCAGCATATCTGGATCAGCTGAAGATGGAAAAATCCAAAAAGGCAGACAACATTGCCTGCTGGATTAAAGATCTCCAGGCTGAGGCGGAAGCGTGCAAGGCCCAGGAGAATGCTTTTAAAGAACGAAGGCAGAGAGCAGAGAAGAAAATCAAAAGCCTTTCTGATTATCTGACTGCATGGATCCCCGGGGAGACGATAGAGACAAAGCGGGCTTCCATCCGGTGGAGAAAATCAGTGGCTGTGGTAGTTACGGATGAATCCAGAATTCCGGAAGAGTTCAGGATCCGGAAGGTCACGGAAAGCATAGATAAAGCAGAGATCCGGAGAGCGCTCAAAAACGGCAGCATCGTTGACGGAGCCTCTCTGGAAGAGCGGCAGAATATCCAGATCGGATGACTGCAGAAAGGAGAAGGAATATGGATTTAAGCAGTTTAATTACGTCCGGAGTTAAAAAGAGACCTGTCAAAGCGGTGATTTACGGCGTCGAAGGAATCGGCAAGACGACATTCGCCAGCCGTTTTCCGAAGCCGCTTTTCCTGGACCTCGACAGGGGCTCTGCTCATATGGATGTAGCAAGAATCACGGGAATCACGAAATGGGATGTGCTGATCCGGACAATCAAGGGATTCATCGAGATGGAGAATAATCCGTATCGGACATTGGTCATTGATACAGCGGATGCCGCGGCGTCTCTGTGTGAGCGGTATGTGGTTTCGACACAGTCGGCAAAGAAGAAAAGTATAGAGGAAATTCCGTACGGTAAAGGCTATAAAATGCTGGCGGAGCAGTTCTCCAATCTGATGATCTGGCTGGAAGCGGTCATCGACGCCGGATTTAATGTGGTAATGATTGCCCATGCAAGGCTGAGAACAATCACGAAGCCGGATGACATGGGGGTCTACGATCACTGGGAATTAAAGCTTCCGGGGAACAGTTCGAACCAGCTGAGCCCGCTCATAAAGGAATGGGCAGACCTTCTGCTCTTTGCGGACTATAAGACCAGACTTGTAGGTGACGGAGAAAAGAAGAAAGCCAGAGGCGGGGAACGAATCATGTATACTGCCCATACACCATTCGCTGATGCAAAGAATCGTTTCGGATTGGATGACTCGCTTCCCTTCGATTATGAGCAGATTTCCGGAATTATCCCCGCAGAGCGTATCCCGGCAGAAAAGACAGTTTCTCCCTCCGCCTTTGCGGAAGCACAGAAAAAGGCTGCGGCGGATCGGAAAGCCTCCAAAGCATCCGGAAAGGCTGCCGGAAAAACGAAATCGGAAATACTGGCAGCCAGGCTGATCGGGATGGCTGCGGAAAGAGATATTTCTGCTGATGATATTCGGAAGGCCGTTGGCATGATGGGGGATTATCCGGAAAGCACGCCGGTTGCTTCCTACGATGCAGAATACCTGCAGTCCCTGGTGGATCAGTGGGAGCAGTTCAAGATGTACATCGAGCAGAACATTAAGGGCGTCCCGTTCTAAGTAAGATTCAAAACAACATTTTTTAAAAACAGGAGGAAAAAATCATGAAGGCAAATTTTGAAAAATTCGGAAATGCAGCAGGAGAAAACGTGGATTATAACGACAAGCTGGATGATTCCATGCTTGCGGGAGAAGAAAGTGCAGGACGGTACCGCCTGCTTCCGAAAGGGGAATATCCTTTCCGTGTAGAGGAGATCAATTACGAGCAGTCGAAGAGTGGGAAGAACATGATCAAAGCAACCATTGCAGTACAGCCGGAAGGAGAAAGCGAGGTATGGGTGACGGATTTCATCCTGCTGACTACAACGACCATGTGGAAGGTGGCGCAGTTCTTCGCATCCATCGGAATGTTTGAGTATTGCAAGGAGCACGGCATGGACTGGGATAAAACCATTGACAAGGAAGGCCGTATTCTCCTGGGGCACCGTATGTATGACGGGAAAGAGCGCAATGAAATCGTACGTTACATTGTTCCGTCCGCCCCGGCTGTAAAATGAACGGGTTTGATGTAAGGCCGCTTCTTCGCTACATCAACCCGGACGAATCATATGAAACATGGATCCAGGTCGGGATGTCTCTCAAATATGAGGGATATCCCCTTTCCATATGGGAAGAATGGTCAAGGCAGGGGGCAAAATACCATGACGGAGAATGCCTGGCAAAATGGAATTCTTTCGGTAATTCAGACAATATCCCTGTCACAGGAGCGACAATTACGCAGCTTGCCAAAGATCGGGGCTGGAAAAAAGAATCTGCGGAAAATGTAGCATTCAATGCCAGGCTGACAGATGCGGACCTTATCGTGGTGGACCCGGCATACATCGATGCAGAGGATTTTCGGGAGCCGGCTCTGGAGAAGTGGAATCCTGCTGCGGATACCATTGATTATCTGAAAGCGCTTTTCCATCCGGATGAATATGTCTCCTTTGTTACCAGGTCTTTTCGTGATGAGGATGGGAAATTCAAGCCGGGATCCTCCGGGTGTTCCAAGACATGCCGCGAAGTTATTGCGC
>ULSJ01054880.1_pt1 | contig 32008 bp, 19 predicted proteins | sample 1956291 | NCBI WGS metagenome assembly ULSJ01 (sample SAMEA4835705, study PRJEB28245) | human gut metagenome | biome: gut microbiome; material: fecal sample | place: Denmark | collected 2008 | reverse complement strand
GAAATACTGTTAACCCAGAATAGAAATTACAATATTTAATTAACTATTTATCAACTTTTTAATTTTTACATTTTATGAAGAAAACAAAATTAGCGTATCTTTTTGCTACTGCACTGGTAGCAGGTACTATGGGTTTGACTTCTTGCTCTGAAGAGAATGAAAATCTTATCCCAACCGATGGCAAAACAACGAAGGTTGCCATCAGCATGAGCCTTGCTCAGCAAACACGTGCTACGGCTGACGAAGTGAACATGGGTTCTACTATTGCTGACATCAACAATGTCGTAATTGTTCCTATGGTTAATGATGTCGCTCAAAATGTTATCGCTTTGGGTACTTTTGATGCAGATGTAATTACTACACACTACAAACAGGCGTCCATTCTTCAAACTGTAAACAAATTCCGTGTATATGGTAACCTTCCAGGTACATTTACAGACAATGCTGCATTTACATTCCCTTCATTGGCTCAGGATGCTGCCGGAACAGGTGATTTGGCAAGTTGCGTGAAGCCTCACGGATTGTACTACTATGCCGAAGCTGGAAATACTGGCACAAATAAGTTCGAAGTTGGTACAGGTGCAAGTTGGGAAGCTGTGAGCAATTGGGCTCCTATTACTGACAACCAAGCTGTTGGAACAAACACTTATATCAGAATTGGTGGCGTGAAGTATGCTGTAGGAGTTTTGGCTGCTGGTGTTATTGATGGTTCTGATAAAGACAAAATGATCTTTAAAGATGACGAGGGAACTTACTCTATTAATTCTGTAGGCGTTGCTGAACCGTTTGTTGTTGACGGTATTGTTGTTGAAGACCAACCGAAAAACTTTGACGCAACATTTGGCGAAACTGGTGGTAATGTAATGGTTTATGAAACTGCAACTGCAGCTAGTCTGCTTCAGTCAAAGCTTGCTTTTGATGGCAGCAATAAGGTTTCAGGTGCAAATGTATACTGCGTTGTAGCTCCGGAAAACAAGGACAATATTAAGGTGAACATCCGTTTCCAAAACAAGTCAGGCAAAACACTTGTATTGAATAGTGGAGATGAAGTAGCTCCTGATGGATATTTATATTTGTGGGCAACATTGCGTAAAACAACTGATAATAATATCTTCTCTGCAGCAACTTCTACTTTGCTGAATGCAACAGTTCAAGATTGGGGTCGTGCAACAACTACTATTGTTGAAACAACTGACGTGGCAATCGGTCTTGTAATCGATACAACTTGGGCTAAGGGTATCTTATTCGACGAAAACATCTAATCGGATAGACACTCGAAAACTGATATTTGAAATCGTAGGGGAGGCTCTTTCTCTCCCCTGCGATTCTTAAAAAACAAAATGACGAAAGACGAACGATATTAATTCATAAAATAAAAAGAATGATGATGCAAAAGAATATATTCTACGGGTCATGTCTGCTGTTGTCTGTTATGGGATTCACGTCGTGTATCGACGAAGATTTGTCCGACTGTCCGCCGGCAACGAAAGACGTTGAGATCTTGTACAAGCTTGAGGTGGCACAGGACGTGGCGCTCGGCTTCAGTGACGAAGTGCATTCTTTGCATCTCGGTTTCTGGAATTCTCCATCGTCGCTGTTCCGCGAAGATGTGATTCCGCAAGAATCGCTGCCTGCCGACATGATCTTCCGTGTGACGATTCCTGTCGACAATTATAGCCACATTGCCGTGGCCAATGGCGAACAAAGCGCCGACGGCGCTTATTCGTCCTATCCTTCCAATCTGTCGGAAGCCCTCGTGTCGCAGCCCACGAGTACCGCCGACGTAATTTCAGCCACAGGCAATCCTGCCTATGTGGGTACCCTTCAGATGAATATGCAAAAGGGTTTTGAAACAGATTATTACGAAGTATTGCTGACGGCGGCTTCGAGCAAGTATGTGCTCCATGTCAACCGTCCGGCAACGCTAAAAAATATGAAGTGCTATATTCAAGGCACAAAGCAAAGCTATGCTCCATGGGATAAGGTTTGGGCGTTCAACGAAAACGTGCGCACCAATGCATCCGCCTATGGTACGCATGGCGAAACAACTTCCGATTTTGAATTCTACGCCTTCCCGACACAGGTTCCCGTTCAGCGGGCCACGCAGATGGAGCCGGGATGGTGGAAACTTTATTTCTATTCCGAACTGGGTGATAAGGTTGTCGAGCACATTTTTACCATTAAGGAGCCGGTTGAGCCGGGACGTGTGTTTGAGGCTACATTTAATGTGACGGAGCAGGGCGGTGAAGCCGTCGATGTCGATGCCGGTGTTGAGTTTGATCCGGATTGGCAACCGGGTGGTGATCATGATGAAAATATATAAGGGAACTACTAAATAAAATCAAAACTATGAAAAGTTGGAAAGCATATATAATGGTTTGGGGACTCATGCTTGGTGCTACTTCGTGTGTATTTGAGGAACATGTGCCTGAACCTGTTGTGGCCGATGCCGAAATGCGGCTGTCGGTATCCATCAATGCAGGTACGCGTGCCGGTGATCCGGGTGCGGACCACGGAGAGTGGAATGCCGACTGGGCAAACCTTGGCGTATATGTGGTGTATACAAACGGTCGGGTTCTCTCGTTCTCCATACCTAAGGCGGAATTCTCTTCTCCAAAGAATTTCTCCGTCGTCGAGGGCACGGCACGGATCTATGCTGTGGCTTTCCCTGCCGGCCATACGCCTCCGATTTGCAACACGGTGGCTGAGGTGCAGAACATGCAGACGCTCAATATTGCCAATATTGCAGATAACGCTGACAAGCAGAACTATATCCAAAATATATTTAGCGGTATTTCGGACAACGAAGTCTCTATTGTCAAAAATCAGGAAAATACGGCTTCTGTCACTTGTACGCGTCTTGCTGCGAAAATCGATGTGCAGTGGGATGCACAGGGAGCTTATGCCGATGGTAAATATACTGACGTCGCGATGAGTGCAATCACGCTCGACGGACTGGCTCAAGGTTATATTTTCCCGTCGGAAGTAACGAATCCGTCATATTCAACCACCGTGAATGTCGCCACTTTTACTGCCGGCGACCAGATTAGTGAGCGCAATGGGCGTACATATTTTTATACGTTCCCGGGTGTGGCGAGCGCAATCAATTTTTCTGTGACTTATGCGAAAGGAACAAGTGGAACTTTGGACGGTAAACAGGATTATAAGGCTGTTTTCCCGAAAGAGATAGAGCCAAATACTTGGTATAAGGTTAATATAAACGTGTCAGGAACAAAAGCTTCTGTTACAGAAGGTTGGATTTTAGGCCAGTAATCCGACAACTAATGGCGGAATCTTAGAATTGAAAAAAAATTAGCTATGAAAACAGGATATTTTAGAGTGCTATTTACTTTGCTGTCAGTGCTTCTTCTCGGAAGTTTGGCAAAGGCTCAGACTATTCATTATGTTACCCCTACGGGGACAAACCCGACTACCGGTAATAAATGGGAAGTTACCGGAATTACCGACGAGCAAATTCTGACGTTGCCTGAGGCTTTGACTGCTGCTCAGGCCGGCGACCAGATTTGGGTGTTGGGGTTTGAACAGATTACATCTGCCGATCAATTGTATGTGGTTCCCGATAAATCAGGTTTTGTGTTGAAATCGGGTGTGAAACTCTATGGCGGTTTCCGCGGTACGGAACGTACGATTAACGAGCGTCCGACTTTGGGCAAAGCTCCGTATTTCACCTACCGTTCCGTTTTGTCGGGTGATATCAGTCGTGATGATGTGGTGGATAAAATCAATTATGTATATCCCGAAAACGGGACACGTTCGGATAATGCCACTCATGTGCTGTCGCTCAATATGGTGCCGACGCAACAGAGCGGCAACAACAATACCTATCCGACTGTAGTCAACGGTTTTACGGTTATTGGCGGTAACGCAACTGATTTCGGTGGCGGTGTCTATGTTTACGGTGACAATAATCAAGGCGGTGCCTATCAGATTGAAAAATGCTTCCTGCTCAACAACTATGCTGCGCAAGGTGGTGGCGCTATTTATGTTACAAGCGATGTGAAAGCCACCAGTACGGAATCCCGGATTGTCGATTGTGTGGTTTACAACAATTTGGCCGGTCAGCGTTCTGGTACTGATAATCTCGGTGGCGGTATCCGTATCGACGGTGCTGGCACAATTGTCAACAGTTCGATATTTAATAATGAAGGCGGCGGTGTGCTGCTTTCAGCCAATGCAAAAGCTGTCAATCTGACCATTGCTCGCAACACCGTGATGGGTATTGATGGTAGTGGTGAGGTCTATAATTCCGTTATTTGGGGAAACGCCAAGGTACAGAATCCGACATCGTCGATTTTCCATAATTGTGCATCCGACAATGCTAAGGTTGTAGAAGGGGATAACTGCTTTGCTATCTCGGCATCATCGAACGGAACTAACAGTCCGTTGTTCGATGCACCTTCTGTTTTTACAAGCTTCGACCGTGATTATAACTGGAGGCAAAATGCTTACCCAACATGGGCATGGGATTTGCTCGAAGGGTCGGCATTAATAGATGCGGGTAATGCGGATGCTTACTATGCAGGTTTGCCGACGACGGATTTGGCGGGCGACCTTCGCAAGAGCGGAACAATTGATATTGGTGCTTACGAATTTCAGCATTTGGATGCCGGACGTATCCGTTATGTGAAGCCGGACGGTACTGGCGACGGTACGTCGTGGGAGAAGGCTTCCGGCGACTTGCAGAAAATGATCGACGAATTGGCCGCTGTCGATGCTTCGGGTGAGGTCTGGGTAGCAGCCGGTGAGTATCGTCCCACAACTCAGATTATTGAAGGCGTGCAGTATGCGGCTTCTTTCCGTATGCGCGATGGTATCAATGTTTATGGTGGTTTTGCTGGAACGGAAACAGCCAAGGCCGAGCGTGAAAAAGGTGATATGCCGTGGATTTATACGAATGAAACAATTCTTTTGGGTGCTGATTATGAAAACGGCACTGCCACTTGGGCAAACAATCAGTGGAACGTAACTTCCAGCTCGCGCCACGTTGTATGGTTTGCTCCAATGGCGGGTGAAGAGGATTTCAAATATACTACGGTGCTCGACGGTGTCACTATCAAGGGTGGTGCCGCCAACGGAGGCGAAGGTCTTGCCGATTTTGCTACCGATAAGGGCGGTGGCGTTTATATGGGGTTGAATGCCACTTTGCAAAACAGTGTCATTACTGAAAATACGGCAGATGACAACGGTGGTGGTGTGTTTGTCAATGCCGGTCGTGTGGTTTCCTGTCTGATTTACAATAACAGCGCTACAGCCAATGGTGGCGGTGTGTTTGTCAGTGGTGCCGGTTTGGTCAACCGTTCGATGGTTACCGAAAACTCCGCTAAAAATGGAGCCGGTGTCTATCTTGATAAAAACAGTGCTGAATATCCTGAAGAATATTTGATTCTAAGCACTTCCGTAATTTCGAATAATACAGCTTTGGTAAATGGAGCTGTTTATTGTAACGCAGGCGGTGTGTTGTTGCAGAATACGATAGTCAATAATGATTGTCCGTCTTCGGTTGATGCTTCTAATCCGAATTCTTCAGAAACAGGCGGTTTGTATATCAATAAATATGCGTATGTCATCAACTCCGTTCTGTGGAACAACTTGATTAATGGAAGCAATGTTCCGATGTACGCATTAGGGGCTTCTGTCGACAACGTGCGTTTCTACAACAATGCCATTTCCGGTACGTCAAATGCTGTTTGGAACAATATTTATCAGACTTCTACTATGAAGCTGTCGGACGACAACAGCACAGAAGGCGTTCTTACTCCTGATTTCGAAGCCGGATTCCCCAATATTTCCGGTGTACGAGGTTCTTTGGATCGTCCTACTTACTATTGGAAACCTGTTCAAGGTTCTAATCTCCGTGCTGGGGGTATGACTATCGGAACTTTCCCGGAACAAGTGTTATTGTCCCCGGAACTGGATATTGCCGGAACGGCGTTTGCTCAAAAACCGGCAGTCGGTGCATATGCAGTCGCTGCTAACCCGATTACGGATAATTATGAGGTCTTTGTCGATATTGACTTCATGGAAACCTATGGAACCGGCGAATCTTGGGATTTGCCTTACAAATCGTTGAACGAAGTGTTGGCCTCTTTTGCGAACAAAACGGATTTGTCACAGGGACAAGTAATCAAGGTATATGTGAAGGAAGGTGATTATTGGCCACGTTACGCATTTACGAATCTTGACCCGCAAACGGCTACAATAAGCATACCGGCGTTGCCGAATGGCGCAAAATTTGAAATTTATGGCGGTTATGCAGCGGAAAGCACTGGAACAGACTTGACCAAGCGTTTCCCGACAACTTATCGTACGGTAATCAACGGTAACCATGAGGGTAAAGTAATCACGGAGGGTGTCTACCACTGTATCACGGTAGAAACGGGAGCAAATGTTGTGCTCGACGGCTTCCATGTGATTAACGGTTACGCTGCCGGTACGGCTACGTTGCGCTACGGTGCAGGTATGCTTGTCCGCGACGGTGCGACTGTTGAAGTGCGCAATTCGATTTTCGAAAACAATACAGCCGCAGAATCTGCCGCTATCGATGCCCGCGGCGCAACATTGACGCTGACTAACTGCGTGGTGAACAACAATACGAACACTAACACTGATGCGGCTGTTGTTAATGCTAGTGCTGAGAAATTTACATTGAACCATGTGTCAGTGGTGAATAATGTGGGTACCGCTCCAAGTGAAATGGGAACATCATCGTTTGCTATCGGCAATTCCAAGGGAAATACATTTACTTTTGCTTCGGTAGGTGCAGATGGTGCAAAGAATTTTGCCAATCCAACCAATCAACGGGGAGCTACTTTGGGATTTGATACGTATTATGGCGGATATTCCAACTTTACACCGTTGACAAGTTCAACCGATGCTGGGAAATTAATTAACAAGGCAACTGGAACTCCTGATGGTTTGAACGTCGATATTATCGGTAATTCCCGTAACCTTGGCGGTTCTGCCGATATGGGTGCTTATGAAGCCAACTTGCCAGTTAACGGAACTGTGTTCTATGTTACGGAGACTGGAGCCGGAAAGATGGACGGTTCGTCATGGGAAAATGCCATTGCCGGAAATCTGATTTACGATGTGAATAGCGGTAAGGTGGATGGAAATATCCCGACAAGAGACTCTCGTTATATCGGCTTCTATGATGCCTCTACTCGCCCTTATGCTGAGACATCAGGTGCCAGCAAGCTGTTCTTTGAACATATGAATGAGCAGAATCTGGGTACAAGTAATGTCAATTATAAAACAGAAACTCATGATGGCGTGACTCATGTTACAGGAGCAAATGGTATAAATATTCGAAACAATCGTCAGGAGCGATATGTTGGTGGTTTGCAGTATGCTGTTGAACAAGCTGCGGCTGCGGCTGCGGCTGCTAAAGATGATAAACGGCGCAGTGTTTGGGTAGCAGGCGGTACGTATACTGACTACAAAGGTTTTGTGATTCGTGACAAAGTGGATGTGCTGGGCGGTTTCCCAAATGAAGGTACTCCGGGTGAGGATGACCGTCGTCCGTTGATATCACAGTATATTCCAGCCAATGAGACAAGTGTTGACTTGGAAAAAGATAAGTATGAAACGATTATTCAGATTCAGGCGACGGCTCCAGTAACTTGGAATGGAAATACACCGACGGCTGTATCTGGCCTTCCGAGCCGAACACGTAAGCCTGTATTATTCCAACCGGATGTATGCCTTCCGACCAAGTCCCCTTCTGGACGTGAGAGTTCATATTCCTACTGGGAGTGGGGACGGTCATGGGGGGATTGGTCAAACCATTGGATGAATGAAGGTTATGGCAATTCTGTTCCAGGAGCAGATGAAAATACTTCGAATAGCTATCGTTGGGAAAACCAAGAAGGTGGTTATGTTGAATATACTGGTGCTACATGGGATGGCTTTACTATTCGTCACGGATTTTATACAGATTATAAGGCAAACCGTGATGGTGGTGCTGGGGTACGTATGTTCCGTGGTGTGACATTGCAAAATTGTGTGGTTACGGATAACTACATTAATGCTCATAACAACGCCGGTCGTGGTGCAGGTATTTATTGCGATGGCAATAACAGTAAAGTAGTCAATTGTTTTGTGTTGAACAATGCTAACAATTCCAATGAAAGTTATGGCGGCGGTATGTACATGATTTTAGGAACCAGCTATAATACGATGGTAGCTAACAATTATGCCAAGTCAAATGGTGGTGGTATCTTTATTGAAGATGCCATGTTCTACAACAATACTGTAGCTTATAACCGTTCTACTGGAACCGGTGGCTTGCACCAGTGGACTGCATCTTCAAATACAACTACCACTTTAAAGCTTTACAACACGATTTTCTACGGAAACGCAAATCAGGCTATTGGAGTTTCTGCAATAGGAAACTTTAATGGCGCATGGAACTGTTTCGTCCAGTCTAATACAGCTTTGAGTTCGGATATCTTAAATAAGTTGCATAGTTCGAATTATGGCACTAACTTGGCTTCTCCTTTCGAATCCACTAATGCTCAATCGGAAAACAATTATCGCTTGAATTCTTCGACATGGTGTTTGAACAATGGTGCGGAGAATTTGGGTAACGACTATCTGGGACATCCAGTTGTTCTGCCTTATACTGACGTTGACTTTACAGACCGAATCAAAGACTGTGCCGTGGATGTTGGTGCTTATGAAAAGGACAATTCTGAGAATATTGGTTATGAAATCAAAACTACGGGCGGCAGTGCCACTTCCTATAACTTTTATGTGAGTGAGGACGGTGCCGGTTTGCGTAGTGGTGCCAATCCGGCTAATGCTGCCTGCGAAATGAAGCTGCAGCAAATATTGAACCGTGCAGGTGAATTGGCATCTAAGCACCAAGATGCAGATGTCATTGTCAAGGTGGCAGAAGGTGAATACAATGCCAATACATTAAGCGAGTCGAACGACCCGCTAAGCTATACGTTTGTAGTACCGGAAGGTGTCATTTTGGAAGGTGGTTATACAGAGACAGACAAGTTTGTAAGCCGTAATCCATTTAATCATGAAACGATATTGTCACCTGTCGCCAGTGTGGAAGGACAGAATATTAATGGTTACCATGCCGTTACATTTGGGGAACCTGCCGGCGAGAGTGCGTTTAAGCAGACTGTTGTTGATGGGGTGTCATTGACTGGTGGAAAAGCGACTTCCATGGTCGGTGAAGGAAATCCAAAAACGCAAGGTGGCGGTGCCATAGTTCCGGCATGGGGACATATCCGCAACTGTCGTGTGTACGGCAACGAAGCTATTCAGGGCGGTGGTTTGTATTTGCAGCCGGGTGCTTTAGTGTCGGGTACTGCGGTTCAATCCAACAGTGCTGAAGAGGGAGCCGGTATTTTTGCTATAGGAACAAATGCTTCGACGGATTTGCGTGCTCATGTGGTTTCTTCGACCGTGACTGACAACACGGCCACGGAAAATGGTGGCGGTATCTATTTCGCTGACGGCGGCGCTCTCTTCCTGAATATGGTAGTATGGGGCAATACTGCTTCATCTGACAATAATGTCAGTGGTCCGGTCTATGCTACATTTGACGATTCGAAAATGGAAGCTGCTTCGGCCGCTAATGGCAATAACTTTACAGCATTCTTCCCGTTCAACTATTCGTTCGTTGAACGTTTCGAATTGCCGTCGAATATGGTGAATACGTCGATGACAAGCGACGAAAACTTGTATTTTGCAAGTTCCGACCGTCGTTTGAGAGCTTTCTCACCGTTGGTAAACAACGGTTATTCTACAACGCTGCAAGGTTATCTTGCAACAAATTGGAATATAGCAGCAAGCGATATGCAGGGTATTGTGCGCATACAGGACAATATCAATAAGATCGATGTCGGTGCCTATGCTTTCTTAGGCGGTGTTATTCCGGAACCTAAAGTGGGTAGTTATATGGCAAAACTGTTTGTGAACCAAACAACGGAATTCCGTGTAGCCAATACTGAAACATTGGATTTGTTGGTTGGCCGTTCGTTCTATACTCCGTTGTATCATCTCGACGATGCTTTGGAATATGCTAAAAAGGCTGTCGACGCAAATCCGGGAGCAAAGATAGAAATATTCGTGGCTCAAGGCACTTATAAGCCGACAATTCGTCGAACAGATGCTGCTACTGCAACTGCTGACCAACGTCAGAATTCATTCGTAGTTCCAGCAGGTGTGAATATTTATGGCGGTTTTAGCGGTAAAGAAACTTATTCGTATGGCTTGAGTAGCGTATCCAGTGAGGATGGAACTTCTCAGTCGTTTACGGATATAACAAATACTTCTGACATCAGTCAGTATTTGACTGCTCGCGAAACGAGCGACTTTAACCTGAACGGTATTAACGAACCGTGGGAATTGAAGAATCAAACCATTCTTTCCGGTGACATCAATGCTTCGGAAACGGTGAAGAATGCCTACCATGTGCTGTTCTCTTCGATAAAGGAGGAAAATGGAGTTATAACAGGCCAGGGTACGGTGACCTTGGACGGTTTGACGGTGATGGACGGTGAAACGGCGTCAACACTTACTCCGATGGGAAATGACAATGAAGTTGGCCGTGGTGGCGGCTTGTATAGTTCTGGCGTTGACTATATCATTAACCGTTGTCGATTTTTGAACAACAAGGGTATCCGTGGTAATGCAGCTTATGTAAGAAATGCTACGGCTACGGTAATTGGTAGCATGTTTGCGGGTAACAGTACAGTGGAAACCTCTGAATCTGATCGAGTTGCTGGTGGTGCATTGTGTCTTGCTGCTGCTGACGGAGAAACAACTGCATTGAAGGCTGTAAATACATTGTGGACGAACAATGAAACGACGGGTAACGGCGGTGCTATCGGTTATGCCGGAGCGGGAAGCACTTCAGTCAATTTGATGAACAACACGATTGTCCGCAACAAGGCGTTGAACAACGGCGCTATATATGCTCAAGGCGGAACAGTTACCAACACGTTGGTTTGGGGTAACGAAGGGAACGGCAATAATATGTCGGGCGTAAATGCTTCTTATTCCGCTGCTGAAGATTTGGATGCAACAAATGGCAACAATATCAAATTGGCTGCTGAGAATACATCGATTGAAGGCCCTCGCTTTGCGCAGCCTTCATCCGCAGCTGGAGTAGCCGCTAATGATCCGTCTTCGAAATGGAATCCGTCATCAATTAATGTGTTGACTGATGCAGGTACTGGTGTGTTGGGTAAGGATAGTGAAAATTCGGTTATGGAAAATGCTACGGGCGCATACCGAGATTGGACAGTTAAAAATGTTCCAGACTATGCTACGCAATATATGTCAGAGGGTTATTATCGTTATGCCGGTCCGAGAGATGAAGCAGGTAAACCTTTGAATCGCATTATAGATATTGGTATGTACGAATATCAGTATGTGACAACTTTCTCTTCATTGGATGCTGTTTACGTTGCAACAGCCGAGGCTGGCAATGGTTCCGGTGACAGTTGGGCAAATGCTACTTCTGACCTTCGTGGAGCGATTATTGCTATGGCCAATCCGACTGGCGGTAATAAAACGGATAAGGCTATTTATATCCGTGATGGCGAATATGCTTCGAAGCAACTTTTGACGGGTAGTGCGTTTCCGTTGAGCATGGATGCTGATAATAATGATGGTATGAATGGAACTTCATTGACAATTAAGGGCTCTTACAATGAGGCTAATCAGCAGGATTTCAGCAACCCGACAGTGATTTCATCTTATCCTGGAGTAGCAACTGAACGATTGATGAATATCACCACTAACAATGAGCCTGTATTCATTGAAGGTATCATGTTTAACAATGCAGCAGGTGACGACGGTATTGTTTCAACGGGTGATAATTTGACGCTTGCAAGAGTGGCTTTCCGTGGCAATGCCGGTACAGGTGTCAGCACTTCAGGAAATTCGCTTATCTACAATGCACTCTTCGCTGATGGCGGAACAGGTTTGAATGTAGGTAGCGGTGAGGTGAAAGTGGTGAACGCTACATTTGCCAATAATACAACAGCTATCTATGGAACGGCTTCAGTGTATAACTCAGTTTCTTGGAATTCTGGTAACGGAGTAGCTGAAGGAAATAGTAACGCTGTATTGGGTAATGCTGTTAACGATGATATTCAAAACGGACCGAACTTTGTTGACCCGAACAATGAAAATATCTTGCTTCGCGACTATAGCATCCGCCCGAGCATGATGTTGCTTAACAAGGGTGATAACAGTCTTTATGAGTCTAATGTTGGTGTTGATCCGACAACGGATGTCGATTTGACAAATGGAGTTCGTGTGGTTGACAATACAATCGATGTCGGTGCTTACGAATATGCTGCACCGCTCAGCCAGATTCTTTATGTGAAGTCGAATGTAGTAGGTAGTGATGAATCGGGTAGTTCTTGGACAAATGCCATTGCCGACTTGCAGGGAGCTATCGACTTGGCCTCGATTTATGCAAATGTAAACACTGGAGAGACTGGTTATGTGTTTGTTCACAATAATGTATCTGCAAACAATGTCCGTGTTGCGATGCCGGGTGTGAAGGCTTACGGTAGCATGAACGACGAAACAGGAACCGGTGTTACGGATATTCTTGGCAAACGTTCGTCAATACTCGATTTGCAACGACGCTCAACAATCAACGGTTTGACCGTAGCCGGAACAGGTAGTGTAGTTGACGGATTTGAAGTAAGCGGAACAGTGGCTGTTTCCAGCGGTATGCTTTCTACGTCCATCGTGAAGCCGACAGATGCTGTTACTGTAACCGGTGATGGTGTACTTTACAACTCGTTTGTTGACGGAGCTGTCAACGGTAAGGCTGTCAACGTAACGGCTACAGGTACGATTACTGACAATGGTGGTGGTAACAATAATTCTAATGCCGTTGAAAATGGCTATGTATCGGCAGATTATTGGAAATATCAGCTGAAGGATGATTCCGAACTTATCGACAAAACCGGTGCAATTGACATTGCTGATTATATGACAATGGCAGGACACGATAAGGATATTTTCGGCTCAAGCCGTATCCGCAACACAGTGGACTTCGGTTGCTTCGAAACATGGAATATCACCGCCAATACTGAAATTACCGCAGCTGACAAACCGTCGCGCAACCATGTGGTTTATGTCCGTGAAGGCAATGAACTGTCGATTGATGGCGATGCCCTTGTTTATGCAGGTGAGGCCACGGCGTTCAATCCGGGATTCCTGTTGTTGGAAAATGGTTCCGGCCTGTTGGCTAACGGCAACTATGTCGGACTGACCAATTTCGCAATGGAACGCACAGTTCCGGCTGAAGGTACAGCGCTTACCTATGTACCGTTCTTGATTGACAAGATGGATAACGCTTCCAACGCAACATTCCAGAGATACGACGGTGCTACTCGTGCAACGTACGATTATAAGTATAGTGCTACCAAGGGTGCTTGGGTAGATGTTGACCCGGCAACGGCCGTAGGCGGTGTTCAGGCATTCGCTATCAATGGTTCAGCCGGTGCTAAAGTTCGCTTCTATGGAACATCGTACAAGGAAACTCCAAATGATGTCAAGACGGTTCAGTTGATGAAGTTCAACTTCAACGATCCGTGGACTACCAATGCGGACGGTACAATAAATCCGGATGCAAGCAACCAGTTCACTCATAAGGAAAATATGAGTTGGAATATGTTCGGTTCGCCTTATCTGCACGCAATGAATTATAGTGACATGGAATATGGCCGTGTAATTTACACGGGTTCTTCTTATGAAACCAAGAATACGGCTGATACTAATACTTCTGGTTCTGTAGCAATGGGCGAGGGCGTATTTACGCAGACTGCAACTTTGCAGGATTACGAAACATTCACAGTGGCAGCTCCGACAGCCGGATCAGATCCTCAAGGTCTCCGCGGCTTGCTTGTGACAGTAGCTCCTGCTGATGCTGAAGAGGCTGATGACTTTATCCAACTGAAGGCCGTGGAAAGCGAAGAGGCTTCCAGCGAGTTCAATATCGCAGCCGACGGCGTGAAGTGGATGTCGGACGATGCAAGCGTGGCTCAAATCTATATGGCACGCAACGGAGGCCGTTATTCCATGCTCTCAGCATTGGATATCAACGGTGCCGTAAGTCTTGGCCTGACAATCCCGGAAGCTGCAGCCTACACCATCGCTATCGACGAAGAGGCTTGGATGGACGAATACGAAACGGTGGTATTGGAAGACAAGGCAACCGGACAAATGGTTGACTTGCTGGAAGGCGCTTATCAGTTCCAGGCTCCGGAAGCCGGAACCGTAGAAGACCGCTTCAGCATCCGATTCAACCGCATCGTTGACGGACTTGGCGACAACGTGAAGGCTTACTCACCATCGGCCGGTATGATTCGTGTGGAAGGTGCCGCTGCCGGTTCGCTGGTTCGCATCTACGACCTGAACGGACGTTGCATCCGCGTGGGTGAAACACCGGCAGGCAACTACGATGTGAATGTAGGACCTAAGGGCATCTATCTGGTGGAAGTGCAGCAGATAGAAGCTGAACCGATTGTAAAGAAGGTGCAGGTGAAATAACATTTTATCATAATCTATGTGTGCCGCCCTTTTATCTCATTTGAGGTAATGGGGCGGTTTTTTGTTGGGGTTATGGGTGAGAGGTTAGAGGTTATGGGTTTCAGTTTACGGTTTACAGATTAGGGTTTACAGTTTAGGGTTTACGGTTATTTTTACTAATTTTGCATTGATAGGCTGCGGCGGGGCATTGCAAAGTTGAAAACGTCGTTTTCTTTTGTTTGTGTGTGTTCGTCGGGCATTATCTCACTTTTTTGAAAATTTTGAATCATGTCGGAAACTGCTATAACATTATTGGAATTTAACAGCCGGGTGAAGGGCCTGCTTCAGGACAGCAGCGTGCAGCGTTGCTGGGTAGTGGCTGAAACGAGCGATGTGGGTGTACGTGGCGGGCACTGCTATCTGGAACTGATTCAGAAAGACCCGGAACGCGGACAGACGTTGGCCAAGGCGCGTGCCGTGATTTGGGCGAACCGCTTCGCCATGTTGCGCTATGCCTTTGAAACGGCTACGGGGCAGGCGTTCGGCAGCGGACTGAAGGTGATGGTGGAGGTGACGGCTTCGTTCCATGAACTTTACGGACTGTCGTTGCAAATCACCAATATTAATCCAACCTACACATTGGGCGACATGGCACGGCTTCGCATGGAGATTCTCCGACGGCTGAAGGCGGAAGGCATACTGACGATGAACAAGGAACTCGAATGGCCGTCGGTGGCGCAGCGCATTGCCGTTATTTCGGCCGGAACAGCCGCCGGCTATGGCGACTTCATTGACCAGCTTCACCGTAATCCTTCGGGAATACAGTTTTACACCTGTCTGTTTCAGGCTACGATGCAGGGCGTGAATACGGTGCCGTCGGTGATTGCCGCATTGGAACGCATCAATCGTCATGTCGACTTGTTTGACTGCGTGGTGATAATCCGTGGCGGTGGTGCGACTTCCGAACTCAATTCGTTTGACAGCTATGAACTTGCCGCCAATGTGGCGCAATTTCCCTTGCCGGTCATTTCGGGTATCGGACACGACCGCGACAATACCGTCATCGACGAGGTGGCCAGTGTGCGCGTGAAAACTCCTACGGCAGCTGCCGAATGGCTTATCGACCGTGCACAGCAGGCACTCGACAATCTGAACGTCCTTACCGACGGTGTGATTGACCTTGCCGACCGCATGGTGAGCGATTCGCGCCAGCAGCTTGCCTATATCTCCGGTGTTATTCCTTATGCTGTCAGAGCCACTTTGGAGCGCAACAGGGCGAAACTCGACCTCTATGTGCAACAGATACCCATGTGCGCCTCGATGCGCGTCGACGCGGCCCGTAAGGACCTTTCCCGCTATCGTGAACTGGTGGGAATGGCCGTCCGTCAGCAGTTGCGCGATGCCGCGCGGCGTGTGGATATGCTCGAACGCCAGGTGAATCTGCTTTCGCCGCAACAGGTGTTGCGCCGCGGTTATTCGCTTACGTTGAAGAACGGCAAGGCCGTTACCGATGCCTCGGTACTTCAACCGGGTGATGTCATCGAAACGCATTTGGCAAAGGGAACAGTGAAATCGGAAGTTAAATAAGAACAAACAGAAAAATCAAATATGGAAAAACAGGAAAATGAAAAATTGACCTATTCGCAGGCCATTACCGAACTGGAAGAAATCGTGAAGAAAATGCAGGACGAATCGTGTAGTATCGACAATCTGTCGGCCTACACCTCGCGTTCGCTAGAACTGCTGAAGATATGTAAGGCGAAACTGCTCGCTACCGACGACGAACTCAAGAAAATTCTTGCCGAACTCGAAGGGTAGAGTTTTGCCGATGTGAAAAATCAAGGGCGGGGAAGTAGTCGGGTTGGCCAACTTCTCCGCCCTTGTCATATCGTGTCAGATGATGACTTTTACCATTCCAGAAATTTCCCGCGTGCCCGGCGCAGGTCGAGCTGCTGTTGCAAGTAGCGTTGACGGTCCTTGGCAATGTAGCGGCGGGCGAAAATGTTGGGAATAGCTACACCCAATGAGATACAGAAGATAATCAGTGCCGAGTTGATACCATTTGAAAAGGCGTTGGTTACTTCACCGATTACTCCGTGCAGGTTGATGAATGCCAACAGGGAGCGGTACATCAGCACACCCGGTATCATCGGAATGACCGAAGGTATGGTCAGCACGTGGTTGGGAACATCAACCCAGTGGACCACTTTCACGGCTAAAAGACTTACTACGAAGCTGCCCATAAACGAGCCGATGACCGGTCCGTAGCCCAACTCAAAGTTCACGAAGTTTCGCGTGCATACCGCAATGACACCTCCCAGCGCCACAACCCAAAGCAGGCGGCGCGGCACGTTGAAAATCATGGAGAATCCCACGGCAGCAATGGCCGCAGCGATGGCGTAGATGTAATACGGGTCGTGCGGAGTCATGCTCAGTTCGCTGAACTTATGATCGATGGAAATATCGCTGATGACGATGACTCTCAGTGCAAACGCAATGCCGAAAGTCATGGCCAGAATCATCATGGCCGTGTTGGCGGCGCGGGTAATGCCGACCAGCAGAAAATTGTCGATCATGTCGTCGACAAAGTTGATGAGCGGAACGCCGGGCACAATAAACAGTGTGCAGGCAAGCAGCGGATGATAGGGTGTCGTCGACCAGTCGAAAAACGAAGTGGCATAGGCTAAAGCCGTAGAGAAAAAGGCGGCGATGGCAATGGCCATATAGTGGTTCATGCCCCAACCGATACAGCGGGCTCGGATGCGGAAACCGACAAAGGCGCAGATGGAAGCCAGGAGAAATGCCATCCAGTCGCCTCCAAACAGCTTGCAGAATCCGCCGCATGCAAAACCTGCGCCGATGGCAACTATGTAGGGTTTGTAGTTGCGCGGCTTTTGGGCAATGCGGTCAAGTTCCTCTTCGTATTGGTTCAGCGAGTAGTCCTGCTCAATCGCGCGCCACGAAAGCTTGCTGATGAGCGAAATGGTGGTCATGTTGATGGCGTGGTTTTCGCACTTTTGGAATTTGGAAAAAGAGTGGCTCTCGTCGCTGACATTTACCATGATCATCGTCCACCGGATATCGATGTGTAGCTTTTCTTCCGGGATACCCATAAAAGCTGCAACGCGTTTCATATTTCTTTCGATTCGGTTGGTGTCGGCTGCACTTTCCATCAGCATTTTGCCGGTTTTCAGAAGTAAGTCCAATTTCCGGCGTAGTAAGAGCTCATCCTTTTCGCTAATCGCCATAAAACAATCTTAATTTATACGTTTTTAGATTATGGCGCAAATTTACAACATTTTAGCTTAATAATTATGTTTTTAGGCATTAAAAACTTATTGTTCGTTCGGCACACTGCAAATGTAGCCGTTCATCATGGCGTAGACACTCAGGCCCGACACACTTTTTATGCCGAGTTTGGCCGTGATATTCTTTCTGTGCGACAGTACGGTGTTCGTGCTGATGTTGAGTTTGTCGGCGATTTCCTTGTTGGTGAGTCCGCTTGCCACAAGACACAGCACGTCAATTTCGCGGAGCGACAGGTCGTTGCCGGTAGTTTTTGTTTCCTTTGCTTGTTCGATGATGCCCGAGATGCGGTGAAGCAGTGCCGCTTCGTCGGCATAACAATCGAGCATGTAGCCGATATTATCGTCGCAGGTGTCCGTGTCCGACAGTATCAGCAGTTTGGCTCTTCGGGGGATGAAAAATCCCGGATTGGCGGTGAATATGGCGTTCTCCGTAATGTACAGGTCCGAATTGCCGTTGTCGGATGCCCTCATTTCGTCCATAGAACCGTAGCTTCGCGCTTCAATGTCGTAGAGGTGGAGCAGCACCTGTTTCAGTCCGAGGGCAAGCAGGGAATTGCGCAGAACGATGGTGATGGAAATCTTTTGCATGGTACGGCACGTTTAGTTGTTTCCCGATGCTTTTTTCAATGCTTCCGCCAGCGGATACAGAATACGGTTACGGATGCGGTTGTTTTGCCGGATATCCTTTTCCAGACTGATGATGGCAAAAAGTACGGCGTGGCACAGGTTGCGGTCGTACTCTCCGCGCAAGTGGATGACAAACATGTTTTTCAAGTCGCTCAACTTGTCTTCAATGGAGTCGCTTGCGCTGCTCATTGCCTGCTCTTCGATGGCTATCGCCTCGGTGTTGACCGCTTTTTCCATCTTGATGATTTCGTCAAACCAGCGGTTGTTGTCGTTTTCGATACGGTGGATGATTTCTGCCTTGACTTCATTGTAGAGGTTCAGCAGTAGGGGCAGGTTGTTGTTCTTGTCGCTGTGTCCGATAAGGGCCCTGAAATGTCGCTCTATGTTTGGCAGTTGCGACTGCAGGTAATAGTCGTTTGTTTTCCTTAGATAGTCAATCACTTCCTGCGCACCAAAGGAGTCGAAACTCTTTTCCGGAAAAAACGATTCATGGATGTAGGCATTCAGAATGGTCAGAAAAAAATGAATGTCAATGTCATTTTTTTCACAGATGGACTTCACTGTCTTGTCGCCCACGCCCAGCGTGATGTCAAAACGGTTGATGACAGGAATTACTGACGGTTCATCGAGAATGACCTCACACAGTTTTGTTTCAGGAGTGACTAATGCCATAGTGTAGGAATGTTTACGTGATGTTATGTATTGATATGATGCCCTGTTCGGTAATTATTTTGTCCATTGGAATGTCGTGGGGTTCTGCCGGTATTTCGTCCAGCAGCTGAAAGTGGTAGGCAATGCCTATTTTAGGACATTTGGCTTTCTGGAGCAGTCGGTCGTAGAATCCTTTGCCTCTTCCCAGACGGTTGCCGCGGCGGTCAAACGCTACCGCCGGTACGATGATGAGATCCAGCGTTTCGACATCGGTACATTCGTTACCGTCGGGTTCCAGAATGTTGAACGCTCCTTTGTGAAGCGATTCCGGAGAATAGAGCAATATGTCGAGTTCTTCGCCATTCACCCGGGGCAGGTAAAGCTGCTTGCCGTCGGCCCATTGCTGTAGGAAATCCTGTGTGGGCAGTTCGTCGGGCAGTGCGTGATAGACGAGTATCTTATGTGCATTTTGAAATTCCGGACATGATTCCAATAAGGCAAAAACAGCCGAAGCTGTTTCTGCCTTAGTTTGTTCGTCGAGTCGCTTTTTCAGCGCCTTGATATGTGTTCGTATTTCATTCTTTTGCATAGGCTTTAGCGTTGTCCCTTGGTGTTGCCTTGGATTTCAACTGTGACAGGATATTTCGCCTTGCCGGCATTCATGGCCGAGAGCGCAGCGTTCACCACTTTGTCCGAACGGTTTTGGATTCGGTAATAGGCTTCCGTTCCCAAAATGTCGCGTGCTATCAGCGCTTTTAGCTGACGAGCAATCAGGCTGCGCGACTGGTTGATGTAGTACCAGCGGATAGGTACACCATTGTCTTTTGCATAAGTGATGAAATCGAACGTGAGCGCATCGTCCGACGGCAGTATCGCCAACAGCTTCTCCACCGATTTTATCTTTTGGAGACGGTCGCGGTTGATGTCGGTATATTCGAAGGCAAATTTCTGCAACAACCCTTTGTTGGCAACGGCTATATAATAGCTGGTGATGCCTACCGTGTCGTTCGGGACGAAGATATCCGGGACAATACCGCCGCCACCGTATACGGTTCTTCCGTGTGCCGTCTTGAATATTTTGCTCTTGTCCACCTTGATGCTGTCGGCATTGTAGATTTCTCCGTGTGAATAGCGGTCGTAGAGTTCCATGCTGTAGGAACTTTCATCGCCCGGCTTGTAGTCCTTTTGCAGGCAACGGCCTGACGGTGTGTAGTAGCGGGCTATGGTCAAGCGGAGGGCACTGCTGTCAGGCAGGTATGTCTGTTTCTGAACCAGACCTTTGCCGAACGAACGGCGGCCTACGACAAGACCGCGGTCGTTGTCCTGAAGCGCACCTGCAAGAATTTCACTTGCACTTGCCGAGTATTCATCAATAAGCACTGCAATCTGGGCATCATGGAACGAGCCGCTGTTGTCGCTCCAAACCTGCGTGTTCTCGCGAGGATCGCGCGCTTTCGTGTAGACAATCATTTCTCCTTTCGACAGGAATTCGTTGACCATCAATATGGCCATTTCCATATATCCGCCGGCATTGCCACGGAGGTCGACAATGTAGCGTTGTGCACCCTGGTCCTTCAACAATCCGAGAGCGTTGAGGAATTCGTCGTAGGTGTTACGGCCGAATTTGTTGACTTTGATGTAGCCGGTTGTCTTGTCAATCATGTAGGAAGCGTCGACCGTGTTGATAGGAATGTCGCCGCGAACGATGTCAAACGAAAGCAGTTTTTTCGAGTTGTTTCGTTTAATTTTGATGGTGACTTTCGTGTCCTTTGCTCCACGGATAAGGCTTTGCACCTTCTCGCTGGAAACCGTTGGTCCGGTTATGATGGAGTCGTTTACGCTCACAATCCGGTCACCGGCAAGGATACCGGCTTTTTCGGCAGGACCGTTGGGAATGACTTCCACTACCTGTGCCGAGTCGTTGGCCATAATGAACGAGATTCCGATGCCGCTGATGGAGCCTTCCAGCTCGTCGTTGACCGATTTGACGTCTTTGGCCGGAATATAGTAGGAGTGCGGGTCGAGATTGGCGACAATTTTAGGGATGGTGAGTTCCACCAAATCCTTAATGTCGACAGAATCAACATATTCACTCTCGATGATGTTCAGCACAGTATTGATTTTTCTGTCCTTGTCGAGAATGAATTTTTTTGTAGAAATATGGTTCCCGATAATGATACCTGCGACAATCGATAGCGCGATAACTAAAGGAAACCAGATTATGGAGCTATGTTTTATTCTCATTTTTTTATATAACTTTTCGTATCGTCTTTTCGGTAAGTGTGAAGTCCCTATTCTTTGGGAACTTCCATAAATATGCATTCTACGTTGGCTTGCTTCAGCAGTTCCAATCCGTCGGCAAGGCGGTAGAGTTCGGAGAATACCACTCTTGTAATGCCGGCCTGGATGATGAGTTTTGCACATTCGATGCAGGGTGCAGCGGTGACGTAAAGAGTAGCTCCTTTGCTGCTGTTGTTGCTGCATGCCACTTTGGTGATGGCATTGGCTTCGGCGTGGAGCACATATGGGAATGTGTGCCCGTCGGCATCTTCGCAGACATTGTCAAATCCAGAAGGGGTGCCGTTGTATCCGTCCGAAATTATCATTTTGTCCTTGACTATCAGTGCTCCTACCTGTCTGCGTTTGCAATAGGAGTTTTCGGCCCATATTCTTGCCATTCGCAGATAGCGGAGGTCCAATTGGTGTTGTTTGATGTTGTTGTCCATAGTGCTACAACTCTTCTATTTCTTTGAAGAATATACTTCAATTTTGTCGTATACTTGTACCGACAAAATAATCGACAAAATTAATAATATTCCCTTAGATAATAAAAAAATAAGAAAATAAGTTGTAGAAGATGTGAAATCTTTTTTCTGTATGTGCGGAGTCGTTCGGATAAAAAGATGAGAAAATCGCCTTCAAGTCCGACCTGAAGGCGATTCTCTCAGAGTGGCTGACGAAAATGTGTCAGGCTATTTTTTCTCTTTCTTGATTCCGTCGCGGATGAGCAGGGCGTCGATGCTCGGCTCCTGACCGCGGAAACGTTTGTAGAGCACCATCGGAGCTTCTGTTCCGCCGCGGCTCAAAATATTGTCGCGGAACGATTTTGCCACTTCCGGATTGAATATTCCGTTGTCCTTGAAGTACTGGAATGCGTCGGCTTCAATCACTTCTGCCCATTTGTAGCTGTAGTAGCCGGCAGCATAGCCTCCGGAGAAAATGTGGTTGAATTGCGGTGCCATGATGCAGCCTTCCACAAGCGGGAGGGTGCGTACGCTTTCCATTGCGTCTGCCTCAAACTTGTACGGGTCGGTTACAGGTGCCGTGATTGTGTGGTATGCCATGTCGAGATAACCGAAACTCAATTGGCGCAGGCAGGCGTAGGCCGCACCGAATTGCGATGAGCGGATAATCTTGTCGACCAGTTCTTGCGGAATGGGTTCGCCGGTGATATAGTGTTTGGCAAAACTGTCGAGGAATTCTTTTTGTGTCAGGAAGTTTTCGTTGAATTGTGACGGAACTTCCACAAAGTCGCGGTATACGTTTGTTCCTGCAAGCGAACCGAAATGGGTTTGCGACAGCAGTCCGTGAAGAGCGTGGCCGAATTCATGGATGAATGTTTCCACTTCATAGAACGTCAGCAATGACGGCTTGTTTTCGGTCGGCTGTGTGAAGTTCATTGTCAAAGTGACGTGCGGACGTTCGTCAACGCCGTTTTCCACTTTCTGTCCTCGGAATTCCGTCATCCATGCACCGCTACGTTTTGTTGCACGGGGGAAGAAGTCAGTATAAAGAATGCCGACGAAGTTGCCTTGGCTGTCCGTAACGTCGAACGATTTCACTTCCGGATTGTAGACTGAAATGTTTTGGTTTTCAGTGAAGTGCAAGCCATAAAGCTTGGTGGCCAGACCGAACACGCCTTTGATGACATTGTTCAGTTCGAAGTAGGGACGAAGCTCTTCCTCGTTGTACGAGTATTTTTCGTTTTTCAGCTTGTTTGCATAGTAGGAATAGTCCCATGCCTGAAGTTCAAACTTTTTGCCTTCTTCCTTCTGGGCATATTTTGTCAGTTCCTTGTATTCCTTTTTCCAGGCCGGCATGTAGGCATCGCGAAGCTGGTCGAGCAGTTTGTAGACATTTTCCGGCGTTTCGGCCATTGTGCGTCGCAGGCTGTATTCGGCATAAGTCTTTGCTCCCATCAGCTTGGCGATTTCCAAACGGATTTCGGCAATGCGTGCCATGATTTTCGTGTTGTCGTAATCTCCTTTGGTGCAGAGCGTGTTGTAAGCTCTGTACAGCTTCTCACGAAGGTCGCGGCGGGAAGAATATTTCATGAAGGCCATGTAGGTAGGAGCCTGCAAGGTAATGAGATATTCGCCTTCACGGCCTTTTTCCTTGGCGGCGAGGGCAGCGGCTTCGACAGAACTTTCCGGAAGTCCGGCAAGGTCGTCCTTGGTCAGCCACATTTCGTAGGCGGCTGTTTCCTTCACGGTGTTCTGGTTGAATTTCAGTGTCAGTTCAGAAAGTTCGGCCGTCAGCTTGCGGTAAGTGTCGCGGTCGGCACCTTCGAGCGTGGCGCCCGATTGTGCAAACATGTCATACGTTCTTTGCAGCAAAGTGGCTTCTTCCACGGAAAGGTTCAGCTTGTCGCGGTTGTCGTACACCTGCTTGATGCGTTGCCACAGCTTTTCGTTCAGCGTGATGTTGGCCTGATATTCCGAAAGTTTCGGGGCAATGCGGAGTGATATTTCGTTCATCTCGTCGTCGCCGTCTGCCGAAAGAATAGGGTAGAAGGTGTTGAGGGTGCGGTTGAGGATTTCTCCGGAATTCTCAAGGGCGACAATCGTATTTTCGAAAGTCGGCACTGAACGTTGGTTGACAATGGCGGCGATTTCCTGTTCCGCTTGTTTGATACCTGAATCTACGGCTGCTTCGTAGTAGCTTTTTTCGATTCTGTCGAATGGCACGCAATGGTGCGTCGTCTTGAATTCCTCAAGGAAAATATTTTCAGCGTTGGTCATAAATGGGGCTGTAAATAATAAAGGAATAATTGCTTTTTTAATAATATCTCTATGTTTCATAATAGGGAATATGGTAGTTAATGATTTGCAAAGTTATAAAATTTACAACAAGCGCAGAGGCTTAGATGTTTAAGTCATAGCGAATTTTGTCGACTATCATCGGCAAATCTTCCAGATTGACACCGGCATTGCCTAAATATTGCTTGTCGGAGTCAAGCGTGCTGATAAATTTGTCGATGTCATTGCCGTCCGTTTCGATGGCTTTCTTATAGGATTCGATGGCTTCCTTGATGTTGTCGGAAGCAAGTAGCGTGTGTCCGCGGTTGATATAGTCGTCGGCCGACGGACCGTTGGCGATGATCCTGTTGTAATAGTCCAGGCTTTGTGACAGATTGCCGCAGAGGAAAGAGCACCAGGCGATAGGCCGCAGTGTCTTGTTGCCCTTGTCGGCCATATAGTCCACTTTGAAATAATATTTTAGCGCTTCTTCGGGTTTGCCGGCTTCAAGCAGGCAATTGGCTATATTGTTGGCCGTGGCGATGTTGTCGGGTTTCAGCTTTTCAATGCGCAGGTAGCAGTCCAACGCTTTTTCGATGTCGCCGTTTGCCCGGTGGCACAGAGCGGAATGCTTGAGTGTCCACACGTCGTTGTTCTTCATCAGTTCCACTTTTTCGTAGTATTCGATGGCCTTGTCGAAATCCATGCAGTTTTCGTGGCAGTATCCCATTTTCTGATAGAGTTCGGCTGTCGGTGCTTCTGTCAGTGAAATGCGTTGGAATAGCGAGAGCGCATCCGAAAAATATTCCTGCTTGAAATAGAATTCGGCAATTAGTTTCAGACTGTCTGTGTCCGACAGAATGTCGCGTACGAACGGAACTTCAATGAGGTTGAGCGGTGTTTTGAACGGATTGTAGAATTCCGATTTGCGGGAAAACAGGTTGAAAAACCGGTAGAGGTTCTGTACGTATTTATTGGCAATGTTGTCGCGGTCTTTTTCCGGGTCGGGCAGTTCCGACTTGACAAGTTCCATCAGTTGGGCGTTCTGTTCGTCAAACTGACCGAGCATCATGGCCCTTTGTTGTTCCGGGACGCTTGCAACCGACAATGCAAACGAGTATTTGTCACTGTCGCAGAAGGCACCCGTACGGTTGACAACGGTCATTAGCGGATTGTTTTCTGTCTTGAAAATCCGGAAAATGGAGGAGTGTGCTCCGTCGAAAGGCAGAAACCAGTTGGAAACGGTGCTGAAGAACGGGAAATTTTTCAGCTTGGCAAAAGAACTGAGGAACACGTCGTTGCCTTGCATCTGCATTTCATTGAGTTCCTGCATCTTTTTGGTAATGCCGGATTTGTCGAGCATTTCCTGCCAGTCGGGGTTCTCGGCCAGATTTTCCATGTCTTCGCCGACGCCCGAATCCTGCAGTTTTCGACGAAGCTCCGGCTTCAGTTTCATGATCTCCGGTACGAGTTCGTTGTTCACCTTGCGGATAATGCGTTCAGTGCCACGGCTGCGGATAAATTGTAGGAATATGTTCATGATGTCCTTGCTTGCCTGCGGGTTGTCGGCAAAAGCGGCCATGCGCAGAGCGAGCGCTTGTGAATGACCGATGATGTTGCGGTATTTGTGCATGACAATCAGTGCGCAAACCATTGATTTTATTTGCAGTGACGGCTGTTGCGTCAGGCTGTAGATGTCGGTCAGGGCCAGCAGCAGGTTCTCGCTGTAGTGTTCCAGCAGGTTGAGCATGATGGCTGCCACTGTCAGTTCGCGGAGCGAATCTGGATACTGGTTGTCGGTAAAGATGGCACGGATATGTGCAAGGTCGTCCGTGCTGACGGGAAACGCTACCCAAATATGATTGAATATGTCGTTTTCTATGTTTTCTACGATGTTGCGGAGCCCTGCCAATTGGTTGAGGTCCTTTTCAGCCAGTTCGCGATAACTGTCATAGTTGTGTTGCGCCGTCTCATGTTTGGCAAGCAGTGCGCTGAGGTTTTCCGGACGCATGCGTTCGCGGCGGAGAATGCTGTAATGCAGTTTGGTGGAAGTCTGTGCAATCAGTTCGTTCGTCGTGAAGTCGCACAGTTCGTAGGCTTGTGCGATGATGCTTTCGTAGATTTCGTTGCGTTTCGGGTCGGCAACGCCTTCCGCCATATAGTTGAGCATATATTTGTACGACTGTTCGATTGCCTCGATTTTGCTTTTTATTTCCCAGTTGGAAGTTTCCGTAGCCAGTTCGCCGAGCATTTTCAGTGCTTCGTTGAGGCGTCGTTGTTCCAGTCGCTTGATGATAATTTTCTTTTTTTGTTCAATGTTGTTGTAGTCCATAGGGCTTTTTGTTTTTGCCTGCGGCGGTTTTGTCGTAGGCTTTGCGAATTTAGTGAAAAATATGCAAATATCCTGCCAAAAAGAAAAGGGAAATCAACGAGAGGCAGAAATAACATTCGGGCAGCGTTGTCAGTGACCGGAAGAAATGTAGTTTGGGGTAAAATAGCGTGCGGTTTGGGATAAAAAATAATTAAAACGAGTTCCATTATTTTATTCTCCGCTTACCTTTTATTATTTTTGCAGGCAAAATCTAAAAAAGAAATTTATGGTACTACAACGTTGGCAAACGGTCTATCTGCTGATAGCGGCTGTTATGTTTGGCTTGGCCACTTTCTTGCCTGTGCTTGATTTGCAGGTGCTTCAGGGTCAGGCAATGTCCATTTCGCTGAGCAATCTGCTGAGCGGCACAGTGGCAATTGAGGGTGTTCAGTATGCGTATGTCTATTATATTATGACGGCTTTGTGCTGCCTGCTTTCATTGGTGAACATTGCCAAGTTCAAGGCGTTGAAATTGCAGCGTACGCTCTGTTCCGTGACAATGTTGTTGACAGTGGTTGCTTACGTGGTCATTGCCCTGTTCTATAACAAGCTGGATGTAATCATTGCATGCAAATGGGCCATCGCTTCTTTGATGCCGGCTTTTGCGCTGGTGTGCACATTCCTTGCAAAAAAGCGCATTGAACACGACTACAAACTGCTGCACGACGCAGAACGATTGAGATAGGGGACGGGCGCGAGGTTTCCTGTCGTTCGTAAAAAGTTGGAAATAAAAATGCCCGATTGTTTTGATATTTAAAAAAATGTCCCTAATTTTGCAGTCCGAAAAATAGAATATTAACGAAATAAGATAAATAGAAATGAAAAGAACTTTCCAACCTTCAAACAGAAAGAGAGTAAACAAACACGGTTTCCGTGAAAGAATGTCAACTGCTGACGGCCGTAAGGTTCTGGCTCGTCGTCGTGCTAAAGGTCGTGCTCGTTTGACAGTATCTCACACTGTTAACAAATAAGATTAAAGACTGACAAGCAGAAATAAAATATACCGTTGTCGCTTTTTGTGACGACGGTTTATTTGCGCCTGTTTTTTTGAGTTTATTGAATTCTATAAAGACGCCACGCTGGTAATCGTGCAGATTGTCAGCGTGGTGTCTTTTTGCAGGGGCGAATAAAACTGCCGTTTTTTTTTGTGGGAGAACCGATTTTGCTGTATCTTTGTATAAGATAGGCTGCGGTTCGGCAAAGCCAAACTGAAAACTGCGTTTTCGTCTGTCTCTGCGCTCACCTGGCGATATCTTTGTATAAGATAGGCTGCGGTTCGGCAGACTCTTATTTTGTTGTTTCTTGAATGAATAGTATGCAAGTCAAAACGGAACAGTCAAAATTGTGGTACGCTATTCGTGTTACCTACAATCGTGAACTGAAGGTTAAGGCGGAACTGGATGCTAAGGGAGTGGAAAATTTTGTCCCTATGCAATATACCGAAGTGCTTCACAACGGCCGTAGTGTGAGGCGTCTGGTTCCATCTGTCCATAACCTTATTTTTGTCCGGATGGCTGAGGCTGACATGAAAGAGTTTAAGGCTACGACAAAGTTGCCCGTGCGCTATATTATGGACAGGGAAAAGAAATGTCCGATAGTGGTGCCCGACGTGCAGATGGCCAATTTCATTGCCGTTGCCGGAACTGCCAACGACCAACTGGTCTATTTCGACCCGGCTGTCGTTCAAATGAAGAAGGGCACGCGGGTACGTGTGACAGGCGGCATTTTTGCCGGGCTTGAAGGGGTGTTTATGCGGGTGAAAGGTGACCGGCGTGTGGTGGTTTCAATTCCCGGACTCGTTGCTGTTGCAACGGCATATATTCATCCTTCGTTGATAGAAAAACTGGAATAGTGAAAATATGGATAAAAACACAAAACGGGTTGACACTTTTGATTTGCTGAAAGGCATAGCCATTTTCCTGGTTGTTATGGGACATGTGCTGACCATGTGTATCCGCGACATTGATTCGTCGGTAGCCTTTAAGCTTATTGGAGAAGTGCATATGCCTGTTTTCTTTTTTATCAGCGGATATTTTACCTATAAGACTTCTACTTTAAAATCTTTCGTTGCACCCAACCTGAAACGCAGGTTCTTGCAGTTGATGGTGCCTTTTTTTGTGGTGAGCTCTCTGTGGATAACCTATTTCCCTCACAGCGGCCTGCAGTCGCCGCTGTCGTCGAATATTCCCGATATGCTGATGTCTTACTGGAAGGACGGTTATTGGTTTACGCTGACGCTTTTTGAATTGATGCTTGTCTATGCTCTGCTGAGCCGGCTGTTTTGCCGTATCCGCAGTGGTGTCCTGCAGGTGGTTGTTTCCGTTGTCGTGTATGGGCTGATGATTGTTGTCGTGCCGTTGCTGTCGGATGCGGCTGCTAATTTCGACCCGCTGGGTGTAGGACTGCTTGCCCGTTTTTATCCGGTGTTCATGTTCGGTGTGTTTGCCCGTAAATACAGCGCACTGTTTGATAGGGCGGTAGTGAATTCATGGACAGGCGTGATGGCAGTTGCCGTGTTTTTTGTTTCGTGGTACTATTCTGCCTATACTTGGAAATTCCCGAACTTGTCGGAAGGAATGCTTTATGTGGCACAGCCGTTGCTCCATGCTTCGCTGATGGTGTTGGTCATGGGGGTGGCAAAATCGGCAACGCCGTCGGAACCGTCAAAACCGGGTGTCGTAAAGCGTTGGTTCCTGTATTTGGGCAACAATAGTTTGGCTATATATTTATTGCACTATTTTTTCCTGTTTCCGCTGACTCCTCTCCAGGAGCCGCTCCGTATGCTTGATTTGGCATTCGTACCGTTGATGGCAGTTTCGGCATTTTTTGCCTTCTTTATTGTGGCGGCTACGTTGGGGGCGAACTATGTCATTGGGAAAAACAGGATTTTGTCGTTATTAATGATTGGAAAGTAAATTTGAAAGAATATGAAAATAGCAATTGTCGGTTCCGGATATGTCGGATTGGTTTCCGGCGCATGCTTTTCTGAAGTTGGTGTCGATGTCACTTGCGTGGATATCAATAAGGAAAAAATCGAAAACTTGCAGAAGGGCATTATTCCGATTTATGAACCAGGACTGGACGAACTGGTGACACGAAATGTGGAGGCCGGCCGTCTGCACTTTACTACCAATCTGGCGAGTGTGCTGGATGACGTAGAGGTGGTGTTCAGTGCCGTAGGAACGCCGCCGGATGAGGACGGTAGCGCCGATTTGCAGTATGTGCTGGAAGTGGCGCGAACCTTCGGGCAGAATATCAAAAAATATGCCTTGCTGGTCACAAAAAGTACGGTTCCGGTCGGAACATCGAAAAAAATCAAGGCGGCTATTCGTGAAGAACTTGACAAGCGTGGCGTTGACATTCCGTTTGAAGTGGCCTCCAATCCTGAATTTCTAAAGGAAGGGGCTGCCATCAAGGACTTTATGTCGCCCGACCGCGTTGTTATAGGTATTGAGAGCGATCGTGCAAGGAAAGTGATGGAGCGGCTTTATCGTCCGTTCCTGCTGAACAATTTCCGGGTAATTTTCATGGATATTGCTTCGGCAGAGATGACAAAATATGCCGCTAACTCCATGCTGGCAACGCGTATTTCGTTTATGAACGATATTGCCAACCTCTGCGAACTTGTCGGAGCCGACGTGAATATGGTGAGAAAGGGTATCGGTACGGATGCCCGTATCGGCAACAAGTTCCTTTATGCAGGTTGCGGTTATGGCGGTTCGTGCTTCCCGAAAGATGTGAAGGCGCTTATCCATACGGGCAAGGAGAATGGCTATCACATGCGTGTCATTGAAGCGGTGGAGGCGGTCAACGAATCGCAGAAAGGAATCGTGTTCCGCAAACTGTCGGATGCTTTCGGTGGCGATTTGAAGGGAAAACGTATTGCCATGTGGGGACTCTCGTTCAAGCCCGAAACCGATGACATGCGCGAAGCTCCGTCGCTGGTGGTCATCGAGAAATTGCTGGAAGCCGGTGCCGAGGTCATAGCCTACGACCCTGTGGCTATGGACGAAGCGCGCCGCCGTTTGGGGCTTCGCATCAATTATGCGCGTGATATGTATGAAGCGGTAATCGATGCCGATGCCATTGCGCTGTTGACGGAATGGAAAGAGTTCCGCTTGCCTTCGTGGAGCATTATCCATCGTGCAATGCGCCAGCATGTCATCGTGGACGGCCGAAACATTTATGATGCAGCCGATTTGGCGGAAGAAGGTTTTGTATATCACTGCATCGGACTTTAACAGAAAGAAAAATTTTATGTTGGTACATTGAGCGGAAGTTTGCCGTATCTTTGTAGAAGATAGGAGGCTGTTCGGGATAGCCAAATATGAAAACAAGTTTTCGTTTGTCTCTCCGCTCACCTTTCGCTATATTTGACAGAAGAACAAAAGCACAGATTTTAAAATTGACAGTCGGGAAAAATTTTGTTCTTCTGTTCTTCTGTCTAATGTTAATCTTTCCTTATATTGGATAATATGGGATATGGTTTAGCATGGCCAAATTTGAAAACTGCGTTTTCGTTTGTCTCTGCGTTCACCTTTCGCTATCTTTGCAACTGAAAAAAATATTAGAATTAAAAGAAAATGAAACCTCGCATTTTGCTTTCCTACGTTCACATGGGTGGAACGGAAATGGAGTGGGTGGAAAAAGCCTATCGTGAAGATTGGGTAGTGCCATTGGGCCCCAACGTCGACGAATTTGAACACCGTTTGGAAAAATATCTCGGTGCTCCTTATGTGGTGGCATTAAGTGCCGGAACGGCTGCCATTCATCTGGGACTTGTTTCGTTGGGCGTCGGTCCGGGCGATGAAGTCATCTGTCAGTCGTTCACGTTTGCGGCAAGTGCCAATCCGGTGAAATATCAGGGTGCCAATCCGGTGTTTGTCGACAGCGAACCTGACACATGGAACATGTCGCCGGAAGCGTTGGAAGCTGCCATTATCGACCGAAAGGAAAAAACAGGCAAATATCCGAAAGCCATTATCCCCGTGCATCTTTACGGTATGCCGTCAAAATTGGACGAAATAATGGCCATCGCGAAGAAATACAATATACCGGTGGTGGAAGATGCCGCCGAAGCACTCGGCTCGGAATACAAGGGCGTGAAGTGCGGAACGTTTGGAGAGTTCGGCTGCTTGAGCTTTAACGGCAACAAGGTGATAACCACATCGGGTGGTGGCGCTTTGGTTTGCCGCACGAAGGAAGAGGCCGACCGCGTGAAGTTCTATGCAACACAGGCGCGTGAAAATCGTCCGTACTACTATCATGAGGTAATCGGCTATAATTACCGTCTTAGCAATATTTGTGCGGGTATCGGTTGCGGTCAGATGGACGTGCTTGCCGACCATGTGGAACTGCGCCGCGACATTCACCGTTTCTATACGAAAGCTTTGGCCGATGTTCCGGGAGTGACGGTTCAACAAAATCCGTCGGCCGATTTCAATTCAAATTTCTGGCTGTCGACGATACTTATCGACCCGGCTACGGGAAAA
>ULSJ01052871.1_pt1 | contig 32677 bp, 35 predicted proteins | sample 1956291 | NCBI WGS metagenome assembly ULSJ01 (sample SAMEA4835705, study PRJEB28245) | human gut metagenome | biome: gut microbiome; material: fecal sample | place: Denmark | collected 2008 | reverse complement strand
TCATGTAGCACTCGTGCGGCTCTTCCACGCCATACACGCCGCTGGTCGTCCCCCGGCGGATGAACACTTCGCGGAAGAAGCTGCGCCCATCCTTGTTCTCCAAGCGGTTGATGGTAAATATCTTCTTGCAATCCACCTCGGTCAGACCAATAATCTTTCGGATTTCGTCAAAGCGTTCCTTGAACTTGCTTTGATCCAGCAGCATCACCACGTCCGAGTTGTTGATGATGGCCTCCTTCACGATTTCGCTGCCGATGATGTCCTGTATCTCCTGCGTCACCACGCCAACAGAAGCCCAAAATTTACGGGCGGTCTTGTACATGAACTTGATGTATTCCGCCATGAGCGGGCTGGCAATGGCCTTCCACGCTTCCTCGATGACAAGGACTTTACGGTTCTTCTTGATGCGCATTTTCTGCAGGAACACGTCCATGATAATCAGTGTGACAATGGGAAACAGTTTCTTATTTTCCTTGATTGCATCCACTTCAAAGACAATGAATGTCTCGTCAAACAGTGCCGAATCCACTGTCTCGTTGAGAATTTTCTCATACGCACCGCCCTTGTAGAACGGCTGCAGCATGGTCGAATAGGTCGAGTAGCTGATTGTCGTGATGTCGTTTTCGGTGCAGATCTGCTCCAGACGGTCGAATGAGTAGTCAAAGAATGAGTTGAAACTCAGCTCCGTCACTTTGAGGGCCGCCCGCCGTGCCTCAAGCACCTCTATCTGTTTGCGCACCATCTCATCCACCTCTCTGGGTGGTTTGTTTGGGTTCTTTCGGCTGGCCGCCGCAAACAGGTTTTTCAGCAGTACCTCCCGTTGCTCGTCGGTGTATCTTGTAAATCCGTTGAAATAGGCATCATAGTAGTCTATGATTATCTGCTCGACAATGCGGAACTCAATTTCGGGGATTTGGCTGTCCGACCCTTTCCAAATCATCAGGATAAGGTTCTTGAGGAAGTCTATCTTCTCGATGTTGTATTCCTCCCGGTTGATGCGAAACGGATTCATCGTGATAGGCCGTTCTTCGGTATAGCTGATATACTTGCCGCCCAGATACTCGCACAGTCCCTCGTATGAGTTTCCCGTATCGACCATGACCACATCCGTTCCCTGCTCATGGAGCTGGCGCACGACCGAGTTGATATGAGAGAGTTTTTGTTACTGAATATCAGCAATATAAGAAAATAAAGGTACAAAAATCCGGCAAGGGAGAAAAGGGGTATAAAAGCTGTTTTTTGAGGAAGTGAGAGGATAGGAAGAAGATGCGTGTGAAGATGAATATTTAACAAAAACTTAACAGTCAGAAGGTATTTTTATCTTTTGCCGCAGGTCTGTCGGAACGGGGGCAAAACAGCAAAAGACTTGTCGGGGAATTATTATATACTGGTAAAAATCTACTTATTAAGCTGCTTATGTACCAATGGCGGTACAAATAGATTAAAAAATTAGCTGTTAAGAACTTAATTTTTCTCTTTTATTGGTGCATACACAATTAAATTGTGTACCTTTGTAGGTAAGAACAAATTAAAACCCGAGATGAATAGAATTAGAGAATTTTTAGAAGTAAAAGGTATCACCCAAACGGATTTAGCACATAGGTTAGGCAAAAGTTTTAATATGGTTAATCTATATGTAACAAATAAGGTGCAACCACCTATACCCGTTTTGTATGAGATAGCCGATATTCTAGATGTGGATGTTCGGAAGTTATTATTGCCCAACAAACAATCTTTTTAAACTATGTATTATTACTAAATAGTTCAATAGTAAACAATTAAACCGCTATCATATGATTACTTTGTCAACAGAAATGATTCTCACGCTTCAACAGTTGAAACGTATTGGAAATAAGACTATCTTAAAACTAACGCAACAGATACAAACTCCCATATCTTCGTTAGACCAATTATATAGATTCTGGAAAACTCTAAAAGGGAAAGATTTTGAATCCAAAACAAAAGAAGATTTGGATGATGCTAACCGAATAGCCAAGCGTATCATTTTTCAATGCGAACAAGAGGGAATAGGCATAATATCTTTCTTTGAGGATTCTTATCCAGAGATACTGAAATCGTGTAAAGACGAGGAAGGAAAACTTGACCCTCCTCTTATTCTGTATTATCGGGGTAATATAAAAGTCTTAATGAAACATGGTATCGCAATAATTGGTACAAGAGAACCAACAGCCAATGGTGTATTGGCAGGAAAACATTTTTCTAGTGAATTTGCTAAACGGGGATATAATATTGTTTCTGGACTTGCCATAGGATGTGATACTACAGGACATCAAGGGGCTTTAGCTGTGGGAGGAGCGACTACAGCTTTTTTGGCTAACGGTCTAGATTGGGCTTCAATATATCCTAAAGAAAATCTTAATTTGGCAAAAGATATTGTTACTAAAGGAGGGCTTCTCCTTAGTGAATATCCAATAGGTCAAACTTGTGGAAAATACAGTTTGGTAGCACGAGATAGGCTACAGGCAGGTCTGTCTTATGCTACAATTGTAATTCAAACAGGAGAAAGGGGGGGAACTATGCACGCTGTTAATGCAACCATAAACTCAAAAAAACCTTTGTTTGCTGTGGAATACAAAACATATGAAGATATTAAGCATGACAAAGTACAAGGTAACATCGAACTTATTAAAGATGGCAAAGCTCACCCACTTCGTTCTACAGCTATAGATGAAGCTATTCGATTCATAGAGAATGCTTATAAAGTTCCGAAGCGAGAAGTTAAACAAACGACCTTACAATTAGACTTATGAGAAATATAATTTTTGATATGGACTTAACATTGGTTGATACTACTTGTTTGGAAGAATCACGCCATAGTAGAAATTGGAATCAAGCATATAATTTGATTCCTCAGACAACAATGTATGATGGTATAGCAGAAGTATTAGAGATTATACGCAAGAATAATATTAAAACAACTATTGTTAGTACTTCACCACGTCCGTATATTGAGCGGCTTATTAAGTATTATGATATTCCTGCCCAATATATTGTAGGTTATCATGATGCTCAACCTGTCAAGCCACATCCTGCTCCTATGCTTAAAGCACTTGAAATGATGGGTGTGTCTGCAAAAGAAACTATTTCTTTTGGAGATAGAGCAATTGACATCCAAGCATCTAATGCAGCAGAAATTGAAAGTGTTGCTTGTTTTTGGGGTACTAAAGAACGAAGTGCCTTATTACATTCTGGTTATTCTCATGCAATTATTAATCCTAAAGAAATACTAACTTTAATAAGATAAATATGGGGCTGTTTGATGCAATAAAAGGCATATTAAACCCAGAGATAATATCCACTTATGAGGAAATTATTAATTCCCATTCTGAAGCATTTCGGAGATGGAAAGGAAGGCAAATTGTGGGTACTTTTTCTTCAACATATAACTTTTCGCCCTCATATAATGATAAGTATTATATTGCGACACACAAATCTGAGATATTAAGGGTAGAACTAGAAATTGCAGAAGAAAAGGCTTTTGAAAAACGTAAGCAAGAAGTAATCAATGCAGCGTCAAAATACCCCCATGCTTTTTATGCTTTGGTAAAACGTCTTGGGCTATCTTCTATACCTGGTATCACTGTAACTTTACCGGGTGAGAGAAAAAGTAAGTATGCAAAAAAACAGGCAGAGCAGGCACAACAACAAAAGACCAACCCTAATAAATCGGTAAAATCCGTATTAGACTATATTGATATTGATAGTATTAATAGACTTGGAAGTTTCATTAATACTTCTTCTCCTTATTCGGGGAAAAAAGTAGAACGCTCGATAAAGACTTTGGATAAAGAAGAATATGAAAAACTATATTTGCATTTATATGAGCTTGCTGATGAGGAACGTAAAATTGAAGTTTCTTTAAAAAAAGAAGATACCGTTATAAAGTTTGAAGATGAAGTTCTTTGTGACAAAAAACGTTTGACATATTACAAGAAATTTGTTGATTCCAAATTAGTAACAACTAATGTGGAAGAATATTGTGTTGCGCATTTATCGCAATTAGACGATTTTATTAATGATATTATTCATTCAGAATACAAACGTATTACGATGGAATACCCTTTGGGGGCTAAATACTTTGAAGACGGTCATAGATACTCTAAAATCCCCAAGGAAGAGAATGTCGTTAATAATGAAATGAGGATAATTTCTTTAGATGATGCGTGTAAAAAATATGACGAACTTAAAAAGAAATATCCGATAGGAGTTCCTGCATTGGAAAAATATTATTCTTATGATGATGGAAAGAATAGTGCAGACTTGTCTATTGAAGAGGTTGTAGAAAGGGAAGAAGAAATAAAAATTTTTCAAATTTATGCAAGGGAGGCGGCTTTTTACGCTAATTGGGAACAAACCCAGATTGATTTTAATTCTAAATGTCGCAAATTAAGAGACTCCGTTTTATCAGGATGGGGATGTTATAAGTATAATATTCCTTTTTCAAAAGTCAAAGAAAATGGTGAAGAAGTAAAGGGAGAGTTGACAGTTTGGCAAATGTTTTATAACTCATTTAGTGAAGATGAAAGTGTAGATACATCATATTATCCCAAAATGGGAGAGAATCGTAAGTTGGCATCTCAACTATTGAACAACGAAGTTCGTTATAAGTCTCATATTTATGACAAAATAGTAAATTATATTGAGGAGTTGAGGAAAATTTATAAAAATGAAGATGAAATATATATTAAATTCGCTTGTACAGGACTTGAAAATAGGAAAGAAGTCATAGAATATCAATTCAAATACTTGAAGACTGAATTAGATAAAAGAGGTATAAAACATTCTCTTGTTCAAAAATCTCCAATATTTATTGAAGACCAAGTAAGGTATGTGGTTATAGATTTAGTAACGACTAATGAACAATTGCGAGAGAATGTTTCAATGCTTCTTGATGCTAAAAGATATTGTAGGAAATATTGCTCTAAAGAGATACGTTTCAATTGTTTTTCAGATATAGTTTATATCACTGTATTAAAGGGGTACGATAAACAGGAAATGATTGCTTTAAATAAAGCGAAAGAACATGAAATCAAAATGAAAGCAGAGGAAAAAAGGAAACAAGAGGAAGAAGAAATCCGAAAGGAAAAAGAACGACAGCAAGAAGAACAAAGAAAACAGAATGAAATACTATCATTAAGAAGTTGCGTTTCATCTTGGGATACACTTTTCCTCACCTTACCATATAACTATTTGCTGCCATATTACCCGACAAGCTGTGATTTTGAAGCTAATAATGAAGAATGGAATGATAGGTGGTTGGTTTGGAATTTCAAAAATACTCCAGGGAAGACAAATTTGCTTCAACATGAACAAGCTCTTAGTAATTTAATTCCACGATTGACCCGATTACTTCAAGACACTTTTGGCTTAGATTTGCCAAAACTGACTTTGGTTTGTATTCCAGCCGCATCGAGAATTAATAATGATGCAAGATATAGGGATTTTTCTGAAAGACTTGTAAGAATTACTGGCATGGAAAATGCTTTTGGACACATACAAATTGTAGAAGATGCTGTACCGAAACATTTAGGAGGTACAGGAATACCTGTTTTGCAATTTGATGAATCCTTTTTTAAGGATAAATATGTTATTCTTTTTGATGATATAATTACAAAAGGCAATTCAATGCTTCGTTTCAAAAATAAATTAGAATCATGTGGTGCTACAGTTATTGCAGGCGTATCTATAGGTAAAACTCACCATGAAAGATAAAATTCTCATATATGTTTCAATTTAGGGGAATAAAATAGTTCATCAGAGCGAGAAACTAAATTGATAATTTACTTCCTTGCTCTTTCTGAATCTTCCAATCATACTTACCCTCTGCCACATCGCCAACCTCTTTGAGTGTATGGCGATGTTTTATTTCGTCAAACGACTGTCGGCTCTCCGCATAGTCACAGAGCCATGCTCCGACCGCATTTTGTTGTTCGGTCGTTTCCCCGTACTCCTGCATCACGCTCTTGATGTCGGCGGCTTCGGAGGGGGCAAAGAATGACTTGTGCTGCTCCATGCCGAAATGGATAATCGCATCTATGGCTCGCCTGAAAACCTCGCTTGCCTTGTAGAGCATATCCGCAAACAGGCTTAGGATATACCTGCTCGCTTTCAGCGTACTCTGCAACAGGCGGATGGTCTTGTCTTTCTCCGCCGTGGCTTGGCTCACCGCTTGGTTGATGCGCTGCTGCTCGCCGTCCTTTTGTTCCTGAAGCTGCCGTACCGCCTTGTCTCTTTCCATGCCAAGAGAGCGGCTTTGCGTCAAAGCCCTGTCACGCTCCGCTTCGGCTTTCTGCTTTTCTGCGGTCAATGCCTTTGTTCGTTCTTCCGCCTTGTCCTTTACGGCTTTGGCAAAAGCTTTCTTCATGCGCTCGTTTTCGGATTTCAGTTTGGCATTTTCCTTTTCGACCGCTGCGGACTTGCCGACCCCGACAAGGCTACCGACACTGTCCAGTATGCTGTCCACTTTCGCCTTTCGCTCGTCTTTCAACTGCTTCTCCTTTTCGGCAATCTCGCTGTCAAGGGAAAGGCGGTACTGCTCTTTCGCCTTGTTCTCGCCCTCCACGAATAAAAGTTCCGCTTCAGCTTCCTCCTTGGCGGCGATGGCGGCTTGCCTTGCGGCTTTCGCCTGTTCCGCTTCCTGTTTCTGTTTGGCGATGATGAAGTCCGTGCGCTCCATATGTTCCTTGCCCGTCACCTCCTTTGAGGTGCCCCTTTCCATTTCCAGACACTCAGCCAAAACCGTCTGCATCTCGCTCATGGCTTTTTCATCCAGCTTGCAGGACTTTCCCGTATCGTGGTTCATCCAGTCCCATACGATATGGGCGTGCAGGTTGGGCTTCCATGTGGCATTGTCGCCGGGTATTCCGTAATGCCCTTCGTCACGGTGGATGAACACTTGTAGGGCTGTGACACCCCAACGCTCCCTGCACACCTCACAGAAACGCTGCAACTGCTCCATTGTGGTATTTTCTTTGATGACGACCACACCCTCCTTGAGCGGAGTGCTGCCACGGACAATGGTCACCTTGCCCGTCTTCTTGTTCACCCGTTCCCGGTCTTTGGTCTGCATTGCCCTACCTGTCTTTTCCTTGACCATTGCGGCTATCAAATTGTAACGCTCGGTGAGCGTGGTTTCGCCGAAATCAGGTGATACCCATGCTTCGTTTCCTGCCATAAGGTCGGTACGGATGTAAAATTTCTCCCTGCGGATATTGGCGAGGTATTCCGCTGTCCGCCTGTTATGCGCTTCGCTGCTGCCGATGTTGCACGGCTTGATATTGATGGATGTCTTCTGTGCCATAGGCTTGTCTGTTATTTTGAGTTTCACTTCGGGTTATTAGGGCAGAGCCTTAATCGGTGGGTGCAGGGAGAGGGTCACTTCCTGCTCCGGGTTCTTAGGGGTGGAAGCCACTAAGCGGAGTTTCCAAAGAGGGGGTCACTCTTTGGTCGGGTTGCACAGGGCTGAAAGTCCTTGCCGGGTTCTTAGGGCAGCGTCCTAAGCCCCTCGGGAGAGCCCACAACTTCGGAGCGTAGCGGAGAAGTTATAGTGGGCTATATCTGGGCAAGCCCAGTCAATCACGCCACGCCTACGGAGTACCGCTGAAATCCTGCGCTGTGCGCCCGTCAGTTTCTCCCGGCTATGTCGGGGTCTTCCACGCCGCCATTCGTGCCGTCCTGCGCTTCTTTCAGGCTTTCTACGGGGTCATTGCCATGCTGCCCGTTGCCGTTGTCTCCGGCATGTGAATTGTCGGTTTCGTCCTCCGCATCCGCTCTGTCATCCGACCTGTCGGAAACCACAGGCGAACAAAGGGAAGAAGAAAGGGCGGCTGCTCTGCCTGCCATGCTGTCCGCTTCCTGCCTTGGGCATTGGCAACCGTCCGGCACGGTACACGGCTTATCCTCCAACGGCATATCATTAGAGTATGGTGTCCGCACTCCGTCTGCCTGTCCTTTGGAAACTGCCGCAGGCTTGACATAATGGGGATTGGTCAGCAGGACACCATCCACATACCATCCTGTCAGGAAATGCAGTGTGTGTACGGAAGTGCGGTTGTTGGTTCGGGTGGTCAGCATACCGAGCCTGTTGAAGCTGTCGATGAGCTTTCCGATGGTCTTTCGGTTGCAGCCCATGTACTCCGCAAGTTCCACATCGGAAGCTGCCGCCTGTCCCACCTCCAACTCAATCTCAACTCCCTTGATACGGAAGGTGGTCTTTGTCCGCACGGCTGCGGTCATCAGCCTGTACAGGCACTTCTGCCTGTCGATGGCGGCTTTGCCGTCCAAAAGGAAATCCCACTGCCCGGCGGAAAGGATGGTGCAGTAATGTATGGTCTGTTCGTTCTTGCACATAGTCTATGATATTTATAGGTGTTACACCGGTCAGCTATCTGCCCATGCCATACCCGTGTTCCGGCATGTGGTATTCCCTGTCCGCTGCGATATGGTTCAGCACATCCTGCAAACGGTCGAGCTGGTCATGGTCAAGCACACGGATGGCGTTGATGGTTATCTTCTGTGTGGCAATCCTGCGGTGGGCGATGTTGCTCTCGCTCATCGTGCCGTCACCGTCCGCATGGACGGAACGGAGGTAGGCATTGACCGCTTCCGTCTGTTCCTTTGAGGGGTACGGTGCTGCCCACCTGTCCTGAATGTAAGCGACCATTTTGCCGACCGCATCAGCTAAAAGTGGGTCATGCCGTGCGATGGCGGCTGTCAAATCTTCTGTCTTCATAAGGCTTCTTGTTTGTTGTCCGTCCGTAAAGAGCCCGGCTTGCGTTTCTTGCCGCTGCGCAACGCTTCGAGCCGTTTGTTGAAATCCTCCTCGTTGCCCGTGTCCGATGTTCCACCCTGTTCAATCCACTGCATGACTTCATCCTCGAAGAAGTAGAGCCTGTTGCCACGCTTTCGGTACGGTATGCGCTTTTCGGAAGTCATGGCATAGATGGTGGAAGCCGATTTGCCGAGCAGGGCGGCGACTTCTTCAAGGGAAAGCAGGCTACGTTTGCCCGTGTCTTTTCCTGCCGCCTTGCACAGTACCTCGTCCACCTTTCCGACAAGCTGCTCCACCCGTTCTATCAGGGTGGAAACAGCCTGCGGCAGTTGTTCAAATGTGATGTTACCCATATCCAATCTTTTGTTTTGGTTGTCCTGTTCCAGTTATTTTAGCGTTATCTGTTCGGAAGCCTTGCGCTTCAGGTCGTTCACCACATCCGCATAGACCTGTGTTGTCGCCACAGTGCTGTGTGTAAGCATTTTTGATATGGTGTAAAGGTCAGTCCCTGCGGCGAGTTGCAGGGTTGCGTAGGTATGCCGGAAGCAATGAAAGGTTATGTGCTTCGTAATCCCGGCAGACCTAATCCAGTCCTTGAGATACAAAGGGAGCAGGGCTTGTGTCATTCCCTTGAACACCTGTCCCGTGGAACGCTCGCCGCAGAGTGCGAGGGCTTCATCCGACAGCGGCAAGACGGCTTCCGTCCGGGTTTTCTTGGTGACGATGTGCATACACCAACCGCCGTCCGCACCCCTGATGATGTTCTCCCACTGCAGGCGTATGATGTCGCTGATGCGCAGTCCCGTAAGGCAGGAGAAAAGAGCCGCCGACTTTACAACAGGCTTCTCGCATGGCGTGTTGGCAAGCATCTTCACTTCCTCCAGTGTCAGGAACTCACGGCGTGTATTGGCTTCCTTGGCGTGTTTCAGCCGTGTGGCGATATTGTCCTTGATGCGCCTTTCCTCGTATGCCTGCCGCAGTACGCATTTCAGCTTGTTCAGGTTGTTGTTGGCTGTGGACGCCATCATCTTGGTGCGGTTGTGCGTGGTGAGCGACAGCATGTAGGTAAGGAAGCCTTGGCAGTATTCCACCGTCAGGTCGTCAAAGGTGCAGCTGCCGCCGCAATACTTCTCGAAGTGTTTGTAGGCAACGTTCCAGTTCCTGAAATTATCATCGTCCGCCATTTTGGAGCGGAAATACTCCAAGAAGCTCTCCTTGCCCCTGTTGCGATCGAGGAAACCGAACTCCTCGTTGATGATGGCTTCCGTCCGCTTGCATTTGATAAGTTCCGCATTGCGCAGCATGGTCTTGTTGAACTCCGCTTCAAACTTCTCTGTCGGGTTGGCGTAGATGTAAATGCCGAGGTACTCCCTCCGTGTCAGCCTGCCCGTTTTCGGGTGCCGGACGGGTGGGTAGAAGTCCAGATAAAGCGATAACTGCCCGTTCTTGATGGGTCGTTTCCTGACCGTCACTTTCGTACAAATGTTCGTCATATAGCTAATGTATTTAATGATTAAAAATTTCTATTGTTCCCGCTTGGCTTTCGTGCTTGCGCTTTTCCGCTCGGCTTCCTTTCGTGCCGCATCCCAGTCAGCTTTCAGGTAGTACAGGCGGTTGCCGTGTATGCGCTTAGTCCGTACCCCGTGGGTGAGGGCGAACCTGCGCACCTGTGTCTTGCCCAGTCCGAACAGGCGCATGATGTCGAAGCACGAATACCAATGCTCCGAAAGGTTGTTGCCCAACCGTTCCGCTTCCTCCGCCATAGCCCTGTCCACCTCCGCTTTCGGAAAGCACTTGGTGGCGTTGGCTTTGATGCAGGGTATCGAGTAGCGCATACGGAGGTTGTAGAAACGTCCGTAGGTGTAATTGAACTTTTGGCATATCTCCGCCATCGTGTAAAGGTCGCCTGCGACACTCTCCCTGTCCGTGAACGTATCACGCACGGACTGCTTGTAGTTAGCCGCCGGAATGAGCCGCCGTTTCGCCGGGCTGCCCTTTGCTTTTTTCTTTCCCTCCTGTCGTGTGAGGACTGTTTCCTCTGTTTTTTGCATATTTTCTTTCATCTTCCCTTTTTTCTTTTTCCCCTGCTTGGCGAATACTGAAACGCTCCGTTTGCAGTAGGTTTTCTCTTTAATCATCAGGAAGAAATCCTCCTTGGTGATTAGCGTAATGTGGTATGTAATCCTGCAAGCCCGGAGCGTGCCGCTGTATATCAGGTTGTACACGGTACGGCTGCTCACTTGCAGCAGGCTCGCCACCTCCCCAATGGTGAGGAACGGCTTGTCTGGCATGACCCGTCCGAAGTCGGGCTGACCTGTTAATTTGTGTTCATTTTGACGGTCCATCATCGAAGAAATTTATTTGCACACTGTTGAAAGTTGTTGCACGCTGCTGAAAGGAAATCGAACCGTGCGACCCCTCCGGCGAGGTACAACTGTGGTACAAATTTACTCCAATAAGGACTAAACGCCAATAGCCGGTTTCTTCGTTTGTTAAAACATATTAGCTGTAAATCAAGTATTTATAACAATCAATTTTGCAATCGCTTGCCGCCGTTTTGTCCTGTTTTTCTCCATGTGGAATACATATGAAAGCTCTTGCCACTCCCAGAAGGCCCCAGACAAAAGAAATTCGAGTTGTCCGTCAGCTTGTTCTTTCCCTCTTTTCCCGTGATGTCAATAGCCACCGGCACACCCTGACGGTCGGTGTAGTAAATCTTCAGCGGTGTTTCCTCGCTGTGCAGCACGCGCTCCTTGTACATCAGGCACATCGCCGCATCGGAAAGGGTCAGGAAACGGTCGTATTCCTCATTGAGCGTGTAGCAGTTGCCCGGAAACGAACCGACGAACAGTTCCAGTTGGTTGTACGCCCGCTTGCTGATATGGATGCCCATGCGCCCGAATGCGTTTTCCAAGTGGTTCGTACACTTTTGCAGGTCTGCACCGGCAGATACGGCTACCACCATGTTGAAGTGCGTATATACCAGTTGCTTGCTTTCACGGGCAATGACCTCCTGCACACGCTTGATGTCCTCGACCGCCATCTGGTTGTTCGGGTTCGGAATACTCGCGTGGCGGTTCTTCTTTTTGTCGAGCATCGCCAGTTCCCGTTTTTGGTTGGGTAGGAAGATGACTTGGTTATAGACCACCGTCTCGGCGTCCGGTATGTTGTCCACCACCGAAGCCAGATCGACCGGCATTTCCGTGTTGTTCACCTCGATGTTCGTGTACGGACGTATCATCGAGGGCAGTGCGGCACAGTCCACGTCCACAAGGCTGTACACCTTGCAGCGTTTGTCGCCCATCGACACCGTTTCATCGTCCGCCTTGAAGTTCGTCATCGACACGGTGCGGTCTTTGAAGTTCATGGCGAAGTAGCGGTCGACATACTCGCTCGCCTCGGCTTTGTTCAGGAACCTGGCCTGTACGCCGCTGTCATGCAGTTGGTCATGCACCTTGCGGATTTTCACGAGGAAATCGCGCCACTTCTTGTTGTCGAACGAGAACAGGCGGCTCTTTTTCGCCTCCTGCGTGATGGTCAGGTAGCAAAGGCTGTCCGTGTAGGGACGCCCTTTGAAGTAGCGGAAATACGACGCCGACAGGAACTCCTGCCCGTCAGCCGGTTCGCTTGCAAACTGTTTCCTGACGAAGATATCCTGCTTGTGGATGGCGTACCCTTCGCCTAAGGTCTGCGCAAGGGCGGTGAACAGGTGCGTGAAGTCGTAGTAGCTATCTATGTCCGCCGAATATTTCTGTACCGGATTCTCTATCTTAAGTACGGCGGAATATTCGCCGGTCTTGGTGTACAGCACACCCACACCGTCCGTTTCCTCCGCTGAGAAATAGATGTCCTGAAAGATTCGCTTGCGCTTGCCGCCCGTACCGAACGCATAGACCGACAAGGCCATACCCGCGCACAAAGCGACAAAACATAAAATGATGTATAGGGTCATTTCGATATACGTGTAATTAAATAGGGGCAGGTTCGCCTTGCTTCAAGACAAACCCGCCCGCGTTCAACAATCAATAAAGCCATGCACATTGCCGTGATGGTTTTTCTTTCGTCAGATCTTGCGCGAGTGGGCATACACATACACACCCGGAGCGACCTTCTTGCTATGCAGTCCTTTCCGCTGTTTGAGAAGGATGAGCACGATACCGACCGATACGACGGTAGCCAGCACGACAAGCCCGGCAATGAAACCGAGCAGGCAGTAGGCGGCGACAAAGCCGACAATGGCTCCGCACGTCGTCACCGCCGCCCAATATATGTACCGGCCTTGGATGCCCAAAAACTCAAGAGGCCGTTGCAGTCCCTTGAACAGCGGATAGTCCGGATAGCGTTCGTCCTTGCTTTTCATACTTATCCTTGATGTTTAAGCGGCAATACCGAAGAACAGAGGCAACGCCTTGGCCGCCGCAATGAGGAAGATACATGCTCCCACGACCATCATAATCTTCTTCTTGACGTCCTGCTCCTCGTTGTTCATGGCGATATATACCGAGATTGCACCCACGATGGCCACAACGCCGGCAATGGCGTAGCACAATTTCACCATAATAGGCACATACTTGGCAATCTCATCGGCGACAGTGGATAATGCGCTCGTACCGGCGGAATAGTCGCCTGCGGAGTTCTGCGCTTTCGCCACCATGCCGGACAGCAGCATGAAGGAGAACATCATTACTTTGGTAGGGATTCCGTTGACGAATCCGAATGCCTTGCGGCACAGCTGTTTGGTTTTCTGAAACATACGTTTACTTTTTTAGTGAATATTTTATTTGTCTGCGACCTGATACAAGTAAGGTTATATGCGGTAGCCGAAGAAAGCCGGGAAAACATAGAATGCCCCGATCAGGAACAGGCACGCGCCGACAAGCGTCATTATCGACTTGGTGATGCCGTCCTCGCCCGTGTTCATCTTGATGTATATCTGACAAACGGACACGATGACGTAAACCCCGGCTATGGTGCAACAGATATACTGGACATAGAGCATCATCGTCACCACGAAGTCGTGCATCGTGGCCAACGCGTCCGCTCCCCAGCTATAGTTCACGCTGCCGCTTTTGGCAAAAGCCGTGTAGGGGAACGGGAGGCACAGCGCACATAGAATCTTTTTAGCTTTCGACATCTCACAACCGGTCTTGAATTGGGTTCCACTTTATTTCCGGTCGGTTGTCTAACCGTCCCTTGGAAATCATAGCCTTGTACATCTCCTCCGACGTGCGTGCGTCCGACAGGTAAGGCGTGGTCTCTTCCATCTGTTCCTCCGCCTCGGCCTTCAGCCGTTCCAGTTTCTCCTGCGCCGTTCCCGGTTTGTCCTTGATGTCCTCCTCAGGGGATGTTTCGGAAGAGGTAGCCGTACTTTCCGTCTCGTAGTTCTCGCTACCGATACTGAAGCCGCTCTCGCTTTCCGTGACAGCCACACTCTCTTCCTCTTCCGGTGCGCCGAGGTCGAAAACTTCCTCGTCCGGTTTGTCCGTCCCCTTTTTCCCGTAGAGGTCATGCGCTATGATGACGGCGTAGTAAATGATGTAGGCAACCGTCAGGACAATGGCAAAAATGAAATATGAGTTCATGTATTTAGTATGAATATTAAAAATTCGTATTAGTATGATTTTGCAAAGAAACGCACGAAATATAAAACCATAAAATAATTGAGCATTAAACATCTGTTTCGTTAATGAGATTTGTGTAAGTTTCAAAAATCGAACTATTAAATCGTACTATATTGCAGTCTCTATGGTGGGAAATGGAGAAATCGGGGCATAAAAAAAGCTCTCGTGGTGGAGAGCTTTAGGTGGCAAAAGAGAACATTGAATATCAGCGTTTCTTTCCGCGCAGGTAGTCGTTCAGGTCTTTGTATTCCGCATAGTGGCAAGATTCATCGCTGACACGTCCGCCATACATCCCGGCAATGGTCTCTGTGGTTCTCTGCCCGGCAAGGTCATTGTCGAGATAACAGTGAATGTCCGAATACTCCTGTAAACGTGCTAGCGTCTTTTTCAAATTGTTTACCGAGTTCATCACGAGGTAGTCGCATGGTATGGCAAGACAGACCGTCCGGTCGCCTGCCAGTTTCAGTGTCATATAAGAAAGAAAATCCATGAATCCCTCGAAGACACAGACGTTTTCCTGTGTCTCTTCTGTCAGATGTCTTATCAATGAGATGTCCTTGTTATTCAGGCATCCCTTGTAATAGGCGTTTCGCACCTCGTAACCGCCTGATATATTGCCGAATGCGAGAGCGAAGTAATGACGGCCTCGCAGTTCGTAATGCACCTCCTTGCAATACATACGGCTGATGTCCGCGTCGATAAGCCGGGATTGGAGGTAAGAGAACAGGGCGTGATGACGGAGTGGAATCACGATCACGTCTTTCATTTCAGCCTCCACCGGTCGGGGTGGAGCGGTCAGCATACGGGTTCTCGGTAGTGATGCGCCATTCACAAGCCTCTCTATATACGCCAGGGCCTCGCTCACGCAGTCCGTCCGGCAAATGTATTTTGCCAGTTCCACCAGGTCGCCACCGGTCGCCTCGCCGAAATCGTACCATTCATTGATGCGGTCATTCACTTTGAACGACGGGGTACGCTCGTTCCGTAACGGTGAGAGATACCAGTATTGTCCCGATTTTATGTGCTGCGTATGGTGACCGAGACGTGCCAGAAAATCCACGATACGCACTTGTTTTGCTTCTGCTATGGTCATGTCTTTTTTCTTTCACTTGGTTTCACGAAAATGGTTTAGTTTAGTTTTTTCCTATATATATAAATACTAAAGTAAACTAAATCATACAGGCCCGCGCCCGGCATCATTCTTCATCAAAAAGCATGGCCTCGGTAGGCGTCATGTCATAATAGAACAGCTTGTCCCGTTTGATGATGAGCTTGAGGTTGTCTATCAGGTATTGCATCAGTTTTATCATGACGCTCCGACCACGTTTGAACCCGATTGCCTCATAGGAGACCATCAGGCTTTGCAACAGGTTGTCGAATCCCCGGATAGGCTTTTCCCCGAAAGCGGCGGAGAGGGCTTCCCGGTGCTGTTCGATGCTCAGCTCCGTGAACCCCGTCCGAGCCTTGGGCTTCGGGGGCTCTCCGAACGAGTGTCCTTCCGCAATGACGGGCAGCCCAGTCTCGTTGATGGTGAACGCAAACGGCTTGAACTCCTTTTCCCGGATATGGAGCGCATGGACTTCGCTGATACCGGGATTCTCGTTGCTCTTGCTGATGACAAGCACGGTTTCCGCCTTGTTGCTCATTTCCGTACCAATGTGTCCCCGCACATTATTATCCCCTTTGTTCAAATGGAGTACACAATGGATATGCAGGTCGTACCTTGAAGACCATTCCATCATCCGGTTGATGACTTCCACCGATTCACCGGTGCTGTTGATGTCAAGCATCAGGTCGCGGATGCCGTCAATGATGACCAGCCCATAGCCTTTGTTCTGACGCAGCGCATAGTCGATGACCTCGACACGCACCGACGGCGAATATTCACGCAGGCAGAAGAAGTCGAGATTCTCCGGGTCGGTTGTCGTGGGCAGCCCGGCCAGCCGCAATATGCGCTCCAATACCGAGCGGCAATGGAAACGGCTCTGTTCCGTATCGACGTACAGAATCCGCTGTTTGCCTTCGGGCAGATGCGCACGGTAGTTCAACACTTGTTTCCCGGCCAATGAAGCGGCGACAAGCGCAGAGACATTAAACGTCTTCTTCGACTTTGCCTTTCCTGTCGATGCACTGAAATTGCCGAGCGTGGCAATCGTCGAGTTGTCTATCCAGATGATTTGCGGCGGGGTCTCATAAATGTCCGTTGCCTTGATTTGCGAGGCCAGAAGGATCTCCGACAGGCGGTGTTCATCCATTCCCATATCGGCTGAGCGGTCAGTCTTTCTTTCGTTTTCCATTGCGTCTCTTATTAAGGAACGGTTCTGTGGCGGCGGCTTCCGTCGCCATGCGCACGGCCTCGTTCACTGTAGGTTCATAATTCTGCAACAGCCATTCGTCCAATTCCTCCTTGGCGAAATAGACCATTTTACCGCGCGGTTTGTAGTGCGGTATCTCCTTGCTCGATGTGAGCTTGTACAGCATACTTTCAGAAACCCCGATATACATACAGGCTTCCTGAAACGTGAACACTCTCTTGGTCGTGAAGATGGTATTTTCCAGCAACGTGATACGCTCCAAGAGACTTTCGACCGGTTCCAATTTCTTTAGTACCGATTCGATGGCGGCGAGCCGTCCGCTCATCCGCTCCATGAATGTCATTCTATTCGGCATAATAACATGGTTTGATTTTTGACAATGGAGATGCAACCTCCGTTATGCAGCGCGCTAACGGAGGTCAAAGGTATGTCCGGTAAACGAAGATGCCGTGATTTGGGGAATGATACTATGCGCGTATCATTGCAACTCTCATGCTTTTACCTTTCACATACTTCGCTTCTTGTCACTTCCTGTCATTCTTTCAGCCGGTCAATGGTCTTTCGGATGCCGTATGCGACCGATGTCATGTTGTTCTTGATGGATGACAGCGCGGAAGACAGGGTCGATACCGAAACGGAACGTGTCCCGTCCTTGGACTGCAGGAATGCACCCTTGCCGAGAACATTCTGCCACCGGGACTGGATAAGCGAGTTTTCAAGAAGCGCGTCGAACAGGATTACCACACGGCGGATATTGTTCACTCGGATGGAAAAGCCTTTCTTACAGGCGAAAAGAGCCTCCATGTCTTCAATGCGTACAGAAACACAGAACAGATGATAAGTATTGGCACAAGCCACAATACTTTCCATCTGTTCCGGGGTAAAATCACAGCCAAAAGAAAGGGAGAGATCTGCCGGTCGGTCAATGTGGGGCGGACCGAGCGGAGGCAACGATTCCGAGGTATCATACATCCGTTTCAGCTTCATGCACTCGTCAAACGTGAAATTCGGCGTAGCAAAGCAAATCTGGACGAAACGGGCGTACTCGGTCAGCAGCCCCTTGACGATGTGGATGTTCATTTCGTGGCAGTTCCGGCAGGCCGCATGGTCGCAGTCTATGTACCGGTGTCCGTTTACGAAATCGTCCACATAACGGTGGTACTGTTTACCACCCGACACAACATCGTGGAGATAAACTGTTTTTGCTTCGGTTAGCAGGGCGAAAAGTTCATTCGCCACATCCTTCTCCGCAGCGAAGTGCTGCAGGTGTTGGCTCCCTCCAAAAAGAGAGAAGGCCGTCTTCAGGTCTTTTCATGTCGATTTACCTTTTTGAGTTTATAATATGTGATGAAAGCATTAACTTCGGTTGCGTTCACAACCGGAGCAATGCCATAAATTGATGTTTGTAAATTAGACATGAACCACATAGTGCCGTCAATTAGTGAAACAAACCGTTTACAAGATTCACTGCCTCGTCCTTCTTCTTGTTGATAATCTTGGCATACACCTGTGTCATTTTTACGTCGGCATGACCGAGCAACTTCGAGACGGTATATAAATCCGCGCCGAGCGTCAGCATCATGGTGGCGAATGTATGCCGGCTGGTGTGATAGGAGAACCGCTTGGAGATTCCGGCTGCTTTCGCCCAAGGTTTGAGCTGCATCCTGATTGTATTGGCGGACGGCAGGTCGAACACATTATCTTCCGATGATTTTCCCCCACGTTCCGGCATCCACTTCAACGCTTCAGGAGAGAGGGGCAGGTAAATAGGCTCTTTGGTCTTTTTCATGGACACGGCCAAACGGTACTGTCCCCGGTCAACGAACACGTCTTTCCATTTCAACTTGATTATATCGCTGATGCGCAATCCGCAGAAGCAGGAGAACAGATACGCGCATTTTACTATCTCGTATTCCTCGTGGGGCATAGGAGTGTCAATCAACGCCTGTACCTCTTCGATGGTCATGTACGACCGCATACTCTCCGGCTTACGGATTTTCTCCGACTTCTCAAGCTCGTTGAAAGGGTTGGCCTTCATCTTTTTCTTCCTGACGGCAGAGTTCAACGCACCGTTCAACGCACGGTAATAATTGTGAAGCGTGTAGTTTGATATGTCCTTGCCTTTCGGATGATATTCCGTCAACAGATAAGTGATGTAGCCCCGGCAGAAGTCCCCGTCAATCTGATCCAGTGTGACCATTTCTCCGGCATAGTCTTTCAGTATGCGCATGGCAATCTTGATTTGGTTGCCGTCTTTCTTGCCCGCACTCTCTTGGGCTTCCATGTAAACCTTCATCCAGTCCAACAGATAAGTCTTGTCCTTACGGAATACGATTCCTGCCTCATTGCTGGTCAGTTCGATAATACGTTTCGACTTGATGGCATTGGCGGCATCCATTGTCGCCTGATTCTGCCTACGGGCATTATTATCCGTCTCCGGGATAATATACATCTTGAGGTATTCATACGTCCGCTTTCCATCGCGGTATATATCCAGATATAGACTCTTGCTGCCATCGCTCAACGGCTTCATCCGAAGACGAATCGGCTCTTTGACTTTTGTATGATTCTTAACTCGTGCCATAGGGATTCCTTTCTCATTTTTCCTATTGCAAATATACGGATAAGTATCGAGATTAAGAAACAAATAAGAAACAAAATTGCACCAAATAAGAGCCAATTCACTGAAAGTACTGAAAACAACTGAAAATAAAAATAGGCTTATAAAACACTGATTTATAGCTTATTTATTATCACTTTATTGGGTGTTGTTTGCGTTTTGTATATATACTGCGTAAATCTGGTAAATTCTGACTGACACAAGGAACGACGAAGCTGCCTGTATTATCGTATGATCTTCTTAAATCATACCTTTCAGGTGTGGAACAATTGTTTATTGTGTTAAGGCAGTTACCAGGGCCTCAGTTTGATAAACTCTGTATCCACACTTTTTTTATTATGGGAAAACAAGTAAAAAACACACTGCACATAGGCAGACTGATTGAAAGCAAAATCAAGCTCAGAGGCATGACGTATGCCGAATTTGCACGCAGGCTGAACTGCAATCGGACAACAGTCTACAACATTGTGCGCAGCAGCAGTATCGACACTGAAAGATTAAGGAAAATCTCACAAATTTTGGAGTATGATTTTCTTCGGGAAATACAGCATCCCGAAGAAGAGGAATGCGTGGAATTCGACATTCCCGAAGAGATGATAAAACAGCTTCGGGAAAAGGATATCCAACGAATCACGATACGCATATCCTCCAATCCGACAGCCAAGGCAAGCGACAAACCGACGGCATAAAGGCTGTTTCCACACACGGCAGACGTGCTCAATCCTCCGCATTTTTCAACGCGGCACAGATGGTTTTGGCTTTGGCCGGTCCGACCACGGAAGCGACATCTTCTTCGCTGGCTTCGCGCAGGCGCTTCAGGCTCTTGAAATGGGTCAGCAAAGCCGTGCGGGTCTTCTCCCCTACCCCCTTGATGGAATCGAGAGCGGAAACCGTCTGCCCCTTGCTCCGCCGGTTGCGGTGGTGAGTGATGCCAAAGCGGTGGGCCTCGTCGCGCAACTGCTGGATAACCCGAAGCGACTCGGAGTTTTTGTCAATGTAAAGCGGCACGCTGTCGCCGGGGAAATAGATTTCCTCCAACCGCTTGGCAATGCCGACAAGCGCCACCTTTCCACGGATGCCCAATCGATCGAAGGCTTCGACAGCCGAACTCAACTGGCCTTTACCGCCATCGACCACCACCAGCTGCGGCAGCGGCTGGCCCTCTTCTATCAGCCGGCTGTAGCGCCGCGTTATGACCTCTATCATGGAAGCAAAATCGTTCGGGCCTTCTACGGTCTTGATATTGAAATGGCGGTAATCGCGCTTCGACGGCTTGCCGTTTTTAAACACCACGCACGATGCCACCGGGTTCGTACCCTGAATGTTCGAGTTATCAAAACACTCGATATGCCGCGGCAGTTCCGACAGCCGGAAATCCTTCTGCATGCGCGTGAGCAACCGTGTGACACGCTGCTCGGGGTTCAGTTTCTCGGCGTTTTTCAACTTGTCGAGTTTGAACTGGCGGGCATTCTGGAGGGAAATGTCGAGCAGTTTTTTATTGTCGCCGCGCTGCGGAACGACAAACGTGTATTTGTCCGTTTCAAAGTCCGGAACAAACGGAACTATCACCTCTTTCGTATCATTGTGGAACTGCGCTTTTGCCTCGGCAATGGCATAAGAAAGCAACTGCTCCGGCGTTTCGTCGAGTCGTTTCCGAAAGTCGAAAGTGACACACTGCACCACCGAACCGTTGCGGACGTGCATATAATTGATATAGGCACAATCGTCGTCGGGCTCGTAGGAAAACACGTCGACGTTCGTAATGCGGCTGCTCACCAGCACCGACTTTGCCTTGTATTTCTCCACCAATAGATATTTTGTCTTCAATTCGTTTGCTTCCTCAAAACGCATTTCGCCAGCCAGACGCGTCATTTCGTTCATCAGAAAATCGGAAATCTGCTGCGTGTCTCCACTGAGAATCTGTTTGATTTGCGAGATATAGACGCCATATTCCTCCGGCGAAATCAGTCCCTCGCAACAACCTTTGCAATTATGAATATGATATTCGAGGCACACCTTCACCCTACCCTTCTCCACCGACTCGGCCGTCAACGGGAAGCGGCAGGTGCGCACGGGATAGATTTCCTTGATGAGCGAAAGCATGGTCCGCGCCACCGTCACATTGGCATACGGTCCATAGTATTTGCCGCCTTTCGCCGTCACGTTCCGCGTCAGGAACACACGCGGATAAAGCTCGTTCGTCACACAAATCCAGGGATAGGACTTGTCGTCCTTCAAAAGGATATTGTAGCGCGGCTGATACTCCTTGATAAGGCTGTTTTCAAGATGCAGCGCATCCTCTTCGCTGTCCACGACAATATAGCGCATGTCGCAGATATTTTTCACCAGCACGTTGGTCTTTACCGAGTCGTGAACGCGGTTGAAATACGACGACACACGCCGCTTGAGCCGCTTCGCCTTCCCCACATAAATCACCGTTCCGTTCTTGTCGTAGTAAAGGTAGCACCCCGGGGAATCGGGAAGCATGCTGATTTTTTCTTTTAAAGCCTCCTTTTCGCTCATTGCAAAACCATCATTGATTAGACAAAAACAGGGACATACTTCCGCATGTCCCTGCAAAGCATTCTATATATTTTCAATTGCGAATCCGCGCCTGATTTTAATATACAATCAGAGAATCCACATCCACTTCAGCCGGGAAAGCGGCACGTCCGTTCAGGAATTCGAGTTCTACGATGAAGCTGATATAGATTTTCTTCGGGTTCATGCTCTTCACCAGTTCGTAGGCGGCGGCCATTGTTCCGCCGGTTGCCAGCAGGTCGTCATGAAGCACCACCACATCATCTTCCGTAATGGCGTCGCGGTGAATCTCGATAGTGTCCGTTCCATACTCTTTCGAATACGACTTCTGCAACGTGTCGGCAGGCAATTTGCCCGGCTTGCGTACAGGCACAAAACCGGCGTTCAGTTCATAAGCAAGTATAGAACCGCCTATAAAGCCACGCGACTCGATGCCTACTACCTTCGTCACGCCAAGGTTTTCATAACGGGCGCGCAAAGCTTCGCTGATGGCACGCATTGCTTCCGGATTCTTGAAAGCCGTTGTCAGGTCCTTGAACACGATACCCTTCTGCGGGAAATCCACGATATCGCGAATCACGTTTTTCACTTCTTCAATTTTCATACTTTTCTATTTATCTTGTTTATATTTCGATGTTTAAAAATGTTCCACGTGGAACATCGCTCCTTCCATTATCTACCCAACAGCAGCAGAAGGATATTAATATCACTCGGCGAGATACCCGGTATTCGCGAAGCCTGCGCCACTGTCTCCGGATCAATCTTTGTCAGCTTTTGGCGAGCTTCTGTCGAGATGGCGTGCACCTCCATATAATTAATCTTTCCACGGAGCTTGACATTCTCAAGCCGGGTTATTTTTTCTGCAATCAGCCGTTCGCGGTCGATATAGCCCTGATATTTTATCAGAATTTCGGCAGCTTCCACAATTTCCTCGCGGCGTGCTTCCTCTATCTTTTCCACTTCCGCCTTCAACTGCGGAATCTGTTCGGCAAGCATCGCAATGTTCAGCTGCGGACGGAGAATCAGGTCATACAACCGTTGCGACTGCTTCAGCGGCGACAGCCCCAACGACTCCAGATAGCCATTGATTTTGGCAGCCTTCACGGAAAATGCGCGTGTAAATTCCACCAGTGCGTCGCGCTGTTCACGCTTTCTCACCATAAGGTCGTAGCGTTCCTGCGAAGCCAATCCGAGTTCATAGCCACGGGGAGTAAGACGCATGTCGGCATCATCCTGACGGAGCAAAATACGGTATTCGGCACGCGAAGTGAACATACGGTACGGTTCGTCGACACCCTTCGTCACAAGGTCGTCAATCAGTACACCGATATAGGCTTCGTCACGACCAAGCACAAACGGTTCCTTTCCTGCCACATGCTGATGGGCGTTGATACCGGCAATAAGCCCCTGCCCTGCCGCTTCCTCGTACCCGGTCGTTCCGTTTACCTGTCCGGCAAAGAAAAGTCCTTCGACGAGCTTCGTTTCAAGCGTATGACGAAGCTGTGTCGGGTCGAAGAAGTCATATTCGATGGCATAGCCCGGACGATAGATTTGCGCCTCGGAGAGCGCGGGAATTTTGGAAAGCGCATCAATCTGCACATTCAAAGGAAGAGACGACGAGAAGCCGTTCAAATAGTATTCCTGGGTGGTTTCGCCTTCGGGCTCCAGAAATAGTTGGTGCATATCCTTGTCAGCGAAAGTTACGATTTTCGTTTCAATACTCGGGCAATAGCGCGGACCTATGCTCTGAATCTGTCCGTTGTAGAGCGGAGAATCGGGCAAGCCTTCGCGCAACACTTCGTGCACTTCCGGGCTGGTATACACAATCCAGCACGGGCGTTGCTTGAGCGTACGCGACACCGTAGGCAGATAGGAAAACTTATGGAAATCGTTCTCCCCATCCTGGCGGGTAGCGAGTTCAAACTTGATGGTACGGCCGTCAATACGCACCGGCGTACCGGTTTTCATACGGTCGGTAGCAAAGCCGAGTTCTTTCAGTTGTTCTGTAATACCATGGGAAGCCGGTTCGGAAATACGTCCTCCGGCAAGCTGTACGCGTCCGATATGCATCAGCCCGTTCAGAAAAGTACCGGCAGTAAGCACCACGGCCTTAGCCTTGAATGTCACGCCAAGCGCAGTCTTTACGCCTGCCACCTTGCCGTCCTCAATCACCAATTCCGTTGCAGAATCCTGCCACATATACAGGCGGTCGGTATTTTCGATAGTCGTTCTCCAGTTTTCAATAAACTTGATGCGGTCGCTCTGCGCACGCGGGCTCCACATGGCCGGACCTTTCGAACGGTTCAGCATGCGGAACTGAATGGCCGACTTGTCGGTAACAATGCCCATCTGTCCGCCAAGCGCATCTATCTCTCTGACTATCTGACCTTTAGCAATTCCACCAACAGCCGGATTACAACTCATCTGCGCTATCTTGTTCATATCCATTGTGATAAGCAATGTTTCCGAACCCAAGTTAGCGGACGCACACGCAGCTTCACAACCGGCGTGACCTGCGCCAATTACAATTACATCGTATTCAAATTTCATCGTTCTGAATTTTGAAGTTGAGACAATAAGGCAAGGGATTCGTTTTCGTGGCGCTCCATGATTTCGCGCTCGCCTTCACCCTTGTCGTTCACGCCGCAAAGATGCAGGATGCCGTGAATCACGACACGATACAACTCCGATTCGTAGGCAACGCCCAGCATTTCGGCGTTGCTCGCCACCGTGTCGAGCGAAATGAACATATCGCCCGAGATACGTCGCGGACGGCTGTAGTCGAAAGTTATTATATCCGTAAAATAATCGTGATTCAGATACTGACGGTTCACTTCAAGAATCTTCTCGTCGTTGCAAAATATATAGGTGATGTCGCCCAGAGATTTTCCAAAACCACCGGCGACCGCCTCAATCCAACGACGCATCAACTGCTCGTCGAGGCAAGGTAACTCAACCCCTTCGGATAAAAAAGTCAATTCTGCCATTATCAATAAGAAACGACTACAAAGTTAACACTTTTACTTGAAAAAAGAAAACAGAAAAAGGCGTCCTTTTCAGAACGCCCCGCATATTTTGAGCCTCTCCCCCACTCTATCCGAAGAAGAAGTAGGCAACGGCTATTCCGGTAATCGAACCCACCACATCGGCAAGGAGAGCAAACGGAACGGCATAGCGCGTATTGCGTACGCCCACACTGCCGAAATAAACGGCAAGGATATAGAAAGTGGTGTCGGTACTGCCCTGGATACAGCCGGCCACACGCGCCACAAACGAGTCAACCCCGAAAGTGTTGATGACATCCACCATCATGCCGCGGCTGCCGGTTCCGCTCAGCGGCTTCATCAAAGCCGTTGGCAAGGCTTCCACCCAGTCGGCATTGAAGCCGAGCCAGTGAACAAACGAAGTGACAGCACCCGTAATCACATCCATAGCCCCGGAAGCGCGGAACATGCCGATAGCCACCAATATGGCCACCAGATAAGGGATAATCATCACAGCGGTCTTAAAACCGTCCTTAGCGCCTTCTATGAAGCTATCGTAAAGGTTGATTTTCTTCCTGCATCCGGCAATGATAAAGCCGATAATCACGCTGAAGAGAATCAGGTTGGCGATAAAAGAACTCTGGCGCTGCATTTCCTCGGCCGACAAAGTGGAAAAATACCACACAATGCCTGCCACAAAAAGCGTGATACCGCCCAGCCATGACAGAATCACCTTGTCGAACATATTGATGCGCTGCTTGATGCAGAGGGCAACGATGCCCACCAGCGTAGCGATAAACGTGGCTATCAGAATCGGAACAAAGACGTCGGTCGGATTGGCCGCACCGCAACTGGCACGGTAGGTCATGATGCCAATCGGAATCAGCACAAGCCCCGAAGCATTCAGAATCAGGAACATCAGCATCGCATCGGTTGCGGTGTCCTTTTTCGGATTGAGTTCCTGCATGTGCTGCATTGCCTTCAATCCCAGCGGCGTGGCTGCGTTGTCAAGACCAAGCATATTGGCCGACACATTCATAAAAATGGCACCCATTGCCGGATGATTACGGGGTATGCCGGGGAAAAGCCGGGAAAACAACGGGCTCACCAGACGACCGAAAAACGGAATCACTCCCCCATTCTCACCAATCTTCATTATCCCCATCCAAAGCGACAGCACTCCGGTCAATCCCAATGAAAGTTCGAATGCCGTTTTTGCCGAGTCGAACGAGGATGTCATTATGGTCGTCCAAATGTCGATGTTTCCGTTGAACACCGTTTCACAGACAGCGAAAACAAAAGCCAACAGAAAAAAAGCAATCCAAATATAGTTTAATACCATTCTTACGATTTTTATAAAAAAGTGGCTGTTTTATAAACAAACACTATAAAAAACAATCAATGGCTACAAAATTAGCAAAAATCCGCCGTTAGCAGGTGATTTTTAAGCATTTATTACATTTCAAATTTTTCTGTCAATTTTAGCAGTTCGCGCAAAACAACCATAAACACCAATAAATCAGATAATTAGTAGAAATATAACGCGCTGAGAATTTAAAATCCCACACAAACCCGAAAAACTGTCAAGAATTTGCGAAAGAAAAGACAAAAAATTTTTATACCTTAGTGCAACTTTTTGCGACGTCATTACGTCAAAACGTAAAACAACCAAAAACACAAAACGATGAAAATTTTTACACTCCTTTCGGCCGCGACACTTTCACTCTGTTCCTGCTCAATCAATCCGGCGGCAACTATTTCCACAGGAAAAGACAGTAACGGGAACACCACTGCCGTTGAAGCGTCCAGCGAGACATCTATAAGGAAAGAGCAAACCGAGAAATTCGACAAGTTACAAATCGACGGACTATTTGAATGTGTCTACACCCAGAACAACGAAAACAAATATACCGTCACTATCACCGGTCCCAAAAACATTGTCGATCTCTACGACTTGACGGTCAGAAACGGCCAGCTTCACATCGACCTAAAAAAAGGCTATCGAATCAAGAAATATAAGACGAACGACGTGCTGATTGAAATTTCGTCACCCGACCTGACAAAGCTTTCAAACGACGGCGTCGGAAAAGTGACCGTTGAAAATCTTGCAACCAACAATTTCGAAATGGATGCGACCGGTGTCGGCTCGACGGAGATTCACAACCTGAAAGCCCAGACCATTGACCTGAACAACTCCGGTGTCGGAAACGTGGACATCCGTCTGGAAGCCGCCAACGTGGTGCTCGAAAACTCCGGTGTCGGAAAAATATCCGCTTCGGGCAAAGCCAAAACAGCCGACATGGAAAACAATGGTGTTGGCAGCATTGAGGCAGGCAGCCTTATCTGCGAAACACTGGAAGCAGAAAACAGCGGTGTTGGCAGCATCGAAGCGCACGCCACCCAATATGCTGAATACAAAAATTCAGGCGTGGGAAGCGTCAACATTCAAGGCAACGGGAAAGTTGTAAAAAAATAATTTGCTCCCTACCGAACCAAAAAGATTCAACAGTTGTTAAAGAATAAAACAAACAATAACTTTTTAATTTATAATTATATGGATAAATACATTTGCACAGTGTGCCAGTGGGTTTACGACCCAGAAGTAGGAGATCCGGAAGGCGGAATCGCACCGGGAACAGCGTTTGAAGATATTCCTGACGATTGGGTATGCCCGTTGTGCGGTGTCGGCAAAGACGAATTTGAAAAAGTAGAGGACTAATCAACAATTTAGTTACAAAATAATCGATTGGAGGGATAACAGCCATTTGCGCCCTACTCTCCAATCGATTTATTTTTTTGAAACAGGAATAAACACAGATTAATTTCCTACCTCTTTTTATTATATATGAAAACCTCCAAAGAATGGATTGCGGCACTGAAGCCGTACGAAAATGAAGAAAAGAAAAAGGTACTTTCCCAGTTTTTCAAAACGGGAAAAGGAGAATACGGCGAAGGCGACGTAATGGTCGGCATCTGCGTGCCCGACAATCGGCGCGTAGCCCGCACCGCCGCCATGTCCGACTTCACGGTCATCGAAAAAATGCTGACACATGAAGTTCACGAATACCGGCTGTCGGCGCTGCTTGCGCTCGTGGAACGCTATAAAAAAGCCGCCGCAACCGACAAGGAGGAAATTGTCCGCTTCTATTTGAGCCATACCGCGTGCATCAACAACTGGGATTTGGTCGACTTGAGCGCACCCTACATTCTTGGAACGGAAATGCTGCGAACATCCGACATTACCCCCGCCCTTCGGCTTGCCGAAAGCACCGACATGTGGCAACAGCGCATTGCCATCGTTTCGATGCTGACCTTCATACGCGCCGGCCGCTTCGACACTCCCCTACAGATTGTCACACAACTGCTTCACACTCCCCATGACCTGCTCCGGAAAGCCAACGGCTGGGCACTCCGCGAACTCGGGAAACAGAACGAAGCACTGCTCTGTCAGTTTCTCGAACAACATGCTGCCACCATGCCGCGCACCACACTGCGCTATGCCATCGAACGCCTTGACCCTGCCAGGAAACGTCACTACATGACACTCAAAAACTGACACCCTGCGGCAAACAAACCTCTTCAAAAAATCGACTGAACCACCTAATCTTTGTTAATCAACCTTTTATCATCATTAAATTTAAAGAAATTTTTCGGTTATCAGAACATAATTCAAAAAAAATATATACATTTGCAGTGCAAAAAGAGAGGGGTCATCCCTACTGACAGAAAGTGACAAAAATGTCAGTCAGGCAATTTGGCACTTTTTTTGCACTGATAAGGTAAAAGGATATTTTTTAACAAACCCAATAATTTATACAGAAATGATTAAAGTAGGTATTAATGGTTTTGGCCGTATCGGACGTTTCGTTTTCCGTGCTGCTCAAACAAGAAATGACATTCAAATCGTAGGTATCAATGACCTTTGCCCGGTTGACTATTTGGCATACATGCTGAAATATGATACAATGCACGGCAAATTCGACGGTACTATCGAAGCTGACGTTGAAAACAGCAAACTTATCGTTAACGGTAAAGAAATCCGCGTAACTGCAGAACGTAACCCGGCTGACTTGAAATGGAACGAAGTTGGTGCTGAATACGTTGTTGAATCAACTGGTCTTTTCTTGACTAAAGAAAAAGCTCAGGCTCACATCCAGGCTGGTGCTAAATATGTAGTTATGTCAGCTCCTTCTAAGGACGACACTCCAATGTTCGTTTGCGGTGTAAACGAAAACACTTATGTTAAGGGTACTCAATTCGTTTCTAACGCTTCTTGTACTACTAACTGCTTGGCTCCTATCGCTAAGGTTTTGAACGACAAATGGGGTATCAAGGACGGTTTGATGACTACAGTTCACTCTACTACTGCTACTCAGAAGACAGTTGATGGTCCTTCTATGAAAGACTGGCGTGGTGGTCGTGCTGCTTCTGGCAACATTATCCCTTCTTCAACTGGTGCTGCTAAGGCTGTAGGTAAAGTAATTCCTGAATTGAACGGCAAATTGACTGGTATGTCAATGCGTGTTCCGACTTTGGATGTTTCTGTAGTTGACTTGACAGTTAACTTGGCTAAACCGGCTACTTATGCTGAAATCTGCGCTGCTATGAAGGAAGCTTCTGAAGGCGAATTGAAGGGTGTTCTTGATTACACTGAAGATGCAGTTGTTTCTTCTGACTTCTTGGGTAACACTCACACTTCTATCTTCGATGCTAAGGCTGGTATCGCTTTGACTGATACTTTCGTTAAGGTTGTATCTTGGTACGACAACGAAATCGGTTACTCTAACAAGGTTCTTGACCTTATCGCTCACATGGCTAAAGTTAACGGCTAATCGATTGATAAAATCAAAACCAAAATATGAGCGGGACGCTTCGGCGCCCCGCTTTTTTTATTGCAATAATTAGGGATTCTTTTCTTTTGCAAAGAATTAAATTATTTGATACATTTGCCGTGTATATACAACAATCGGACATATAATAAGATAAATTGTTGCGCCATACGACATTATTACCAAACATCAGTCCAATAAAGATTAGATGCGTTTATAGGGACATATCAAAACTACATAATTTAGACATTCTTCGATTTAACAGTTGCTCCCGACACAAAACAGGGATTTAGACATGAAACAATTTATTTTATTCGCAGCAGCTTTAACAGCGATGACTGCTTCGGCGCAAGGTGAAACATTAACTTTAGTAAATGAAATCAACTTTAGCAACTATAGAGCAATCGATTTCTGCAAAGATGGCAATGAATGTTTTTACCTAACAAATTCTGACGACTCTAATAAAAACATCTACACCATTTATGACAAGAACTTCAGCGAAATAACTACTGTACAAGATGATGCAATTTCCAACATGCAAATTAATTATGAGGGGGAATCGACAAAATTCACACAAACTCTATTCAATAGTGATGATGAATATGAATACATTGCAGCAAAACAGGAACATTTAAATGGATACTCAGTCATCACACGTGGTTTCAAAATCATGCAAACTAACGGAAATTGCATAGCAGATATCAATATACCAGAAACCTATAACAGTGTTTATTTTTACCTTTGGGTAATTGGAGACCAAAGATATTTGGATTTAAGAATTTCAGGTTCAGAATCAAATGAACAACATTACATTTACAAAATTGACAGCAACGCCTCTAACAAGGCCCTGACTCTGTTTAAAAGCACCAAGGCCTATCCTAACCCGGTTGAACAAGGCGAGCCATTCACCATTAGTAGTCTGAAAAACGCTTTAGGCGCAAATATCTTTGTCAACAATATGAATGGTACAACCGTACTGTCATCTGTCTGCAATGAAAATGACAAAGCCGTCATCAATACCGAAAAACTGACTTCAGGAAACTACCTGTATTCCATCATAAACAATGGCAACACTATTGCCTCAGGCAAATTGATTATCAAATAACAGTAACTGCCGCTCATACTGCATGACTCATAAATTTAGAGATCCAGGGGGGCGTTATTCATCATAATGTCCCCCTTGCTATATTATTACAAACCGCACTCCACGTCAACGGATTTAGCAAATTATCACTAAATAGGATAAAATCATTTCAGTAAGAAATAATTAATCCGTATATTTGCAAAAAAGGTAACTAAAGGACAAAAGATTGTTTCAACTCTATTGACAAAAAATGAAAATTCCAGACATACTGAAACGCAAAAAGACACTGTCTTTCGAAATTTTTCCGCCAAAACGCGAGGAGGAAAAATTCACGCTGATTGAAAAAACAATCTATGAGTTGGACGAATTCAAGCCCGACTTTATCAGTGTTACCTATGGTGCACTGGGCAACACGCTGAGCAACACGGTGGCAGTGGCAAAGCATATCAAGGAGCACACCTACTCCGAACCGCTCGCCCATCTCACCTGCGTTTCGTCGAACGAGGAAAAAATCGAAGCAATCTGCCATGAGCTGAAAGATGCGGGAATAGAGAATATCCTGACCCTCCGCGGCGATATTCCGAAGGACGCCAACGCCCCTGTTTTCAGCGATTTCGCGCATGCTTCCGACCTTTCGCGGTTTATCCATCGCAAATTCGGCAACGATTTCTCCTTTGCCGGCGCATGCTATCCGGAAAAGCATCCGGAAGCGGTTTCAATGAAGGAAGACATACTGAACCTGCGGAAAAAACAGGATGCAGGCATGTCGTTCTTCACCACCCAACTGTTTTTCGACAACAACGCCTTCTACCATTTTCTGCTGATGGCACGTCAGGCAGGCATCACCGTACCGATTATTCCGGGCATCATGCCGGTGTCGAACTACAACCAGCTCGACCGCATGATACAGATGACGGGCTGCCGCATACCGCTGGAACTGCGCAACTACTTCGACCGCTACCGCCACGACAAGGACGCATTGGAGGAAATCGGCATCATCTATACAAGCTATCAGATTCTCGACCTGATTTCCCACGACGTGGACGGCATCCACATCTACTCAATGAACAAAAGCGGATTCATCAAGAAGCTGATGGCGAACATTGAATACGTTGCAAATGACTACTTCGCTGCAAAATAACGCCCTGCACTATCTGGGATATTCCGGAGAGCCGGACGCCTCTACCCTTTCCCTGCTTGAAAATGCGGAACGCGAACTGGCTGCGGCCGTCAGTTTCCGCCACCTGCGGTGCAAGTTGGCCGATTTGCCCGCCCTGCCCGATTTTCTGAACAAGGAATGCTACGGCCTGCTCCGTTCCTACCTGCCCGAGGCTTCGCTCTACGTGGCAACGCTCGGACTGGCAACCGACCGCCTGATACGTCGCAAGTCGGCCAACCGTCTGGCAGAAGCCGTCACGCTCAACGCATTGGCCAATGCCTGGCTCGACATGGAGGTGGAACGCACGGCTGAAAACGGCGAAGTGCTGTTCTGTCCGGGATATTCGGGAACGGATTTCAGCGACAACATCGAGATACTGAAGGCTCTGAATGCCACAAAGCTGCTGGGCATCCACACCGCCCCGTCGGGAATCATGATACCGGAAAAGTCAGTAGCCGGAATCATGGTACGCAATTTCCAGTTTACCTGCAAAGGTTGCCTGATTCAGAGCAAATGCGAATACTTAAAACAAAAGAAAACATGCTACACGAACCGATAAAACATGTCCAAATCTTCGACGGTGCGGCCGGTACGGAACTCTCGGGCCTGCCCGAAGCCAAAGGCCGGTTCATCGAAGAACTGAACCTCCTGCATCCGGAACTGGTGGAAAATCTCCATGCACGCTACATCGAAAGTGGCGCCGACTACCTGACAACCAACACGTTTGGTGTTA